>ENA-OQDT01000214-OQDT01000214.1-human-gut-metagenome-genome-assembly--contig:-NODE-214-length-38194-cov-4.028555_pt1 | contig 38194 bp, 36 predicted proteins | sample MGYA00242786_ERZ504617 | MGnify/ENA primary metagenome ERZ504617 (study PRJEB26092, sample SAMD00036337) | human gut metagenome | host: Homo sapiens | study: EMG produced TPA metagenomics assembly of...
CAGTGCCCAGTTAAAACGGTCACTGCAAGGTGTTGAAAAGTTATTTTTCGATGTGGATAAGTGTGGATAACCCAAAAATCCTCCGCAGAACCGGAAAGATCTGCGGAGGATTTTTTTAACTTGTTTTGTTTCATACGCTTGATCACCTTCAGACGTGTAAACTCTTCGCGCTCTTTTTCTCCAGAGCATTAGTGATATCTCTGGTGAGGGTTTCATATCTGGGGATGGTGATGTTTTTCAGCGCATTGGCACGCTTCTGGGTTTTCTTGATGTTGGTAGCAAGACGGATGGCGGCGTTTTCGATCATGGAGAGCTGGATGGACAGCTCCTTTACACGCTCGAAGGCTGCCTTGGCCTCGTCCAGGGACAGCTTGGTGCTGTAGTAGGCGTAGGTCGGCGTGTTGCTTGCTTTTTTTGTCATATTCCACAAGAGGGATCTCGGTTCCCATAACGCTTCTGGTTTTGATTCGGATGGAATCTTCCACAGGAACGGTATGAGAAATCTGGTCTACGAAAGCGATTCCAATTTCCATATTTGCCTTCTGAAGCGCCGCGTAAGCGGTACGGAAGGTCTCATCGATCTGGGACTGAATGTCCTTTGCCTGATCAATCAGCTCCATCATTTCACGGATCAGGATATTACGCTTTTTGTCCATAAGCTCATAGCCCTGTTTGGAAAGAGCCAGAGAGTTTTTTGCAAGTATAAGATTTCCCTTGGTAGGAAAGGTATTCGGATCCATAAAATCACCTCACTAACGGACGGTTTCTCTGTAATACTGATCCAGAACTTTGGTATCGATACGGTCGAGCTCTTCTCTTGGAAGAAGACCAAGAAGCTCCCAGCCCTTATCCAGAGTTTCGATGATGCTTCGATTCTCTGTTTCTGACTGTCCTACAAACTCTGCCTCGAAGGCTTTTCCGAATACAAGGTATTGCTTATCCAGCGGAGAAAGCTCATCCTCACCGATAACGGATGCCAGAGCTCTTGCGTCGCCTACCTTTGCGTAGCAGGAGAAGAGCTGGTTGGCAACATCCTGATGATCGGCACGTGTGAAGCCTTCACCGATACCGTCCTTCATCAGACGGGACAGGGATGGCAGAACATTGATCGGCGGATAGATCGCCTGACCGTGAAGCTGGCGGTCCAGTACGATCTGGCCTTCTGTGATATATCCGGTAAGGTCTGGGATCGGGTGTGTGATGTCGTCGTTTGGCATGGTCAGGATCGGGATCTGGGTTACAGAACCGGTGCCGCCACGGACGATTCCCGCACGCTCGTAAAGAGTTGCAAGCTCACTGTACAGATATCCGGGATAACCTTTTCGGGAAGGAATTTCACCTTTGGAGGAGGAAACCTCTCGCATGGCCTCGCAGAAGGAGGTGATATCTGTAAGGATTACCAGGATGTGCATGCCTTTTTCAAAAGCAAGATACTCTGCGGCAGTGAGGGCGATCTTCGGTGTCAGAAGACGCTCTACAACCGGATCGTTTGCAAGGTTCAAAAACATCACAACGTGATCGGAGGCACCGCTTTCCTCAAAGGTTCTGCGGAAGAATTCGGCTACGTCATATTTGACGCCCATTGCCGCAAAAACAATGGCGAATTTTTCATCGGAATCTGCTCCCAGGGAAGCCTGCTGAACGATCTGTGCAGCCAGCTTATCATGTGGAAGACCGTTACCGGAAAAGATCGGCAGCTTCTGGCCGCGGATCAGTGTGGTCAGTCCGTCGATAGCGGAGATACCGGTGTTGATATAGTTTCGTGGATATTCACGGGTTACCGGATTCAGCGGAAGCCCGTTAATGTTCAGGCTGACTTCCGGTGTGATCTCGCCAAGCCCGTCAATGGGCTGGCCGATACCGTTAAAGGTACGTCCCAGGATCTCAGGGGAAAGCCCGATCTCCATAGGATGTCCGGTAAGACGTGTGTGTGTATTGCCGAGGGACATATTGTCAGTTCCCTCAAAAACCTGGATAACGGCCTTGTCCTCATAGATTTCCACGATACGGCCGATCTTCTGAGTGCCGTCCTCCATGTGGAATTCCACGATCTCCTCGTAAGATGCATTTTTTACACCCTCAAGGACAACAAGAGGGCCGTTTATTTCACTCAGGCCAAGATATTCGATTGCCATAAACTGATCCCTCCTTTAACCGTTTCTTTCCAGTACATTGTCGTAGAAGCGGTCGATATCTTTATGATATTCATCAAAACGCTCCGGCTCTTTATTTGGAACCTCGTATTTGATGGCGATGATACGTTCAAAGATCTTATCCTCCTTCAGCACGGAAACCGGCATGCCACGGTTTACAAGGGCACGGCATTTTTCGTAGAGATAGAGGATGGTTTCCATCATCAGGAACTGCTTTTCCATAGGAACACTGGTGTCCTCCTGGTGAAAAGCGTTCTGCTGCAGGAAGCCCAGACGGATAACCCTGGCGATCTCCAGCGTCAGCTTCTGATCATCCGGAAGAACATCGCTTCCGATCAGCTTGACGATCTCCATAAGAGAGCTTTCCTGGTTGAGGATAGCCATGATCTGGTTTCTGTCATAAACGAATTTCGGGGAGACATGCTCTCTGTACCAGGGAGTCAGGTCCTCCAGATATTCGCTGTAGCTGGTCAGCCATTGGATGGCAGGAAAGTGACGGGCATAGGCAAGAGCCTTGTCCAGTCCCCAGAAACAGCGGACAAAACGTTTGGTATTCTGTGTGACCGGCTCGGAGAAATCACCGCCCTGAGGGGAAACTGCACCGATAATGGATACGGAACCTTCTGTTCCGTTCAGGTTCTGCATCATTCCCGCGCGCTCATAGAAGGCGGAAAGCTTACTTGCCAGATACGCAGGGAAGCCTTCCTCTGCAGGCATCTCCTCCAGACGTCCGGAAAGCTCACGGAGAGCCTCGGCCCATCGGGATGTGGAGTCTGCCATGATTGCTACGTCATAACCCATATCACGGTAATATTCCGCAAGTGTAACACCTGTGTAGATGGAAGCCTCACGGGCTGCAACCGGCATGTTGGAAGTGTTGGCGATCAGTGTGGTACGGTCCATCATCAGGTTTCCGGATTTCGGGTCGATCAGCTTGCTGAAGTCCTCAAGAACCTGTGTCATTTCGTTTCCGCGCTCGCCACAGCCGATGTAGATGATGATATCTGCGTCAGACCACTTTGCGATCTGGTGCTGTGTCATGGTTTTTCCGGTTCCGAATCCGCCTGGAACTGCAGCAGTGCCTCCCTTGGCAATAGGGAAAAGAGTATCCAGGATTCGCTGTCCGGTAAGGAGCGGAACGCTGGCCGGGAAACGCTTGTAGGTCGGACGTGGAACACGGATCGGCCATTTCTGGGCAAGTGCCAGTTCTTTTTCGGTTCCGTCATCAAGACGGACGGTAACGATGGGCTCCAGAACGGTATAAGCACCGTCAGGAACCGCATGGACAACGGTTCCGTGTGTGATCGTGGGCGGAACCATGGATTTGTGAAGGATGGAGGCGGTTTCCTGTGTTTCAGCGATAACCGTGCCTGCACCGATGACGTCACCTTCCTTTACGGTAATGTGGGTTTCCCATTTTTTTTCTGTGTCAAGAGAGTCAACGCTGACACCACGGGAAATATATTTTCCAGAGGCCTGGGCAATCTCTGCCAGAGGTCTCTGGATACCATCAAAAATATTGTGAATGATTCCCGGACCAAGGAGAACGGAAATGGCGTCTCCTGTTCCGATAACAGTTTCTCCGGGTTTCAGTCCCGTAGTTTCCTCAAAAACCTGTATGGTCGTCATATGTTTCTTGAGACCGATAACTTCTCCAACCAGTTTTTCGGGGCCTACATAGACCATCTCGGAGATCTTGAAGCCGGTGTCGCCCTTGAGGTAGATAACAGGACCGTTAACACCGTAGATAATACCTGTTTTACTCATGTGCTGGACCTCCGTCAAATTTGAATTCTCTGTAAGCTGCCTGATAGCCTTCCTCAAAGGAATTGTCGATGAGGATATTTTTTTTCAGGGATTATCGCCTTGATCCCGCCGATAAAGGATTCATCGGAAAGCTTCAGCGGGAAACCGGTCTTTTACAGTGAGAGACTTCAGACGGGGTTCATCTTCTTTTGAAAGATAGATCTGGATCTCATCGTGTTCCGCGAAGCAGACAGCTTCCTCGATCTTTGTACAAAGATATTCTTCATAGCGGGGAGATTCCATGAATTTCAGGATCTGTACCCGAACATCTGCAAAAAGTTTTTCTTTTAAGCGGCTCTGCCTGGCAGTCCAGTTTCGCCGGATGTGAAGCTGCTCTGCGGAAAGTGCCTTGTTGATCTCGCGCTTTGCGTTTGCGATCTCGGCTTTGCGGGAACTGGCAGCATTTCCCAGAGACATTTTTTTTGATGTTCCTCCAGTGCGGCATCCAGGGCTTCCTTGTGTTCCCGGACATCTTTTTCCGCCTGACGGCGTGCTTCGTCCACGGAGGTGTCATAGAAGTGTTTAAGCTTCTCTTCAATTGTCATAATATCACCTGCCTATAATTTTTAATCCGATAGCCTCGTTTACATAAGATGTAATAAAATCAGGCCTGCGGCCGGTACCATGTCTGTCAGGAATTTCAATGATCAGAGGTGTTTTGTGATGAAGCTTGACATCATCAATGATCTCAGGAAACTCCCGGCCGAATTTTTCGGTCAGGAGTATGATTCCGATCTCTTTGTCTGCGATGGTGCGCTCCAGAGCTTCCTTCAGCTCGTCGTGCTCATGAACGATCACACCCTCTACACCGGCCAGTCTCATTCCTGTCAGAGTATCAATATTGTCACTGATCAGATACATTTTCATATCAAAGTTTACCAAGGATCATGAAGGAGATGATCAGTCCATAAAGAGCAACACCTTCGGCAAGACCTACGAAGATAAGAGATTTACCAAGGATGCTCTGATCCTCACTGATCGCTCCAAGTGCTGCGCTTGCCGCACTGGCAACGGCAATACCACCACCGATACAGGAAAGTCCGGTAACAAGTGCTGCTGCGATGTAACCCATACCTGTTGCAAGGCCTGCGTCAGCGCCTGTAGCAGCCTGTACGGAAGCTCCGCCTGCAAATGTTACTGCAATGGCAACAAGCATGATCCCGAAGAAGAAAAAGGCGTTGACACCAAGAGCTGTTTTGTAGCGGCCACGGCTTTTTTCGCCGAGAAGATAGTAACCAAATGGAAGAATGATGCTGAGTACAAGTGCAACTGCGATTGTGATCTGTGTAATGACTGTCATGATGATGACCTCCTTAATATTCGTTTAATTGAATGCCAGGATCAGAATGCGTTCCGACTCTGGCATTTTATTTGTTTTTGGAGCAGAACGGCTCGAATTTCCGTCCGCTGCCCTTGTAAAAACGGCTGAACATTTCGTAATATTCCAGACGGAGTACCTGGATACCTACGATCAGGCCCTCCATAGCGCATACAAACAGGTTTCCGAGAATGATGACGATCCAGTTCGGACTGCCGTTCTCTGCGCCTGCAAGCATAAGTACAACCTCCATCATAGCTGCGTGGCTGACTGCAAAAGCACCGATACGCACGAAGGAGAGTGTATTGGAAAAGTAGCTCAGGATAACCTCGAACAGTTCAAAGATACCCTGTACGATAAACATGCCTTTTTCTTTTGGCATAACCTCGGCTTTTTTTTCAACCAGGTTTGTAAGAGGCTTCCTTGAAGAAAATAAGAAGCAGCGGTAAACCAAACATAATGGCAAGGACTGCACCACCCGGAACAGCATGCCCGGATACAAAAAGTCCGATGCAGAGAACTGCGGAGCCATAAAATACAAGTCCTGCCACAGCGTTGGTGTCAAACCAGGTTTTTTCAACGTCATGCATCTTAAAGGAATTGATGATGTTGAAAACCATACACAGGAGGATGATTCCCATGCCGAAGCCGATGGCAACGATAAATACGGTATTCAGTTTTCCGATAAAAGGTATGGTCGTCATACTGTTCACAGGCCGCAGCCACAGAGCAGGTATGACATTCTCAAATCCAAAGATACTTCCGAACATCAGACCGAAAAATGTGGAAAAGACTCCGGCGCAGCTGATGATTCCGGCAAGATCGATATGCTTTAGTTTGTACAGGAGCAATCCTCCGATAAAAATGCAGGAGTCCCTGTCCTGCATCACCGAACATGGCTCCGAAAATAAAGGAGTAGGTGATGGCGACAAACCAGGTGGGGTCCATCTCACCATAGGCGGGAAGTCCGTACATTTTTACATACATTTCAAAGGGCTTGAAAAGCTTCGGGTTTTTCAGCTTGGTCGGTGGCTGATGGTTCTGGTCGTGCTCCGGCGTATTGGTATCTTCTCCGTCTACCAGGCAGAAGATTTTTTCGTCGGATGAGATTTCGGCTTGAAAGGCTCTGGTGTCGGCTTCTGTCATCCAGCCGCAGAGAATGTAGAAATTTTCATGCTTTCCGGTGCAGGCAGCCGCTTTACGGACATCGAAATTTCTGGAAAACTGAAGAAGGGTGTTTCTGGCGGTAACGATGGCTTCTGCCTGATCCGCAAGAAATCTCTGGTATTTCTGTTTCTGTGCTTCCAGATGCTTCAGGGCATCCTCGTATTGTTTGCTTACGCTTGAAAACGCCTGCTGGGCAGTTCCGGTATAATTATCCGGCACAAAGATCTTCTCAAAGTGCATAGAAGAGTAGGCGGCATCGATTTTGTGCGCTTCATGCTTCGGTACGAAGTAAACGCCCCAGACGTATTGGTCATCTTCGTCGCATTTAAGGAAGATCGTGTTCAGATTGTCGTAAATATATTTCTTGAATTTCTCATAATACTGTTTCTCGATACGTCCGAAATGAAAATGGATATACTTCAGATGAAGTATGGATGAAATATCATAATCAATATTTCGGAAGGGACGTATGATCCGCAGTGACTCTTCCAGAGAGGAACATTTTTCTTCCAGTTCGGACTGTTCCTTCTGGAGCTGATCCGCCTGGGAGCGGATCTCCTTTACTGTGGAAAGTGCTGTTTCAATACCCGGGCTTCTGTTGGAAGTGGACGGAGGAGTTTTCAGCTCCTCATAAATGGTATTGATGGAATTTAAGGCATCTCTGTAAGGGTTGACATCCAGGAAAGGCGTCAGACTTTCTACTGTGGTCAGCTCTGAGAGAGCGTTTTCCAGATGGATCTCGTACTTGCACAGGTAGGTGTTTACAACCCGGTCGATATCTGCCTTGGGACCGGTGATGCTCAGAAAATTCATTTTTTCAATCACGTTGCTACCTCCTGGTTATTAACCGTTGCGTATATAACGCAGGGATTGTTCTGGGTCCACGCCATAGCGCACGCATTCAAGGGCAATGGTCAGACGGTTGACTTCATGTTCTTTGTGATATAAATAGGAATAGATGACTGCTACGGAATAGGGATCCTTGCGTGCTTCCTGTTCCAGTATGCTACGAAGAATATAGTTATAAAATTCTTCCAGACTGGCGACGGTCAGCTGTTCGTATTTTTTACCATAATAAGTTCCATTGAAGATACGACGGAACTCTTCTGGTGTAGGGGCCTCCACAAGGGTGGTGATCTCCTCTTTGCGGAGCTTGTAGTTCATGGGGACCAGCAGTGCGTAAATAGCAGCCGGTTCCATCTGAAAGCAGCGTTTGGAGCGCTGGATGAACTGCAGGTTCAGCATATCGAATTTTTCACCGTAAGCTCTGGTGATCTGTTTCAGATCATTACCTTTGAAAAGCTTCTTCCGCACATTCCAGATCTGTGAAAAATACGAAAGGTCAAGTGCCATGCCGAAGTCAAATACAAAGATACATACCAGCAAGCCACCCAAAGGAAGCATTATTTTTGCAGTGACAAAATCAAGTAAGTCAAAGAATCCCTTATCAAACAGCGTATATTTCTGCATAACTCCCAATGACAAGGAAGAAATGATTCCAATTATAATGCACCCGAAAGTGACCAATCTAGCAGCACGGCCACGAGTTAAATTGAATTCCTCGTGCAGAAAAGCCGTCACCACTTCATGTAGAGAAATAGTAGAAGTCAATGCAGCCAAAGCCAACAAGACATAGAACATCACCGAGAAAATATAAGCTAATATCGGCACACCGCTAAAAGCTTGCTGAAAAACATTAGGCAATGTAATAAAAATTAATGATGGATCCCGCATCCGGCTGGATACCTACAGAAAAGGCCGCCGGAAAAATAATCAATCCGGCCAAGACAGCCACAAAAGTATCAATCACACCGACACTCAGAGCCGTATTTCCCAGTTTGGTTTCTTTCCCAAAATAAGAAGCATAGGTTGAAAGACATCCCATTCCCAAACTCAAGGAAAAGAACGCCTGCCCCATAGCCCCTAAGAAAACATCTCCGTTCACTTTACTGAAATCAGGCTTCAGCAGAAACTCCAAACCTTTTTCCGCATTGGGAAGCGACAATGAGCACCCCACCAAAACTACTATCAGTACAAACAAAACAGGCATCAGCACCTTCGAAGATTTCTCTATTCCATCTTTCACTCCCTTTACTATAACAAAATGGGTGGCCAATAAAAAGATGACCAGCCAGATAAGCGGACGAACAGGGTCCTTCGAAAAACTCTGGAAAGCAACCACAAAATCTTCCGGCTTCTTATCTGCAAAACCATTCATTCCCGCTTCCAATATATATTCCAAAGTCCATCCTGCCACTACCGAATAATATCCTAGAATAAGAAAACCGGCCAAAACCCCCAAATATCCCAACCACTTCCAATGAGTTCCGGGTGCCAAAACCTTATAAGCACGTCCCGTACTTGCTTTTGAATGACGACCTACTGTGAATTCGGCAATCATAATAGGCATTCCCAACATAAAAACACACGCCAAGTATACTAAGATAAATGCCGCACCTCCATGATTTCCCGTTTCATAGGGAAACCTCCATATATTACCAAGTCCTACAGCCGAACCTGCCGCCGCCAGAACAGCCCCAATCTTACTTCCGAAATTTACTCTTTCGCTTTTTTGCATAAAAAACTATCAAATTATTATAAATCAACACTGGTTAGCCTGCAAAAGTATAAAATTAATCGTACTTTTGCGACGAATCACAAAAAAATTTAAAGTATGCTATATTATTTTAGAAAATATCCAGTATCCTTGATCATTGTAGCTATCATCTTTTATCTTTCCTTTTTCACTCCTCCTAAAACAGATGTGGAAGAAATCCCCTACATAGACAAAATAGTGCATATATGCATGTATGGAGGACTCTGTTTCATTTTATGGATAGAATACCTGAGGAATCATAAGGCCATCAATTGGAATCATGTAATATGGGGAGGCATCATAGCTCCTGTAGCTATGAGCGGGTGTATCGAACTGATGCAAGCTTATTGCACAGATACCCGCAGCGGTGACTGGCTGGATTTTCTGGCAAACAGCATTGGAGTCGGACTAGCCGCCTTAATAGGATATTACTTACTTCGCCCCCTTATATGGCGTAAATCCTAAAAAGAAACGCCGACGATTCTTCGCGAACAGTCGGCGTGATGATAAAAGTCAAAGTTATATAATAAAGATAGAGAGTCAACTTAACGGAAATCTTTCAGATCATTCTGCAACCTCTGACGAGTGAAAAAGATACGGCTTTTCACTGTTCCCAACGGAAGTCCCAGTTTTTCGGCAATTTCCCTATATTTAAATCCTGATACATACATAGCAAACGGCACACGGTAATCTTTAGGCAACGCATTCACGATACGATGTATCTCTTTCAAATCATAAGCACCTTCTGTAGAATCGAATCCTGAGTCCTGTGGAAGATTCAAATGGAACAAGTTATCTGTCTGATCGACGAAAGTCTGATCACGCACTGTTTTACGATAATTATTTATAAATATATTACGCATGATGGTGTACATCCATCCTTTAAAATTCGTATCTGGAGTAAACTTCTCTTCGTTGTCCAAAGCTTTAAGTGAAGTTTCCTGCAACAAATCATTAGCCTCTTCTCTGTCAGCTGTCAATTTAAATGCAAAGCGAAATAATTCGGTTTGTATACTTAGTAAATGCTGTGTAAAGTCGACTGTCTTCATATTAATCTATTTTTAAATTGTTATTTTCTGTTTTTGCTTTCTGCTGCAATATTAACGACTTCTCGCAAAAGTCACGACAGAAAAACTAACAACAAAGGGGGTATAAACTATCAAATAACAGTTTTTACCCCCTAAATTAACAGTTAACAGGTGGTTTCGTTTTAACTTTTAATTAGCCGGTATCCCTCCACCGGTTCCAGCATTACCTCCTCCACTTTTCAAATCATCATTATTAATGCTTCGCGCAGCTTTTTTTTACCTGAGCCTTCAACTCCCCAAAACGCCAACTGATATTAAATCCATAATAACGCATCGGAATTCTGGTAGCAGTAGAAGAGCAGAAAGTAGGAGTATTGATGTTATTCTTAAAAGTAATATATTTATTAAATAAATTGGACGAGTTAAGAGATATAGTCAGCCTCTTTTCCTTCAAGAAAGAACGACTGAGCCCTATCGCATAATAATAGAAAGAGGAACTTTTACCTTGCAAAGAGATATGCGGAGTACCACCCCCTCCGTTCAGACTCAGACGCAGATCCCAAGGCAGAGTCTGCTGGAAGCTTCCGAAGACATTTCCTTCCCAGCCATGATTCTTTAAATCAAGCCCTGAACTTCTATAATCCACATAAGCTCCCCGTCCATTGATATTAAAGCGGGTTTTAGGAGACATATTCCAGTTCAAGAACAAAGACAAATTAATATTCTTACTTTTTCCTATATTATCATAGGTAGAATTCATCACACCATCTTTTATAAAAGAGTATTGCTCTATACCATTATTGACAAAAGAATAATTAGCACTGACATTTACATTAAATTTCTGCGAGAAACTACCGAAAGTAACACTAAGCGAATGGGCCTTTTCACTTTCCAAATCAGGATTACCGTAACTGATCGCAGTAGGGTTGCTGGTGTCAGTAAACGGATTCAAAAACCAAATACCCGGCCGGCTGATACGCATATTATAAGATGCCCTCAAACTTTGAGTAGGAGCCAATTGGTAAGAGAACATCAAGGATGGAACCAAATCATCAAACTGAGCATCAAACTTCTCATCCTTATTTTTATAATCCGCATCCATAAATGTATGCTCATAGCGAATTCCCGCCTTTCCACCGAGTTTTTTGTACTTCAGCTGATAGCCCAAATAAGCAGCCAGAATATCCTGCTTATGATCATATTGCGTACTCATATCCTGATCATACTTATATTCTCCGGTTTTATCGGCCAGATAATATTTACCATCACTTTTACTTCTACGAAAAATATACTTTATACCAGTTTCAATGCTGTGTATCGAATTTATCGGATTGGTATAGTCCAATTGAGCCGTATGCTCTTGTGTGCTGGCATCATTTTTAAAATATTGGTTTTGCAAAAGATAAGGAACATTCAACGTATCCTCATAATCCGTATTCGCTTCACTGTTATTGGGGGAATGGCTAAAACGATAAGAGAAAGTAAGAAGTTCCCCTTTCTTTTTAAACGAATGCTGATAATCCATGTTGCCCCCCACTTCGCCAAAGCCCGATTCATTATTTCCCAAAGAACCGTAACCGTAAACCGGATTACCGGCATGATTCGTCATCTGGGTATTTCCAATCCTCTTATTCGTAAAATTGCCAGTCATCAGATTCATAGAAAAACTAATCAGATTCAAAGTGTCAATCTCATAACTTCCTTCCAGACTGCCAAATTGAAAATTGCCATAGCTCTTGCTTCTTCGATGCGACTCCAAAAATTTATTTTCCTGAGACGTGAAATCCTCACGATATGAATCTTCAAATCCCTTTTGAGATCCCTGGTAGTTATAAGAATAATTACCGGTAACAGTGAACTTGCCCGACTGCACCGTACCATAACCGCCACCATACACACGCATATTGCTTGCACCACCATTCAATGTCACCGTATATCCTTCCATTCCTGCTCCTACAGTGATAATATTCAAGATGCCCGCCACCCCTTCCGCGTCATATTTAGCCCCAGGCTCGGTGATAACCTCTATAGATTTAATGGAATTGGCCGGCATACTCCGCAATACCTCGGTAGGATTATTGCTCATCATGTTATTCGGCTTGCCATTAACATGCACTTTAAACTTACTGCTACCGTTTACTTGAATTTTATCCTCTCCATCTACAGTCACCAGCGGAACTTTACGGAGCATTTCAAGAGTCGTATTGGTTTTAGAATCCGGATCATCCTCTATACTATACGTCACTTTGTCTATTTCCGCCTTTACCAAAGGTTTCTGCGCTACCACCTCCACTCCTTTCAACATTTCAGTCGCTTCTGCTATCAGAATCTTACCCAAATCAACATTCCTACGATTTGCCGATATCGAGAACTCCTTCTGTACAGGAGACTTTCCTACAGAAGTAAAATGAATGAGATAAGTCCCCGGCACGGCAAGCCGTTCGTCAAACCTGCCGTCCGCTCCTGTCACAGCCAGTTTCACCGGCTTTGCAGGATTGTTCTTCAATGAAATACGGATTGTAGAATACGGTTCCCCTTCATTAGACAAAGAATCTAATAAGACTCCCTTGACTGAGAACTGGCCTTGGACAGCCTTTTGCGCCTTCGCCGTAAATGACAAACTTGCCACAAGCAAGATAATGCCCCATAAAATGTTGTGTTTCATATATCAATAATGAGTTTGTGTTTGTTGCAAAGGTAGGTAAACGATAGCAAGTAGTTTATTTTCAGACGTTAAAGAAGCCTATATATTATCTACCAGCGAGTATAAGGATTCTTCATCAAAAAAGAATTATAATAACGAATATCTCCCGTTACCTCTTTTTCGATGAAATGGGGCTTTTTGAACAATTCGTCCTCACTATTCAATTCCACTTCCGCTACAGTCAAGCCTTCATTCTCACCATAAAACTCATCCACTTCAAAGATATGCTCTCCACTTTTCACCAAATACCGGATTTTATCAATCACCCCAGGCTCACACAGTTTCATCAACTCTTCGGCCTCTTGCAAACTGATCTCCTTCTCCCACTCATAACGACTTGTACCGGAGTCATTGGAAGCCCCTTTGATAGTAAGATACCCTTTATTATCCCGAATACGCACCCGGACAGTTCTTCCACGAGCACTACAGATATAACCTTGCACAATATGACTATGTGCATAAGCCTCTAGTTTATAACTGTCGTCCTTTACTAAAAAATTTTCGTTCTATTTCTTGTCCCAATAGCGTTTTAATATATAAAAAAAGCCCCGCAGTAGAATAACCATCAGCAGGACTTCACTATTTATTTTCCGTTTTATCCATACATGGCATAGCCTACCATAATAACAAGGGCTAATACAATTAATCCGATGAACAGACCTTTTACAATCCTATTTGCTTTCTCTTCTTCCCGCTTACTATAAGCAGCTTTCTTATTCTTTCCCATAAGTATTTCATTTTTAAGATTAAACCATCTCTTTTGAATATCCCAAAAGTACAAAGTTTCTAGAAGAAAACAAATAAATTACGAAGAATTTACTAATTCTCCGAACCGGAAAACTCCATCAAGTATGCCTTGATAAAGCCATCAATCTTTCCATCCATCACTCCGTTCACATCCGAAGTTTGAAAATTAGTACGATGATCCTTCACACGACGGTCATCAAAGACATAACTGCGTATCTGTGATCCCCATTCAATCTTCTTCTTGCCAGCCTCCACCTTGGCCTGTTCTTCCATGCGGTGCTGCAATTCCTTATCATATAAAATTGAACGCAACTGTCTCATCGCATTTTCCTTATTCTTCGGCTGGTCACGGGTTTCAGTATTCTCAATCAAGATTTCCTCTTCCTCACCGGTATACGGATCTTTATATTGATAACGCAGACGTACTCCTGATTCCACCTTGTTCACATTCTGTCCGCCGGCCCCTCCCGAACGGAAAGTATCCCAAGACATACGGGCAGGTTCAATTGTCACTTCAATACTATCATCCACCAACGGCGTTACAAACACAGAAGCAAAAGAAGTCATCCGTTTCCCCTGAGCATTATAAGGAGACACGCGCACCAAGCGGTGGACTCCATTCTCACCTTTCAGATAACCATATGCAAAACTGCCCTCAATATTCATAGTCACCGTCTTGATTCCGGCCTCATCCCCATCCTGAAGGTTAGCCACGCTCACTTTATAGCCATTGGTCTCCGCCCAACGCATATACATACGCATCAGCATGGAAGCCCAATCCTGACTTTCAGTACCACCGGCACCGCAATTAATTTTCAATACACAATCCATTTGGTCGGCCTCCTGGCGAAGCATATTCTTCAGTTCCAATGCCTCCACCGCAGTGACAGCCTTTTGATACGCTGCATCCACTTCTTCTTCGGTAACCAAATCATCTTTACAAAAGTCAAAAGCCAATTCCAGTTCATCTGCCATCGTCTTTACCTCACGGTAACCGTCGATCCATTTTTGCAGATCTTTCACCTTCCTCATTTGTGCTTCTGCTTTCTTGGCATCATCCCAAAAACCGGGCGCCTGCGTACGCAGTTGTTCTTCTTCCACCTGAACCAGTTTATTTTCTATGTCCAGATATCTTTCAAGTGCCGCAGTACGTTCTTTTACGTCTTTCAGTTGCTCTATTGTTATCATCTTGAGAATTTTTGCATTTCAAGGTGCAAAGATAGTGGAAATCTATTCATTTTCCCATTATTCTTCGTACATCTTTTCTATTTCGGCAGCATAGTTCTTGTTCAGCACATTACGTTTTATTTTCAACGTATTGGTCAGCTCACCACGTTCCATACTGAAAGGATGGGGCAACAAGGTAAACCTCTTGATCTGTTCATAATGTGCAAACTGCTGCTGCAGTGTATCAATCCGCTCTTTAAACAAATCGATAATTTCCGGTTTCTGCAACAGTTCCTCCATACTTTCATAGCGAATACCTTTTTTTGCGGCATACTCTTTCACCAGTTTATATTCTAGGAATTATCAAAGCAGAAACAAATTTACGTTCATCGGCAATAATAGAAATCTGATCGATATAACGGTCTACCACCAATTTGGCTTCAATGGCTTGAGGAGCGATATACTTCCCGTTTGAAGTTTTAAACAAGTCCTTGATACGCTCTGTAAGGAACAAATGCCCATCTTTTATATAACCCGCATCACCGGTATGGAACCATCCGTCTTCAGTAAACGCTGCTTTCGTAGCAGCTTCCTTTTTATAATAGCCATGAGTGATTCCCTCACCACGTAGCATTATTTCGTTATTCTCCCCTATTCTGACCTGCACATGAGGCATGATACGCCCCACCGAACCAACCACATGGTCATTATCATTCTCACAAGCAACCGTTGCAGTAGATTCCGTCAATCCATAACCCGCTACCATATTAATTCCCACCGACAAAACAAACTCCTGTACAGCCGGCGGAATAGCCGCACCGGCAGTAGGGAAGAAACGCCCGTTTTCAATGCCAATAGTCTTTTTCAACAAGCTATAGATCGTTTTCTCATAAAATTTATATTTCATGTGCAATACAGGCGGAGGAGTCAGCCCTTTGTACACATATTCCAAATTATGTTCACGTCCCACTTTAATAGCATCCAGCATCAACTTCTTTTTCAATCCGGTTGTCTCATTGATTTTTTCTTGCACGCCGGCATACACTTTCTCCCAGAAACGGGGAACACTGCACATAGCCGTAGGACGGATCTCCTTTATTGTCTTCTGGATATCAGCAGGACGCAAGTTGATAGACAAAGTACACCCCATCGAAAGACACCAGCAAGTCCATGCACGCTCAAACACATGAGTAAAAGGAAGGAAATTCATAATCACATCCTGATCACCCAATTGAGGGAAACGTTCATCGTGTGCCGGAATGGCCGCCTCATAGCAAGAATGATGCAACATCACCCCCTTGCTGTCTCCGGTTGTTCCACTGGTATAAAGAATATTGGCAAGATCACCATTACCCGACTCTGAAGTACGCTTGTCTACCTCAGCTTGATGCGGATGCGCCTCGCCCAATTTCAGAAAGTCATCAAAATAAATGGAAGTCTGGTCCCGCTCATCACGTTTTACCTCCTTGTCGAAAATTATAATCTGTTTCAGTTGGCTTCCCAGTTGCATAACCCGGAACGCCACATCATATTGCAACTGTTCACCTACAAAGATATAACGTATTTCGGCATCACCTACCATATAATGTACCTGCGCCTCGGAACTGGTAGCATAAAATGGTACAGTAACAGCCCGTACCCCAAAAGCTCCAAAGTCCACATACAGACATTCCGGTTTATTTTGAGAAAAAACTGCTATATTTTCCTGTATGCCTATACCTAATTCTATCAATGCATTCGAAACTGTTTTTACAGTTGCGGCAAACTGGTTCCAAGAAACCGGAATCCATGTTTCTGTTTTATAATCGCGGTAACGCAACGCTACACGATCACCATATTTCCCTGCCTGACGTTGTATCAGGACAGATAAGAAAGAACTACTCATTCCAAAGATTTATTTTTAATTCATCGGCAAAGTTATCGTTTAATTTGGAATTATCCTCTATAAACAGGCATTAATTTTCCCAACCAGTCAAAGAGTTAGAAGAAATCAGCCGAAAGTTTTAGTTGCATATCTAACTTAATTACCTACTTTTTTCATCACCGTTTACCACGCAAAAATAGTATCTTTGCAACACATTAAATTATTAAAATCAAGATGATTGATATAGAATATTACACTTCCGAAGCAACCACATTGCTGAATTCGTTAATCGGTATCCCCTCATTGAGCCGGGAAGAAGAAGCTGCCGCCGACTTTCTGCAGAACTATATTGAAGAAACAGGTATCATGACCGGTCGTTCGGGCAACAACATTTGGTGTATCAGTCCGATGTTCGACCTCAACAAACCGACTATTTTACTAAATTCCCACATCGATACCGTAAAACCGGTAAACGGATGGCGGAAACATCCTTTCACTCCGAAAGCCGAAAACGGAAAGATTTACGGTTTGGGAAGTAATGACGCCGGCGCCAGTGTAGTATCCTTATTTCAGGTGTACCGCCATCTCTCTACAACCGAGCAGGCATACAATCTGATCTTTCTTGCCTCATGTGAAGAAGAAGTTTCCGGAAAAAACGGAATAGAAAGCGTATTGCCCCAACTACCTCCCATCACTTTGGGCATAGTGGGTGAACCGACAGAAATGCAGCCTGCCATTGCCGAAAAGGGATTGATGGTGCTGGATGTTACCGCATACGGAAAAGCCGGACATGCCGCACGCAATGAAGGAGTGAATGCTATTTACAAAGTACTGGAAGACATTCAGTGGTTCCGTGATTATAAATTCCCGAAGGAATCCTCCCTGCTAGGCCCCGTCAAAATGAGCGTGACACAAATAAATGCCGGCACGCAGCATAATGTCATCCCCGATACTTGTACTTTCGTTGTGGATATCCGCAGTAATGAATGTTACTCTAACGAAGAACTATTCAAAGAAATAAGTGCCCATCTAAAAAGCGAGGCGAAAGCTCGTTCTTTCCGCTTGAACTCATCTCATATCAGTGCCGAGCATCCCTTTGTGAAACGCGCGGTAAAACTAGGACGTGTACCTTTCGGTTCTCCTACTTTGTCCGATCAGGCGTTGATGAAGTTCCCGTCTGTCAAAATCGGTCCGGGAAAGTCCTCCCGTTCACACACGGCTGATGAATATATCATGGTTTCGGAAATTGAGGAAGCGATAAGGCTTTATATCGAGATGCTGGACGGACTGGTGCTGTAAACGACTTACAAAGACGCTATTTCCCCTATAGACAGACCGGTAACCTGTGCAATTACATCAAATGCAATACCGGCCTGTTTCATTTTTTTTTGCATTCTTGAAGCATTCTTCCTTACGACCTTGCTCAAGACCTTCTTTAAGACCTTTTTCAATACCCTCTTTAAGACCTTCCTCATGCCCTTTTTTCAACTGGGTGGACATCACGCTGTACCAGTCGCGGAAATTCTTCAAACTTTCCCAATACTCGCCTAATTCCTTAGGATTGAACTTAGCTATCTCGGCAGCCTCGAAAAGTTCCTTGTTCATTGCCGTGCCGAAAAGCAGCTTGAAGCCGAAATCGGCATAAGGGTTGATGTATTTATCCTGTATGCCTTCTGTTCCCATATCTATCCGAGGTTTAATAAGTTATGATACAGGACAAAAGTAATCAATATACTGCAATTCCCCGTCTTAAAAGAAAGATTTAACTATCTATCATTCATAGTATTTTCTAGATAAGGTTTAATAATTCCTCATTATTCCATCTTTCAGCATATTCACTGCTTAAGTCTGCCGTGATACATTCGTGCATATTTTCCCCTTTTTGTAAACCGATAACTCTGATGTCAGGAACAGTTTTAGCATACTTTCTTATTGTGAGTTCCAATAAAATTCCTAAGCTTATCGATTTCATATTAGGCGGATAAAACGGTTCCGCACTTTGAGCGTCATTTAAACAGGAAAAAATAACATCTATTGCCTGTTCCCACGTAATAAAAAACCGGGTAGCTTCAGGATCTGTCAATATAAGCTCCTTCCTATTTTCTAATGCATACTTCCATTTTACCAAAACAGACCCTGTAGAATGCAATACATTTCCATAACGAACTATCCTATAAGCGCAATTCGATCCGTTTATTTGCTCAAAATCCCCAAAAAGATTCTCCATAAGCAATTTAGTAGCCCCATACGTTCCTGAAACTTGAACAGCTTTATCAGTGCTTGTTGCCAGAATAAATTTTATGTTCTGTTCCTCAACAGTTATTTTAAGAAGATTCAACGTACCAAGAATATTAGTCTGAACAGCTTTCAGAGGATGTTCTTTTGCCAAAATGACATCTTTAAACGCAGCCAAATGAAATATCCCATCACAACCATTCAATGCCTTTTTCAATAAAAGATAATCTTCAACGGGGCATGGAAAGATTTGAACGCTTTTAAATTTCCCCCTCAGAGCAATCAGTTTTCCTTCATTCCTGGCTATCGCATGAATAGTATGTCCTTGGGTAATCAACCGTTCTATCAATTTCTCAGCCAAATAACCGGTAGCCCCCGTTACTGCAATGGTTCCCATATTCAAGCTATTTTTTATCATTCATCAACACATCCCTCGCAACATAAGGCTGTGGAGAAAACTCAATAGTCAACACATTCGACTCTCCTAAAGCTGTTAATGTATGGACGCACCCCGGTAAAGTCCGTACCAAATCCCCCTTTTCCCAAATCTCTTCTATTACAGCCTCACTATCATCATGTTTCTGAAAAGTGGCATGCATACGCCCCTGTAAAATAAGCATATATTCCACCTTTCTAAAATGATAATGATTGCCTCTAAGAACCTTTGGGACGAATTGCAAGAATCCTATATATTTAGCGGCTTCCACCGCTGGAATTGAAGCACTCAAAGTAGTATCCTCGCCAATTACAAAACCAGTTCCCGCCTCCAGCAAGCTATAATTTTTCACATCCCCTACGGATTCCACTTTTATCAAATCCCTGACAGTTATTTCATCAAACATTTTTTTTGATTGCTCACGCACGTCAATTTTACATAATCCGGCACGATATTTTAATAAAAACAACTTATGATGAGGAGCAAGGTTCTCCAATCTCAAACACTCATCCATATCCAGCAAGACAAAAGATTCACCTTCCAAAATACGGATATCCGCTGCATCGTCCATCAAATAAGTATGATGAATATATTCCCATCTATCATAGTCTGCTCTATACTCAGCACCCAATAGGTTATAGAACTAAAATGCACCTTTTGGGATTTCTTGTGTTCAAATTCTTCCTTCAGTTTCTCTGATAATGCCATCTAGAGGGTTTCCTCCTCCTCAAGGTAGCCAGAAACAAGAGAATAATATCCGGAGTACTCTATATCCGGGTTCTCATCTCTTTTTTTGCAACAATACTCTATTATCTGTTGTAGTAATAATCACAGTAGTCGAATCCATCATCTTTTTCATCTTCATTATTTTTTAAATTTTCATTCTGTTGTATTTTCACCACACCCACGTGATGAATAATATTTTCCTTATTCAGCATATCAGTATAAATAGCATGGTTTAACACCATAATAAGCAACCAAATAAGAGACAATATGGCAAAAAAAGGTTGGGTGTATGATTTCAGCCATAACTCCCAAGACTTTTTCTCTCTTTTCAAATTAGAAGGAATCTTTGTGAAAAGTTTCACATACTCATCCGGAAAAGCCTTTTTCCGCTTCACATAACATATTCTTCCAGTGCTCATGATAACTCCATAATCTCTGCATTACGTAAATAGACCATATTGAAAATGACAATCCGCCAAATGCAATAATAAATGTCAGATATTCAGAAGTTTGACATATAGAGTTAAACAAGACGGTTTCCAATCCGAATAAAGAAACATTTATTCCGAACATAATATTAAAACGGCTCCAGATACCAGCTCCTTCATACTGTAATTGACCAAGAAGGTGAGTATAATGTTCCATTAATTTAGTGTTTCTGCAAGGCATCCCTATCATTTACCGCTTTTTTATTATCTACATCCGCATAAAAGTTTATACCGCATCGAACTAATTTCGTCATTATATCAAGAATATATTTTTTATAATAAAAAAAGGAGAGGATATTCTTCTGTAATCAGATTCATATCCCCTCCTCGCTTGAAGTTATCAAGAAGAAAGCATATCAAATTTAAACTATACTTTCTATCTTAGCCCGAATGTTTACTGTACTTTTCTTGTTACAGTTACCTTGAATGTCTTGGTTACAACACCCCCAGTCGTGAGTATAAGTGATGATGAATTGAACATCATGCTCATAAACAGTACCTGTAGGTTCGCCATTCCAAGTAAGGATACCGTTAGCATAGCTGTATTCAGCCTTGTCTGCTTCAGAGATATCAACTTTAACACCTGTAGATTCAGAGTCCTTCTGATACAATGTAGCTGCAATAGGTTCTGCTTTAGCAAGATCATTGGCTCCATCATATACTACCAACTTATTACCAACAGCATCTTTCAAAGTCAAATCTGTCCATTTCTTCTTGTCAGCAGCAACTTTCAAGCCATTAATCAAATCAAAGAGATTAATTTGTTCACCAGTTGCTAATGCAGGATTGTTATACTTCAAGTCAACAACATCAGAGAATGCCAAGATCGGTGTTTGCACAGTCCATTCTTCTGTATCGAAGAGTACACGTTTAGAATCAGTATCACCTGCTGTAATATCGTAAATATCAACTTTCAGTTTGCCAACCTTAGCCAAATCTACACGTGGAGTAAATACAATCTGGTTAGTAGTAGCCCACTTGATATCACCACTCTTCATCATTTCCTGAACATAAGCGTTCTGGTTCTTTGAAGCCATATCAAATTTCACTATAGCATCTTCAGGAACAACATCATACATTTCGTCAAATACCTGAGATTGCATAATGAAGTCTGTGTAATTTGCTCCACTCTTAACCCATTCACCCATGATAATGCGGTTCTTATACTGATCCTTAATCGGACAATCGAATGTATAAGTTACAGAGAAGTCGTTGATTGTAACCTTGAACAGTTTATTCTCATACTTGTTGTAAACACCGTAAGGAGTGTTGATACCATCGGTCATCACCATATCATAGTCACTGTTCCAATCATAGTTATTATATGAATAGATTGACCCCATCAACAAATTAGCCTTCTTGATTTGTTTCTGACCAGCACCTGGTGTCAAAATTAAGAATAAAGAATCTTTATCTGCATTATTTCCACCATTCTTATAGTAGAGAACAGCTTCATTTACAATGGCATTATCTTCAAAATATTTAGCAACTTCAGTTACATCTTGATTTCGTACATTCCAGAAGGAATTGAAACATTGACTAGACTTGTTAGTATAACCTACCAACTTGTTGGCTGTGTCATATTCAGGTATATACAATTGAACAAAAGTAGAATACACCGTATTGTTATATGAAACAACATCACGTCCTTCGATAGCATTTTCAAAGTCACGAACATCCAAAGTGATAACTTGAGATTTTGCACTATTGTAAGTAAATGTGAAGTTGTCTGTAGCGTTCAACGGTTTCAAAGCAACAGTTGAGAAGTTAGGATTAACAGCAGGACGAACTGCTTTGATAAATACTACATTCTTTATCTCATAATCTTTAATTCCTTCTTCTTGAGCCTTAACAGTAGTAGTTACTTCAATAGCTGCATATTCATCAATAGCAGAAGCTTGGTTAGTTGATTTCACAGACAAGACATTATCTTTCAGTTCAAAGATACCTTGATGAGTCTTGATAGTTTGACCCTTAAAAGTGTATTCTTCATTCTGATCCAACAGTCTGAAAGCCTTTTCATAAACAATACCTGTTTCTTTTACCCAAACCTTAGCACTTTGAATATAAACATCAATAGAATCATTTACATTGTAAGTACCTTGATAGTTGAATTTACCAAAATCATATCCATCATAAGCATTCCATCCTTCAGTAATAATCTTCGGATAATTGTTACCTGTTACGGTAGTGGAAGTGAATGCGTTCTTGATATTATCAGTAGTAACATTTGTTCTTCCTACTGTAAAGTAATCAGAAGCAGAAGTGTATTGACCATACATAGTTACATCTAAAGAAGTTGCAACTACTGTTCCTTCACTTATTCCTTCATTAGGTATCATGGCAAGTTTCAATACTCCGTTTGCTAAAGTAGCCGAACCATCCATATATACCAAAGCCGGTTCTACACTACGACTCAATTTGTATGTATCAACGAACGAGAATTTAGCATTGTCCAATGAGAAATCACCCGGATAAACCTTGAAAGAAGCATAAGCAGGGACAGCTGCAAACAATTCATTATCTGTATTATACACATTATAAGCATAACAAACATCATAGGCATCATCAACAGCCTGTTTTCTGTAAACTACAGTCTGCAACCCTTTGAATGCAGAACCTTCCTGCAGCAAAGTATAGTTCTGTCCGTCGATAGTCACGATTACAGTCTTGCTTTCAGCATCTACAGCAATGTTAGGAAATTCATTGTTCTGCTTCAAATCAGTAACTTTGTCACCGATCTTGATGTATTCCACACCATCCACTGTCACCCAAGACACGTTTGAACCGGCAGCTTCACCATCCTGACCTCTGGCCGGAACTTTGTTACCTTCGGTATCTTTCACATCCACCCAAGTAGCACCTTTGTCTGTGCTGACCTGCCAGTAATTGCCTTCCACACGGAATTCAGGGATAACAGTAGTACCGGCTGCTCCATTTGTTCCATTCGTACCATTCTTGATAGTAATTTTGGAACCGTCAGTGAAAACCAGTTCATATCCACCGGTAACCTCATTACATGACTGAACGAATTTACCTGCCTTAATTGCCGAGTCAAGACTTGCAATGGTTTCCTTGACTTCGCTCAATTCCTTGTCGATGCGGTCAATGTCATCATCATAGTCCTTACAAGACACAAATGTTCCTGTCGAGGTCACCATTAAGGCTCCGAACAGGATTGCACTTAAAAACTTTTTGTTCATAATTGAAAACTTTAAATTTATAAATTTAAAAACTAAAATTGGTTATACATATTAATTTCATTATTAATAGCTTAGCTAGTTTACTGCCTGCAAATGATGCCTCCTCCTTTCTTGAGTCTGATATGACAAAGGTGATACCCCGACAATACGGCTGAAAGCAGAGTAGAAAGCACTTTTCGAAGCAAAGCCACAACTGCAAGGCAGCTCAGTCAGCGCACAACGTCGGGAACAGAGAAGTTCTTTGGCATATTCCACACGATACGTGTTCACAAGTTCCTTCAAATTACAACCGAAGTATTTGTTCACCACATTGCTCAGATAGGTCTGGTTTGTTTCAAGCAGTGCACTCAGTTTCTTCAGAGAAAGCGAGGTGTCAAGAAATACCTGACGTATCTCAAGCTGGTACAATATACCTTTATATATATTACAATCCACCTTGCGAATGTCTGTTTCCTTTCCGGCAAACTCCTCTTTCCATTGCCGCTCGGCAGCCTTGAAAAGCAAAGTCTTCTGTCGCTCGGAAGTAGCGGTCGTGCGTTTACGTCTCAGAAATAGATATTCCATCTGCTTTATGTTGTTTTCATTTAATTATACCGCTTCAAAGACCAGATATATTCCATATATAAAAAGGTCTTAAAAACGACATTTTTGTAGATCTCTTGATAAGAGATCTACAAAATGTATTAACACACATTATATCAACATATTACAGAGCTGTTGAAACGAAATAAAGAAGAATATAAATAAATGAGAGAACTATTTTTTTATATAAATTCCTATTTTTTTTGCCAAAAATGTATTAGTTCTCAAAACTTTGCTTATTTTTGCACAGAAAATATATATATCTTATCAAGAGATATATAAATCGGTTCATGTAAAAGCGAAGCATAACAAACTGAAAAACAGAAGATTTCCTCTTATAAAGAGTTCATGTTAGCTTTAAAAGAAGAAAAGTTCATCCTTTTAACTTTTTTTATTTCATCAAAGAGAAAACCGCCAACCAGTTTTTTTAAAAAGTTCTACTATAAAAGTCCGGGAGCATTTGGGATTATTGTGGAAATAACAATAGATCGGGCCCTGTTGCATAAACCTTTTCTATCTCCCGATTAAACCTTTTTATACGAATGTATTCTATCTCCATAGCCTTTGGAGTTATCTCCATAAGCTTTGGAGTTATCTCCCAAGACTATGGAGTCAACTCCAAAGGCTTGCGGAGATAAAACAGGCAGGAAGAAAACCCTTAACCATACGGCGGGAAAGGGTTAGAGATATGGATAAGATCTTTTAAGGATGAAGCTGACTACAAGGCTACGCATTCCTTACGTAGGGAGGAAAAATCCCCAGACAGCCTTCTTTTAAAAAAAGCGAAACAGCATATGGGCAGGAAGATATACATCTGACTACATGTATGGTATATAGCAACAAGTCGAAATGCTAAAGTGAGGGCATATATGCAATCCCAATCCTTACTTTTGCCTGCCATACAAACCATACATAAAATTACGAACGCTCGTACAGGGTATCACAAACAATCGCATGAAATAAATCCCCACTAAATTTCTGCTGGCCCCAAAGCCGGACAAGCCCTCATTTCAGCAGGCTGAAGGATTTATATCCGGATGAAGGAAATCATTATAACCAACTGATTAACAATAAATTATCTTAAAATGAAGGATTTGAAGGAAAAAAAACAGGTTATAGAGCCAAATCTTCTCTATAACCTGCATATACTCAAATCACCTTGAAACATTCAGAGAGTGATATCTTTCATTATCTTTTCTAATGCTCCGGCATTATGGTTCACATAATTTCCGGCAGCTTTCCCTGCTTGTTGCAAATAAGCCTCATCCGACAGGAATTTGTCCATCAACCGTTTAAAATCATCATAACCGGTTACTTCAAAACCGCCTTTCTGCTCCAACAAATGTTGCGCCTCGCGGAATTTCTTGTTGTTAGGTCCGAATATCACAGGAATACCATATACAGCCGCTTCCAGCACATTATGAATTCCAACTCCAAAGCCACCCCCAATATACGAAATCTCACCATATCGGTAAATGGAGGACAGCAGTCCGTAACAGTCGATAATCAAACAATCGGCCTGTGTCACATTTTCTTCCGTAGCCTCGGTATAGCGGATGCACGGACGTTTCACCTTATCTAAAATCTCCTTCAAATGACTGTCGCTCACCACATGAGGAGCAATAACCAGCTTCATCTCAGGATGCTCATTGAAATACTTGATAAAAATATCCTCATCCGGTCCCCATGAGCTGCCTGCAACAAAAGTCAACGAATCACCTTTGAACTTCTCCACCAGCGGAAGCTGCTTGGCTTGATGGCAGATATCCAGCACGCGGTCAAAACGAGTATCGCCCACAACTGTCACATCGGTCACGCCAATTGTCGCCAGCAATTCTTTGGAAACTTCGTTCTGTACAAACAAATGAGCAAAAGTCCTCAGCACCTCACTATATCTCTTCCCATACCAACGGAAAAAAATCTGATTGGGACGGAAAATGGAAGATACGCTATAGGTGGGAATACCTCTCCTATGCAACTCATTCAAGTAATTCTGCCAAAATTCGTACTTGATAAAAAATACCATACAGGGATTAGCCAATTCTACAAACCGACGGACATTACGCGGAGTGTCGAAAGGCAGATAGCAGACAAGGTCTGCCCCCTGGTAGTTCTTTCTCACTTCATACCCTGAGGGAGAAAAGAAAGTCTGCAATATTTTATATTCGGGATGCTCCTTACGGATACGTTCTATCAAAGGGCGTCCCTGTTCGAACTCCCCCAATGAAGCTGCATGAAACCAAATATAACGGGCATTTTTGTCTATCTTGTTACGCAAGATATCAAATACTTCCCGGTGTCCTTTCACCATTTTGGCGGGCTTGGCGCTGAACAGGCCGGCAACCTTCACCCCGAATAGATAAATATAGATGACTAGGTTATAAATCATAACTACCGGCTATTACTTGAGCACTTCCACAGCCCGACGAATGCGTCGCAATGTTTCTTCTTTCCCTAAAACGGCTGAAATATCAAACATATGCGGGCCTTTACCTTCGCCTACCAAGGTTAAACGGAAAGCATTCATTATATTACCCAAGTGATAACCTTTATCTTCTATCCATTTCATGACCACAGCCTCCTGATTCTCCAGCGAGAAGTCGTCCAAGGCCTCCAATACGTCCGCCAACTCCAGCATACGTTCGGGAGAGTCCTCTTTCCAACGTTTTTTACGGGTCTTCTCATCATATTCCGTAGGAGCGACGAAGAAGAATTTGCAAGTTTCCCACAAATCCTTGATAAAACTTACACGATCTTTCATCAAGCCTACCACGGTCACCACTTTATCCATAGGAGCTTCAATGCCATGCTCTTTCAAGATCGGCATGAAAAGCCCGGCTACTTCCTCATTGCTTTTCTTCAATATATATTCATGGTTAAACCATTTTCCTTTTTCAAAGTCGAATTTTGCCCCGGCTTTGCTGCAACGGTGCAGGTCAAAAAGCTTCACCAGTTCATCCAAGGACATCAGTTCCTGGTCATTTCCCGGATTCCATCCCAACAGGGCAAGGAAATTGATAACAGCTTCGGGCAGGTAACCCGACTCACGATAACCGGAAGACACCTCACCGGTCTTGGGGTCGTGCCATTCCAACGGGAAAACAGGGAAGCCAAGACGGTCACCATCACGCTTGCTCAGTTTACCGTTACCATCCGGTTTCAACAACAAGGGAAGATGTGCGAACTCGGGCATGGTATCCGCCCAGCCGAAAGCCCGGTACAGCAGGACATGCAACGGAGCGGAAGGCAACCATTCCTCACCACGGATTACATGGGAAACTTCCATCAAATGGTCGTCCACAATGTTTGCCAAATGATAAGTAGGCAGTTCATCCGCCGATTTATATAAAACTTTATCATCCAAAATGGAAGAATTGATCACTACCTCGCCACGGATAATATCATGTACGTGTACATCTTCATTCGGTTCAATCTTGAAACGTACCACATATTGCTTCCCATCGGCAATCAGTGCATCCACTTCTTCTTTCGGCAGAGTCAAAGAGTTACGCATAGACATACGGGTAGAAGCATCGTACTGGAAATTAGAGATTTCCTGACGTTTGGCGTCCAACTCCGCCGGAGTATCGAAAGCAATATACGCCTTACCGCTGTCAAGCAACACCTGTACATATTTCTTATAAATATCACGACGTTCAGACTGACGGTAGGGGCCGTAGTTACCACCAAAGCTGACTCCTTCGTCGAAGTTTATCCCCAACCACTTAAACGACTCAATGATATATTCTTCCGCACCCGGAACAAAGCGATTTGAGTCGGTATCTTCTATACGGAAAATTAAATCTCCACCATGCTGGCGAGCAAACAGATAGTTATACAAGGCTGTGCGCACACCGCCGATATGCAACGCTCCCGTCGGGCTCGGAGCAAAACGAACTCTTACTTTTCTTTCTGACATTGTTGTTTTATATAAAATACGCCGCAAAATTAATCTAAATTTCCCGATTTTTTCGTATTTTGCGCGCAAAAATATACGATTATGAGAAGTTTCAAGACCAACCAACGGTTTTCATATAAAAATTTGATTTATAAAAGCCTTATTTTCATTGCCACAGTATCAGTGATAGTCTACTTTTTACCCAATGAAGGAAAGTTCAACTATCAATTTGATATAAACAAGCCTTGGAAATACGGACTGTTACAGGCATCATTTGATTTTCCGATTTACAAAAACGACATACAAGTACAAAAGGAACAGGACAGCATCCTGGCAGACTATCAACCTTATTTCCAGATAGACAAGGAAGCCGAAAAAAATGTCCTTTCCAAATTAAGGGAGGATTACAACAAGACCTTACGCCATTCACTGCCGGGCACGGACTATGTACGTTATATTGAACGCACATTAAAGGCACTGTATGAGGACGGAATCATTGCCGGAAATGACTTGAAGCGTATGGAGGAAGACAGTATCATTGCCATACGGCTGGTAGACAAGAATGTAGCGACAAGCCGTTTTATCGACCAATTGTACACCGTGAAGGAAGCCTATGAATATTTGCTGAATGCGGATACCACCCACTACAAAAAGAAGATATTACAACAATGTAATCTGAATGATTACATTACACCTAATCTGGTTTATGATGAAGAAAAGTCCGAGGCGGCGCAAAAAGACCTGCTCTCTAATATTTCATGGGCAAACGGCTTTGTGCTGAACGGACAAAAGATTATTGACCGTGGAGAAATTGTTGATGAGCAGACTTACAACATATTGGAATCCTTACGCAAGGAATGGGAAAAACGTAGCGACTCGGTACAAGAGAAAAGACTGACATTGGCCGGACAAATATTATATGTAGGAATCTTCCTGTTCTGCTTCATGGCCTATCTGGAGTTGTTCCGGGCAGATTATTATGAACGGAAAGGAACACTCACCCTGCTATTTGCGCTGATTGTGTTCTTCCCCGTCCTGTCTTCCATTATGGTGGAACAGAACTTGTCAAGTATTTACGTGGTTCCATTTGCCATGATTCCGATTATAGTCCGTGTTTTCCTTGACTCAAGAACGGCATTCATGGCACATGTCACTATCATTTTGCTTTGCTCCATCACTTTACGTTTTCCACATGAGTTTATCTTGTTACAGGTAGTGGCAGGAATGGTGGCGATCTATAGTTTGAGAGAATTGTCCCAACGGTCGCAATTGTTACGGACGGCTTTGGTTGTATTTATCAGTTACGCTTTATTATATTTTGCTTTCGAGCTGATTCATGAAGATGATTTGACCAAGCTGAATACGCGCATGTACATCTATTTTATGATCAACGGTATCTTACTGCTGTTCGCTTATCCGTTACTGTTCCTTTTGGAGAAAATATTCGGTTTTACTTCAGATGTGACTTTGGTGGAACTGTCAAATATCAACAATAGCTTGCTTCGGGAAATGTCCGAAGTAGCTCCGGGCACTTTCCAACACTCATTGCAGATGGCAAACCTGGCTGCTGCGGCGGCAAACAAGATTGGAGGTAAAAGCCAGCTGGTGCGTACGGGAGCATTATATCATGACATCGGTAAAATGGTGAATCCGGCTTTTTTCACAGAAAACCAGTCGGGAGTCAACCCGCACAAGAGTTTAAGTTATGAACAAAGCGCCCAGGTTATCATCAGTCATATCACCGACGGGCTGAAACTGGCGGAAAAGCATAATCTGCCCAAAGTGATCAAAGACTTTATCAGTACCCATCATGGACGGGGACTGACGAAGTATTTCTACATTTCATATAAAAACGAACATCCTGACGAAGAAGTGGATCAGGAAAAGTTCCGCTACCCCGGTCCGAACCCGTTCACCAAGGAACAGGCCGTCCTGATGATGGCCGACTCTGTAGAAGCGGCTTCACGCAGCCTGCCGGAGTACACGGAAGAAAGCATCAGCACACTGGTAGATAAGATTATTGACACACAGGTATCTGAGGGGTATTTCAAAGAATGCCCTATTACGTTCAAGGATATAGCAACAGTCAAAGCACTGTTTAAAGAAAAGCTGAAAACGATGTATCACACCCGAATCAGTTACCCGGAACTAAGGAAGTAAGCAATCCTGCACAAGCATCTTCCAGTATATCAAGCACGTTCTCGAACCCTTGCGCACCGCCATAGTAAGGGTCGGGAACATAGTCTGCCACTTTGGTGCGGCAATAATCCGTCATGCGATGGATTTTCTTTTCCGTTTCCAGATCGGGAGCACGCTCCATCAGGTCCTCTATATTACGGTCGTCCATGCCGATGATCATATCAAAATGATAGAAATCCTCCGTACAGACAGGACGGGAACGATGGGTCAGATTGTAACCGCGGCGGGAAGCATGCATCCGCATACGGCTGTCGGGCAATTCCCCTCTATGATAACTCAGGATTCCGGCAGAATCCACCTCTATCTCGTGTTCCAGTCCTTTTTTCTTTATGAGAGTACGCATCACTTCTTCTGCCGAAGAAGACCTGCAAATGTTACCGAGGCAGACAAAAAGTATTCTTTTCATATATAATCTACAAATGAAGGTATTCTTTAAATGATTTCACATCACGGTTCATGATCAGCTCTTCAGGAAACCCGGTAAGCTGCAACAATTCATACAAATTATCGTAACGGGCTATATCAAACGAAATATGCGCGTCACTTCCCAAAATGACCGGAACTTCATATTTCTTGCATAAACGGAGAATGGTGAGGTTGTTCTCACGGGCATTGGGTTTGTTACGGGTGGGTTTTAAAGAACTGTTATTTATTTCCAATAAAGTATGGTGTTCTTTGGCTGCCAATACCATCGGTTCAAAATGTAACGCCGCCGTACCGTCTCCGGGGTGACTGATAATATGAATAAAAGGATTGCTGATAACCTGTACCATTCCATGGGTGTTTTCTTCTATCGTTCCATATTCATAACATAAAGAGTGGATACCCGCAATACGGATATCAAGCATCTTCATATAATCCTCGTCCAAATCGAGGTTTCCTTTACCATCCAGAATATTAATCTCAGCCCCCAACAACAGCTCCACCCCATACATCCGGCGGGGAACCACATGCAAGTTTCTAAAATAAATAGGATGGCAAGTACCGGGAACACCGGGCGAATGTTCCGTTATCCCTAAAACCTTCAATCCCTTATCGGCGGCAGCTTGCGCCATTTCTTGTAAAGTACTGAATGCATGCCCGCTGGCAATGGTATGGGTATGTACGTCTAATTCTATCTTCATCTTTATTTTCGTTTATCTTTTCTATTATCGTCCAGTGCATGGACCGGTTACTGTGGATCTACATCATAATATACTAACAACGAACGGAAACGTTCATCTTCCAATATGGCACGTTGTACGGCAAGCAGATAATCACGCACTTTCTTTATAGAAGCATTCTGCTCCACTTTCACAATCATTTTTTTTATAAATAAGGTCTGGATACGGGCCACCGGCGGTTTGTCCGGACCCAATACCCTGTCGCCCAATCCGGAACGGAGTTGTGCCGCCATGGTATCCGCCGCCAAATCCAGAATATCCTCTTTGCGGTGTTTCAGATATACATAAATCAAACGATAATAAGGAGGATATTTGAACATCTGCCGTTCTGCCAATTGGTCATAATATAACTGCTCATAGTCATTATGCATCACTTGATGAATAACGGGTAAATCGGGCGATTTGGTCTGAAGGATAACCAGTCCTTGCTTATTTTTACGCCCGGCACGTCCTGCTACTTGGGCCATCAGTTGGAAAGCACGCTCATAGCTCCGGAAATCCGGGAAGTTCAACATCGTATCCGCATTCAGAATCCCCACCACACTGACATGATCAAAGTCCAATCCTTTGGACACCATCTGCGTACCAATCAGGATGTCCGTCTTGCCCTGTTCAAAATCCGCGATAATTTTCTCGTATGCGGTACGGGTACGAGTGGTATCCAAATCCATCCGGGCGACTTTCGCCTCGGGAAATATCAGTTTTATATCATCTTCTATACGCTCTGTACCGAAACCGCGATGCATCAATTCCACTCCGCCGCACGCCGGGCAGGAACGGGGAACTTGATAGGTATATCCGCAGTAATGGCAAGTCAGCTGGTTCAGCCCCTTATGATACGTCAGACTCACATCACAGTTCTTGCATTTAGGAACCCAGCCGCAGGTATGACATTCTATCATCGGAGCGAAACCGCGACGGTTCTGAAACAGGATAACCTGCTCCTTACACTCCAATGCCTCTTTTATCTGCTTGACCAGCGCCGGTGAGAAAGGGCCCTGCATCCGCTTCTGATGCGCCAGTTCCTTGATGTCAACCAGTTCTATATGAGGAAGCCGGATATCTTTATATCTTTCTTTCAATTCTACCAAGCCATACTTTCCCGAGGTAGCATTAAAGTAAGTTTCCACACCAGGAGTAGCCGTCCCCAGCAGCACTTTCGCCTTGAACATAGAGGCCAGCATGATGGCTGAGCTACGGGCATGGTAACGTGGGGCGGGGTCTTGCTGTTTATACGTATTCTCGTGTTCCTCATCTATGATGACCAGCCCCAAATTACGAAAAGGCAGAAAAATAGAGGAACGGACTCCGAGAATCACATCATAGCTCTTCTCTCCCAACTGTTTCTGCCATATCTCCACCCGCTCAGCGTCCGGAAACTTGGAATGATAAATACCCAGCCGATGTCCGAACACCCTTTTCAAACGCTCAGTTATCTGAGTGGTCAGTGCAATTTCCGGAAGCAAATATAAGACCTGCTTTCCTGTTTTCAGCACCTCCTGAATGAGGTGGATATAAATTTCCGTCTTGCCACTGGATGTAACGCCATGCAGAAGACACACATTTTTCTCTCTGAAGCATTGAAGAATGTTGCCATAAGCCTGTTGCTGCGCAATATTCAGCGGATTAATATCACCGGTATCCGAAATTCCTTTATCCAAACGTCCTATCTCCTGATGATAGACCTCAAAGACTTTCTTTTCGACCAATCCGTTAAAAACGGCCGCAGACCCTCCAGACTTTTCAAGCAGCTCTTTCTTTGTTACTTCCTTTAAAGCATACCCTCTGGCTACCCAACCGGACAATTCCACATACTTCATTAATATCATCAATTGTTTAGGAGCACGTGACAATTCATTGAACAGCCGTTGTAAGTAAGCCTCATCCGCTTCTCCGTTCACCAATCTCACCCTCGCCTCAGTACGCGGTTTGTAATTACGTTTCAGTTCCTCCTTGACAAAGATGGCCTCTTTGTCCAACAAAGACTTGATGACAGTCAACACATTTTTCAGTCCGCTGTTTTTTTCCAACTGGGTTACACACTGTTCTGTATCCCGGCTCAACAAATCCAAAATTTTCTGCTCTTTCTCCGGTAAGGGTGCAGTGGCTTCAAAATCGGGATTATATTCCACCAACGTTTCGCTTTCCAGTTTCATACCCGAAGGGATAGCCGCCTTGTACACATCTCCTAATGTACAAAGATAATATTCCGCCAGCCATTGCCAGAACTCATATTGTTTCGGTAACAGTACCGGAGATGAATCCAGCACTTCAGCTATATCCTTCGTTTCATACCCCTCCGGGGCCGCATAATGTACATTTGTCACTATTGCCGTATAGAACTTTTTCTTTCCAAACGGAACAACCACCCGACAACCAATCTGTACCATCTCTTCCATCTCCTGAGGAAGGGAATAAGTGTATTGGTTGGCAATAGGTAATGGAACTATGACATCTACGAATTTTTTCATAGTGCAAAATTACAAAAAAGGAGGCATTCTTCACTGAATGCCTCCTTTTTATCTTTTATTAAATAAGGTTGTCTAGAACAAGTATGCCAAAGAAACTTGCCAAGTGTTGTTCTTTATATTAACAGAATGGTGTCCATCACCCGATTCACCCTCTGTATAATATTCATAAGTACCAGTCTTGCTCAGAGCAAAATTATAATTAACCCCTAACTGTAAATGACGTATCAATTTAAGACCTGCTCCTACATTGAAACTGGTTGTAGATTTTTTCAATGACAATTCACGCGTCCATGTTTTATTGCCAATATTAAAATCAAACTGGGGACCTGCAGCAATATAAGCACCCAACATGCTACCGAGACCAAAAGACCATTTCAAATTCACAGGAACTGCAAATGTCTTTAACTTCATTGTTTTCTCTCCATCAGCCCCTAAGTCTGTCTGAGAATATAAAGCCGCAACATCTGCCCCTATCCCGATAATAGGCAGGGTGAATTCAGCCATCGGACCCACAAAAAAAACCAGTCTTATTATCCCCCTTAAAAGCATCCTTTGAAAAACTCAATTTTGAAATATTCAAACCACCTTTTACTCCAAAGTGCAACTGAGCCTGAGCAGGAGCAGCCATCATCAAACATACAGCTACCATTAATACACTAATAATCTTTTTCATGTTTGTCTATTTTTAGTTTACGCCACAAAGATAAACACTTTTTCCATGTATAATGTTCAATCTCCCAGGAAAGTTACATTACGCTTTCCAATCCCCCCTTCCAAGAAGAAATATCAAACAAAAACGGACAGAATTTTTTTATTCTGTCCGCCATGTTCTCTTTCTAATATTCTTCCTCATTGAAAAAGAAATCCTCTTTGCTCGGATAATCCGGCCAAATATCTTCTATACTTTCATAGATTTCGCCTTCATCTTCCATCTCTTGCAAGTTTTCGATTACTTCCAACGGAGCGCCCGAACGCATTGCATAGTCAATCAACTCATCCTTTGTAGCAGGCCAGGGAGCATCCTCTAACTTCGAGGCCAATTCTAATGTCCAGTACATAGTTTTCTTATTTTTTAAGTAAATACTTTCTTTCGTTCTCTAATTAGCCGCAAAAGTATAATAAATTATTTCATTTTGCAACTTTTATCCCAAAAAATTTCATCCGTTTTAGTTAAATGATTTAACTTTCGGGTCAAAATGAATAAATAATCAGATAAACGGTTGACAAATGCTGTTACACGGGCATCTATGTCACATTCTTCAGCCAATGCAAGAATACGTCGCTCGGCACGGCGACACACCGTCCGGCAAATGTGCCCAACGGCTGCTCCACGGTCACCCCCCGGCAGAATAAAAGCATTCAAAGGAGGAAGTTCATTGTCAATTACGTCAATTGCCTGCTCCAACATCCGGATGTCTTCATCCTCTATACGACTTTCCATACGCAACTTGGTCTGTGTCTGATCCGTTGCCAGATACGAACCGACAGAGAATAATTTATTTTGTATACGAAAAATGATTTGTTTATCCTCCTCATCCGTCAAATACGTTTGCAACAATCCCAAATAGGAGTTCAATTCATCCACTGTGCCATAGGCTTCAAGCCGTATATGCGTTTTCGGCACCCGGGTACCACCTACCAATGATGTGGTTCCCTTATCACCTGTTTTGGTGTATATCATGCTTTTCTTCATGGTTCCGGTTATAAAAAATTTACAATATAATGCTGTTTATATCTCGCTTTATCAAAAAAGACCAACCCTATGTCATACAAATCAAAAGTGATACCCGTCGACTCACTGGCTACAATTTGCTCCCACCATTTCCGTTTTTCCCTCGATTCATGAATTCCTCCGACAATAAAGCAACTACGAGGTCCGGCATAAGGAAGTACCAGTTCAAAAACTTCTTTATAAAAAGGAGTATGCCCTATATGCAGACAATCTAATGTATGCACCTCCGCCAGTTTCTCCTCCAGTTGCCGGGAAGTCTTTGCCCAATCCCTGCCTTTCAAGGTGACGGAGTCCATAGTAGTGAACACGCAGCCCCGCATATATCCTATGGGATGCCCCCATTACCAATCCCCACTTCAATCAACGACTTTGGTCTGAAATAATTAACCAACCGGAATAGCAAACGGTTCACTTTCCTTCGATAATGTGGCAAATAAGCAGGAAATCCCCTTTCCTTCAATACCCGATAAGCATAGTAGTGATATTTTTCATAAACAACAGAAGTAATCAGAAAAAAATCAGACGGAGAGTGTACTCCGTAACCACAACGGTGACGGAAGCGACTGCACCAATTCCATATACGATGAAGAAAAAACATATTTCTCAGCTTTATTAAGTAACACAAAGATAAAAGATTACCCGACAATATCGAAATAAAATACTATTTTTGTTGCCCATTAGTTATTAAACCATTTATAAACGATGAAACACACACTCTCTTTTATGGTATGGGCAATACTGGCTGTCTTATTGCCTTTACAAATGGCCCAGGCCGCAGCTCCTCCCACTGAATTACAGAAAAGACTTCAAAATCTTCCGGACATCAGTGACATTAAACCAATGCAAAGTGATGCCTATCCGGAGAAATATGTATTCTTCATTAATCAACTATTGGATCCGCATCACCCCGAAGCAGGGAATTTCAAGCAAAGGGTTATTCTCTCGCATGTAGGTTTTGACCGCCCTACCGTACTGGTTACCGAAGGCTATACCGCCCATTATGCCACCCATCCGCGTTATCAAGAAGAGTTATCCAAATTATTCAACGCCAATCTGGTATTCGTGGAATACCGTTATTTTGGTGAGTCCATGCCGAAGCCCTGCAACTGGGATTATCTCACGGTTGAAAATTCACTGTATGATTTGCATCATGTAACCACGACCTTGAAACAACTATACGATGAGAAATGGATAGCTACCGGAATCAGCAAAGGCGGACAGACTACGATGTTCTACCGCACTTACTTTCCCGATGATGTGGATATCTCCGTACCTTACGTAGCCCCCCTCAACCAATCATTGGAGGACGGCCGTCACGAACCGTTCATTGCCAATAAAGTTTCGACTCCCGAAAACCGTAAACGAGTTGAAAACTTTCAACTGGAAGTACTTAAACGCAAGAGCCGGCTGCTGCCGATATTCGAAAAATATTGCTCGGATAAAGGATATACCTTCCGCATTCCTATAGCCGAAGTATACGACTTCAATGTATTGGAATACTCATTTGCCCTATGGCAATGGGGAACTCCTGTAAATAAGATTCCGGAAACAAATGCCGATGACCACACGCTATTCAAGCATTTCATGGCTATTTGTGAACCGGATTATTTCTCCGAACAATCTCCCTACCCTTCCTTTAATGTGCAAGCGGCCAAAGAACTGGGGTATTACGGATATGACATCAAACCCTTCAAAAAGTATCTGACGATAAAGAGCAGCCGTGACTATCTTCATAAGGTAATGTTACCGCCCGAACTGTCAAATCTCAAATTTGACAAGACACTATATAATAAGGTGGTAAAATTCCTGAAAGAGAATGATCCCGAAATGATCTATATTTATGGCGGCGATGATCCTTGGACAGCTTCGGGTGTCACTTGGCTGAAGAACAAGAAAAACATAAAAGTTTATGTATTACCCGGCGGCAGCCATACCACCCGTATCGGCAGCTTTGACACCGACACACAAGAAGAAATCAAGACACAGATCAATGCATGGCTGAATAAAGAATAGCAAAGAGACGAGATAAAAAGCTTTTCCGCCACAGGTTACGCAGATTGTCACCGGTTATTTCCATTGAGGACCCACTGCTTAAATTGGACCGATGTCAATCTGATCAATCTGTGACGGAATCTTGATTTTATCATAAAGGCATATTGCCATGTTTCTTAGGCGGATTGCTTTGGTTTTTATTGTGACACATTTCCAAAGCTTGAATAAGTTTGTAACGAGTGTCACGGGGCATAATCACCTCATCAATCAGACCACGTTCTGCCGCACGATAAGGATTGGAGAATTTATCTTCGTATTCCTTGATGATCTCAGCTTTCTCTTCCGGAGCAGACTTGCGGTAAAGGATATTCACTGCCCCTTCTGCACCCATGACGGCTATTTCCGCCTGTGGGTAAGCCAGGTTCACATCGGCTCCCGTCGGCTTGCTGGACATGACAATGTAGGCACCTCCATAAGCTTTACGGGTAATTAAAGTAACCTTGGGCACTGTAGCTTCAG
>ENA-OQDT01000215-OQDT01000215.1-human-gut-metagenome-genome-assembly--contig:-NODE-215-length-38191-cov-5.932929_pt1 | contig 38191 bp, 35 predicted proteins | sample MGYA00242786_ERZ504617 | MGnify/ENA primary metagenome ERZ504617 (study PRJEB26092, sample SAMD00036337) | human gut metagenome | host: Homo sapiens | study: EMG produced TPA metagenomics assembly of...
GCCTGAGAAAGTCAGAACGAAGGGCAAGGGCGTCAATGGAAAAATGCTTACCTGCTATGTGCTGGCAAAGCCTTTCAAGCCCTACTTCGATGCGTGGATGGCGAAGCGGGCAGATCTGGGTATCGAAAGTGAGTGGCTGTTCCCTGATAGGGACGATCCTACGAAGACGGTGCCTATCTCTACGCTGAACAGCTGGGCGGAGACCTTCTCCAATATTCTGGGTATCCCTGTGTATTGGCATAGTCTTCGGCACTTCTTTACGACTTCACTTGCCAAGGCAAACCTGCCCGATTCTGTGATCAAGACCATCATTGGATGGGAGAGCTTGGAAATGGTGGATATCTACAAGGATATCGACGATGAGGACGAAATCGGCAAGTATTGCATAAACGGTGAAATCGTCGGACAGAAGCAAGCCGCGCTTTCTGATCTGTAAGGAGGTGCGAGATGAACGAACTGACAATTCATGACTACCTTCAAAAGAAGGGATTGAATGAGTATGGGATCGCTGGGTTAATGGGCAATTTGTTTGCCGAAAGCGGCCTTAATCCTCGGAATTTGCAGAACAGTTATGAAAACGTCCTTGGCATGAATGACAATGCTTATGTAGCTGCTGTGGATAACGGCACCTATACAAACTTCGTGCAGGACAAGGCCGGCTTTGGCCTCGCCCAGTGGACGTTTTGGACTCGGAAGCAAGCCCTGCTGGATTTTGCTAAGTCGTCTGGAAAGTCTATCAGTGATCTCGCTATGCAGCTGGATTTTCTTTGGAAAGAGCTGTCCGAGAGCTACCCCGGCGTGCTGGCGATGTTGCGGGCAGCAACCTCTGTATTGGAGGCTTCCAATGCTGTGCTGCTGAACTTTGAGAAGCCAGCAAACCAGAGTAAGGATGTTCAGAAGAAGCGTGCTGAGTATGGGCAGCGGTACTATGACCAGTTTGCCTCACAGACTGCTCCTGCGTCCGACTCTGATTTGGAACAGTTCAGAAAACTCTTTCAGGAAATGAGAGCTGAACTGCAGGACAACGACTGCGGCCAATGGAGCGCTGAGGCGCGGCAGTGGGCGTTGGATATGGGTTTGATTACCGGCAACGGGACTGTCATCAATGGTGAACCCAACTATATGTGGCAAGACCTTGTTACCCGTGAACAGTTCGTGACGGTGCTCTACCGTCTTGCTCAAATCATGGGGCCGCCGGCATGAAAAGTATCTACGGTTGGTAATGAAAATTTCTGACCGTTCGGGAATAAAGAGGTGAACTTCAATGGTCGATATCAACAACATTGTATCCCGTGGTGGGTACCTGGTGGATGGCGTGACAGGAGAGAAAGTCCTGTTCTATGAGTGCGATCCCAGAAAAAACACGGAATGTATCGTGAAATGTGTCGGGGTGACGGGGCAGAGGATGAGGGTGGCTTCGGGTTCTGCTCTAAGACACTCGATCCGCGTTTCCGTAAAGACGGCGGTAAGGCTTGGTATGCTGTGCTGAAGACATCAGAGGACGGCGGCGAGCCTTACTGGGGCAGAGAATACGTGGAGGTGGTTTGAAGTGATGACAGTTCAAGAGTGTATCCAGTACGTTGAAAGCCATCTGGAGATCCGCCCTGCGACGGATAACGGAGCTTATACCAGCGGAAGAACGATCAAGCCTGCTGGCTGCGTAAACCATTCTGTTGGCTGCGCCCAACCTTCTGTCGATGTGTTTTTCAACACGATGAACAAGTCCAGTGCGGGCTGGGTGTTAATGCTCTCCTTGGTGACTTCCATAAGGGCGAAGGACGAATTATTCTCGCTTTGCAATGGAATGGTCGCCCGTGGGGATGCGGTTCCGGCAGTAAGGGTTCGTGGAATACACGAAAGTGCAGTGGGAGATTTGCGAACCCGCAGGCCACACCTATGCTGGCGGCACGATGGTCGGATACGACGTGGCGAAAAACCAGGGCTATTTCGACCGGATGTGGAAAAATGGTCGTGGCATGGAATGTCTATATGGTCAAGAAATTCGGATATCCGATTTCTGGGATCAGCGATCATGCAGAGTCATATCGTGCCGGCTACGGCTCTAACCATGGCGACGTGGGGCAGTGGTGGCCGAAGCATGGCAAGAGCATGGATGCTCTGCGGAAGGAAGTTCAGGAAATTCTCAATGGCGAAACGGAGGATGATGACATGGATGTAGCACGTTTCAAAGAACTCTGGGGCGAAATGCGTAAGGAACTCCAGGACAATGACGCAAGCGCATACAGCGCAGAAGCACGCGAGTGGGCAACGAAGAATGGTCTGATCGCCGGTAATGGTACGACCGTCAGCGGCGAGCCGAATTGTATGTGGGGTGACATTTGACCCGCGAGCAGTTCGTCACCGTTCTTTATCGTTGGACTCAGATGATGGGGTAAGGCGTAAAATGACCATCTCGATCGAGCGTGGTAAGAAGAAAAGCAAGCCGAAATCGAAGAGGCCACGCCTTGGGTTTACCAACTGGCTTGCTGTATGTATCATGATTTTCCTTGCCGCTGGATTGGCTGGCGGCTTTTACCTTGCTCGACTGAGTATCGTATATGGGTATACCGGGGCGCTGGCTTGCTATACGGCGGCTTTTGCTCCGATAGGAACTGCTTGCAGCATTGTGCTCAGTAAAATTGTACACAAGAGCGAGGTAGAAAACTCTGGTGCTGATGGAGAAGGAATTAAGTTCGCAACTGCTAAAGCGCACAATTTTTGTGAGGACGGCATAGAGGGCAGCAAAGAAAGCCCTGCAATATGAAAAAAGGAGGATAGAGTGCTATGGATTCTGAATGGGTACGACTGATTGTATCGGTGTTGTCTGGTCTTGCCGCAACTATCCCGCTGGTAATCCAGCTGGTGAAGTATGTGCGGAAAACGATCCAGGACAAAAACTGGCCGGAAGTTGTTAAGCTCGTTACCAGTTACATGGAACGCGCCGAGACGATGTTCGAGAAGGGCGCAGATCGGAAGGAATGGGTCATGGCTATGGTTAAGGCTTCTGCCGATACTGTAAATTATGATCTCGATATGGACAAGATTTCCGATCTGATTGACAGTCTGTGCGATATGAGCAAGATTGTCAACGGCACCTCCAATACGGTGCGATAAGCACTTTGGAGGGACATGACATGAACATGGGAGAGATCTTGGGATGGAGCGGCGGAACGCTCCTTTTGCTTATGACCTTTGTTCAGATTGCCCCGATCAAGGTAAATCCTTGGTCATGGTTGTCAAAGAAGATTGGCAGAGCAATCAACGGTGAGGTGTTGAATGAGATCGCCGACATCAAAAAGGAACAACGTGAGACACAGGACAAGCTCGAAAAACATATCAGGACGGTGATGAGCGAGATGCGAGTATGCACCGCCAGCGTATTCTGCGGTTCAACATTGAGCTTATGAGGGGCGAGGACTTTACACATGAGTGTTTTAATGATATGCTCCTTGACATCGACGAGTATGAGAGATTCTGTGAAACACACCCCGGATATAAGAACAACCGAGCGGTCATGGCTATTGCCAACATCAAGCGGGTATACCAAGACCATGAGGAAAACGGTGGGTTCCTTGTATGAATGAAGAGGGGTACATTTCTGTACCCCTCTTTTTTTTGCCAATAGTCTCTATTTGACATGGGTGGTATTGGTGTGTATAATATATAAGGTGTACACAAACCACGAAGCCTATCTGAGGTTTTAAGGTGTTACCACAAATTTTACCACATTTGACTATCACAAGATAAAACAAGATAAAAGCAAAATGGGTAAAAAGTTTTGGATTTCATGCGAAATGTGAGATAATAAAGCATGATAAGGCAAGATAGAGCATACCGTGAATTGTTCCCCACGATGAAGCCTTTGGACTAAAATTCCACAATATGTAGCGTCTGATGAAATAGGACGGCACAAGATGTAGTGAAGAGGGCTTACAACTACAACTTTTCTACAACTTTTGCTTGAAATCAGACGGCTTCAGACGGGCCAAAATGAAGGGCAAATCCGTGTTTTTTATGCGGATTTGCCCTTTTTTGCAATTTTCACATTAGCACCAAATTGCCCTTGATTGCCTCTGCTTTTTCCCTCATGTTTTCTTGCGTAATATGCGTATAAATATCCATAGTTGTGGAAAAATCAGCGTGGCCCATCACTTGCTGGATAAACTTGATGTCGTTCGTGCTTTCACAGAGCCGCGTGCAGAATGTGTGTCTCATGTTATGTACGCTAAAATGCGGCAGCAGTTCCGGCTCACGATCTTCCAGTTCAGCCTGATCCATTTCTTCGGCGTTGTAGGCGATGGAGATACGCTGGATGGCCCGGTTGATATTATGGGCACTGAGAAAGTAACCTTCCCGATTCCTAAAAAGGAAACCGTGATACCCATTCATCACAAGGTCTTCCGGATAGAGGGTGTCCATGACTTCAATCAATGTGCGGAGCTGTTCAGCAACCTGCGGATACAGGATCGGGATGGTACGGGTGCCGTTGGTTGTTTTAGGGGTGTTGATGTGAAAACCTGCTTTCCCATCAATCACACGGTAAATCAAATTATGATTGACAGAGATGGTGTTGTTCTCCAGATCCACATCATTTTTAGTTAAGCCAGTACATTCCGCAACACGCATTCCTGTACCGAGCAGCACGACCATGACAGGCAGCCAGTGGCTATACATCGGTGACTTTGAAATGAAACGAAGAAAGTTCTTCTGCTGTGTCATAGTCAGCGCGATTCTTTTCTTCGGGGGTGCCCCGGCCCCCTCTGTTTTGAGAGAGCGATAGACGCCCTTGCTGGGATTTTTTCGGATGTAATCATCATCGACCGCCAATTCCAGCGTGGGATGGATCAGGTTATTGATGCTTTCCAGAGAATTGATCGCAAAGCCTTTTTTCAAAAGCTTCGTGTAAAAGGTCAGGATGTCGCTCTTTCGGATATTAGGCAGAGGGATGTTAGCAAACGGCTCGTCCTTCACATAGTTGTTCCAAAGATATTCGTAATTCGCCCGTGTAGAAGCCTTTAACTGAATTTTCGTATCCATGAGGACTTTGAACATATCATTTAGGGTAATTTTCATAGCCTCCTGGGTACGAATACCGTCATCGCTGTCACGGTTGAGCACTTTTTCTTTGGCTCGCAAACTGGCAAGGTCAAAATCATAGATGTACTTTTTCTTTTTGCCCAGTTTATAGACAAACATATAGCTGCCGTCTGAGCGTTGTGTCTCTCCTGGCCGCAGGTTACGGCCTTTGTTGTCTTTTCTAACTTTTGGCATAGGTTGATACCTCCCGATGTTTTGTGTGTTGCTGCGCCCGGAATGGGCAGGGCGCTGTTAGCATGAGATCTCGTACAAGTATTCCTTTACTCGCTGAACGCTCCAAAGGACACGAGAATTCATGGTGATGCGGGCGTGGGCCAGGTCGCCGATCTGGACGGCCGTGTGCCGCCCGCAGTCGAGCAGTTTGCAAAGCGATTCTGTATCGACCGCCAAGCACTGATCTGGTGAAAGGTCATTGGGTTTTCTTTTTTCCATAATTGCCCTCCTTTATTTGCAATTACATATATCCCCTACGATTTGTAGGAAAAGGTTTTCAACAAAAACAATGAAGTCACTTAAATTCATCGGGAAGTGTGAAGGCTCTTCCATCGTCCATTTCCTGCGCCGGGGCTTTCCGCCGCGTATTTTCAGGCTGCCGCTATGCGACATTTAAGTTGTGGGCGCGCACAAACACACTATCCGCATCTCCTGTATAACTCCGATAAAAGAGGTTATGAGAATTGTCAAGGTACAAAAAGAGCGTGCAGACTGGCTACGGAATCCGGCACCATGTCTGTACACCCTATAAATAGGGCAAGAAGGCTGTTTTTTCTGCACGGCCTATTTTTTGTAAAAAAATTTTTCTGTTAGACTATATATAGACATTTGTTATTGACTAAATCAATATATTGTGCTATCCTGTCTTTGTAATTGATTTTTGTGCGTTCCCCATTGGGATACAGATGAAAATCTGTACCGCAAGACCAAGAGCCTTGCATTGCACACGCAGTTAAGATTGTATTTGTGCCAGTAGTATTGCTGCGCCCATTCGGGCCAGTATATTACTGGCTTTTTTTATTTTTCGGGGTTTCCCCATCAGCGAGGATGACATTGGTTCATAGGCAACTATGGACAACAGGCGTTTTGCCCTTTGTCATGCTCGCTTTTTTGTCGCCCAAATGCCGGAAACGGCTTTGAGGGTATATCAAACTACAGAAAGGCAGGTAACACGCATGAATGTAAAAAAGCGAAGGCAGGAGCCTATGGCAAAAAGGAAATGGCCTTTGGAGGACTGGCAGCATCAGAAGGTGCCCAAATCCAGCCAAGTCCATAGTCCAATGATTCGAGTACACGCTATTCCCCGCCGAACACGGAGGGGGTGCTAAAGATGCCGGCGAGCAATGTGGCCGCCGAAAAGCGGAGTCAACCCCAAATTTTGCTGGAAACGGCGGGCCTGTCCGAAGAGGAATGGCTTGCATACCGCCGGAAAGGGATTGGCGGCAGTGATGTGGCGGCTCTGCTGGGAATTTCACCCTGGCGGACGGCAAGAGACCTCTACTTTGACAAGTTGAATATCGTAGCGGTCGAAGATAATGAGGACAACTGGGTTGCTCTGGAAATGGGGCACCTGTTGGAGCCGTTGGTGGCGAAGATATTCCAACACCGCACAGGGTACAAGGTCTATCAGATCAAAAAAATGTTCCAGCACCCACAATATTCGTGGATGCTGGCCGATGTGGACTATTTTGTGGAATTGCCGGATGGCAGTACCGCAATTCTGGAGATTAAAACGACAAATTATAACGCAAGGGATAACTGGTGGCTAAACGGTGAAGAAACCGTTCCCGTCTATTATGAAACCCAAGGGCGGCACTATATGGCTGTCATGAATGTGGATCGCTGCTTCTTCTGCTGCCTGTATGGCAACAACGAGGAAGAAACCATTATTCGTGAAATCCGGCGGGATGAGTCCTATGAGGAGGAGATGATTTTCCTGGAGCAGTATTTCTGGGAAAACCATGTTCTTACCAGGACGCCGCCGCCTTATACCGAAGATGGTGATCTGGTGCTTGAAAGCGTGCGCCGGCATACGGGCTCCGCGGATCAGGATGCCCCCGTTGTAACGCTTGATTTGAGCCTGACAGCCAAATTGATGCGCTATCTCCAGCTCCAAGAGCAGAAGAAACTCACGGAAGCAGGCAGCAAAGAGATCGAGGCGGATATGAAGCGGCTGAAGGCGGCGCTGGTTGCGGAAATGGGCAAGAGCTGCAAGGCCGTTTGCCAACAGGATGGAGTGAACTATATTGTCACCTACAATCCAGTGAGAACGCCCGGCATTGACAAAGACAATCTGATGCGGCTGAAGCTGGACCACCCTGATATTTACGAGCAGTATGTAACCGTTTCAGAATCCCGAAGGTTCAGTGTGAAAATTGATACCAAGACGGCATGAGAAAGGAGGAAAATGATTTGATCCATAGAGGAACTTATGATGGGACAATTTACTATAATCCTGCAAATAAGTTCTGCATCATCAGTGTAAAAACCGCGGAGAAGGATGTACCCCAAGAAGCCAGGTCTACCCGCCGACGCAAGGATCATCTGATTCGGTTTGTGGCAACCGGCTACGAACTGCCCCGCACAGATGCGGTAGAACTGGAACTGGATGGCGAATGGAAAAAAGGAAAGTATGGGATGCAGCTTCAGGTGGAGCAGTGGCATGAAATTGTCCCTCAAACCAAGAGTGGAGTGGAAGGCTATCTGGCCTCTGGCCTTATCAAAGGCATTGGGCCGGCGCTCGCCAAACAGATCGTATCACGCTTCGGCGTGGAGACACTGGACATTCTGCAAAATCGCCCGGAGCGGCTGCTGGAGATCAAGGGCATCACGGAGAACAAGCTGGAGGCCATCAAGACCTCATATGCAGAGAGCCGGATGCTGCAAGACCTGATGACGCTGCTCTCCCCGTTCAAGATTACACCGAAAACAGCGCAGAAGATTTATCAGTTTTTCGGCCCGGCCAGCGTGGACATTTTGAAAAAGAGTCCGTTTGAGCTTTGCCAAATATCCGGTTTTGGCTTTTTAAGGGTGGATGCCATCGTTCAGAAAAACGGAGGCGACCTGCGCGCCCCTATGCGAATCAAAGGCGCCTTGTTCTGGGCGTTGGAGGATAGCAAGGGGAAAAACGGACATTTGTTTTTGACCAGTGAGGCTTTACAAAAAGAGGCGCTCCAATTACTCAACGCTAAAATCCCTATTCCTTCGCTTCGGCTCCATGCACAAGAGGTCAGCGATGTCCTCGAAGATATGATCCTGCATGGAGAGGTCGTATCCGTCAAAGGAGGCATTTATCTTCCTCGTGTATTTGCACAAGAGGATGAAACTGCCCGCCGGATTGCGATGCGTGTGGTGGAGCCTCCCACCCCGGAGAAGATCGAACAAATTTTGGAGCAGGTCAAACGAGAAATCGGACTGGCCCTGTCCTCAAAACAGGAAGCGGCTGTGTATGCAGCCTATCGTCACAATCTTTCCATCATCACAGGCTCCCCGGGTACCGGCAAGACAACGGTGCTGAAAACAATTCTGGAGGTTTACCGCCGCCTGCATCCCCAAGGAGAGATCGCCTTAATGGCGCCGACAGGCAGAGCCAGCCGGCGTATGGCGGAAAGTACCGGGGTTGATAAGGCCAAGACGCTGCACAGCATTTTGGGGCTCGCCAGCGAGGAAGATGAAATAAAACGCAACAACACCCAAGAGCCGCTTTCGGCCGATTTGATCATTGTGGACGAGTTTTCCATGGTGGATATGTGGCTGGCAAATAAATTTTTCTCACGCATCAAAGGTGGAGCACGGGTCATTCTTGTCGGAGACCCGGATCAGCTTCCCAGTGTAGGCGCCGGGAATGTGTTCCGTGAACTGATTGACTGCGGCCTTATCACCGTGACGGTGCTGGATCAGATTTTCCGTCAGTCCAAGGACAGCCTGATTGCCTACAACGCCAAATTCATTAACGAAGGCAACACCAAGCTGTACTACGGCCAGGATTTCGTTTTCATGGCAAGCAACAATCAGGCGGAAGCCGCTGAACGAATTGTTGCCCGCTACTGCCGGGAGATCGAGGAAAGTGGGATTGACCGGGTGCAGATTCTGTCGCCTTTCCGCTCGGACGGCGCGGCCTCTGCGGAACAGCTCAACGAAGCGATCCGCGAAGTGGTCAACCCGTTTCGTTCCGCCGAGGAAGAAATCAAAATCGGCGTCAAGGTATTCAGGGTCAATGACCGGATCATGCAGACCAAAAACACTGCCAAGGTATCCAATGGCGACCTGGGATTCATCCGCTATATCAAAAATGATGAAGATGGAACTCGCGTTGGACTTGACTTCGGTGTGGGCCGTGAGTTGGAGTACGGCATAGAGGATATGGTCAATCTGGACCTCGCCTACGCCACTACGATTCATAAAGCAATGGGAAGCGAGTACGATACGGTCATTATGCCGCTCTTAAAGGCACATACTGTCATGCTCTATCGAAATCTGCTCTACACTGGCATCACCCGCGCAAAAAAGCGTGTGGTGCTCATCGGTCAAAAGCAGGTATTGTTCATGGCAATCCATCGCAATGAGATCGGCAAACGCAACACGCTTTTGGGTGAACGCATCCACCTGTACTATAAGGCGTATGCCCGGCGGGCAGGTATCCCCGTTCCGGCGAACTTGGAAAAAGAATTGAAGCACGCAGGCTAAAAATGTGACGCAAGGTGCAGAAAAACGCCCAGCGTCCCCTATTTATTATACAGGAAGGAGTTTAGAAGATGAGTGACAACAACAATAATGCAAAAACGATGTACGAGGCCGTTCCTGCCGCTGCGGAACTGAACAAGGTACCGGGGTTCGACCCGCTGAAGTTCCTCCGGCGTGCCGGGGACTCCATGAAATTGGACTTACCCTATCAGAAACTCTGGTTCCGAATGGCACACCCCAATGGGCGTATGCGTCTGACGGCCATGCGGATCACGGAGCAGATGGCGATTTTTGAGGCCAAGGTATTTCTGGACCGCAGTGACGCGGAGCCGTTCAGCGTGAGCGTTGCCCAGCAGACCATGCAGGATAGCAGGGACTTTGTGAAGGCAGCTCAAAATGAGGCGTTGAGCCAGGCCCTTTCGGACGCCGGATTTGGCATCCAGCTTGTGAGCGCCGACACTCATGCCGCTTCCGTACAGAAAGCGGCGCCTGTGAGTAAAACGCAGCCCTCTGCCATTACTCCGCCTGTGAGCACTGTGTTGCCGCAGGAGCCCTCCAGCGCCTCGCAGAAGGCCGCTGTTCTTTCCGAGGGTAATTCCATTTCCGGGGGCACACAAACGCCACAGAGGGCATCTGAAAACGCGGAAACAGCAAGAACGAAGATTCAGCCCGCAGAAACTCCAGCCAAGGGGCAGAGTTTGCCGGTGAGCCCTACTGCAAACACGGATACACTGCCAGCGGGATTCGCACCAACGGAAGAACAGCCGGAAAACAGTAAGGCGGCGGAGGAATTACCAATTCATCTCCCTGCGGAGGAACTGCCAGTTCAGCGCCCTGCAGAGGATCTGACGGCCACCAAGGAGGCACAGGAGGTCCCGGAAGCCGAAATCGTGCAAGAGGCCCCTGCATATACCCCGGATATGCCTGTAGAGGATATTCTGAAGGTGATGACGCTGGAACAGGCACAGGAGGTCGTTGTGGACAGCGGTGTGTGCCGGGGGCTGACTATTGCAGAAGTGGCGAAGAAGCGGCCTGTCAATCTGCGTTTCTATTTGACTCCGGGCAACAAAAGCAAGGACAACATCGTTCGGGCTGCCGCCCAGCTGGTCCTCAATTCACTTCAGAAGGCCGGTTGATGCGAAGCCCTGGCTCGGGTATGAAGGGAGGAATGACAAATGGGCTCATACCCGGATGAATTTCCTTTCGGCATCATGGAAGTTGTCAATCTATTAAACCTGCGCATCAGGCGTCAACAGGCGAACAGCGTCTATGTGGACTGCCCGTTCTGCGGTGACCGCCGGGGACGGATGAATGTCAATTTCGTCAAGAATGTCTGGCGGTGCAACCACTGCGATGCACATGGCGGAATGCTGGCGCTGTATGCTGAACTTAACCATACGACTACATCCGATGCCTACTGGGAGATTGCAGAAGCTCTGTGTGACAATATCCAAGAGGAACACGCACGCTCCGGGAATGAAGCCCAACAACGGCCGGCCAGCCCATGCCCTTCAACTTCGGGGGCCTGGGCTGCCCCTGCCGGTCATTCTTCTTCCGAGCGAAAAACAGTACCACAGTCGAATAAGGCCAGTCCAGCGGAGATCCACCAGACGCTATCCCTGCTGCTTGCTCAACTTACGCTGCGGCCGGCGCATCGGGAGCATCTGCGCTCCCCTAAACGCGGGCTGTCTGATGAACAGATTGACGCACTGGGCTTTAAGAGTACCCCACCGCCTTTTCTATGCCGGTCTATTACAGAACGGCTGATCAAGCAGGGATGCAAGGTGCAGGGAGTGCCGGGCTTTTACCAGGATGGCGGTGGACATTGGACTATGGCTTTTTGTCAAAAGACAGCCGGCATCCTGATCCCTGCCATCGGCTTTGATGGCATGTTGCAGGGATTCCAAATCAAACTGGATATACCGCTGAAAAACAAGGATGATCCGCCGGAAAAGCCGGGAGCAAAATATATCTGGTTTTCGTCTTCCTCAAAAAAGAACGGAACAGGATCGGGCAGCCCGGTACATCTGGTAGGAAATCCATCTGCCCGTGTCGTTTATGTGATTGAAGGTCTTTTGAAGGCAGACATCTCCTATTGCCTGACCGGGCGCACTTTCGCCGCGATTGCCGGCGCCAATAACACCAGTCCGTTGGACGCTATGTTCGCGTTGCTGGCGCAAAGTGGCACAGAGGAGATCATCGAAGCCCACGACATGGACAAGTACAGCAACAAAATGACCATGGCCGGGGCATCTAAAATTTATTTAATGGCGCAAAAGCACGGCATGAATTGCCGGCGGTTGACCTGGAATCCCAATTATAAAGGGTTTGATGACTGGCAGCTGGCTTTGCGCCAGGGCAGTCAGCGGCAAAAGGAAATTGAAAAGTTAAGTTTCAAAGAGCAGTATCTGCGCGGGCTGTGCGAGCTGGCCCACATTGAGGACTGCGTGGAACAGTGGCAGCACCGGGCCGAGCAAGACATCGGACTGACAGAGTATCTGGGGCTGACGGGGGAGGAACATAAAACCTTCCTGTGCGGCGGCCGGGACGCTCTTGCCGCCCTGTTGGAGCCACAGCGGCGAAAACAAAGGTTTGTACTTTATCAACTTCAACTGGACGAAGAGAACGCGATCCCATTTGCTTTCAAGGATATTACAGCGTTAAAAGCGGCTGGTTATGAACAGCCGCCTGCGGCGATGTACTATGTGGCAGGAAGTGGAGAAATCTACTGCCCAGCGGAGGAATCGGATGACGCACTTTTGAAGCGCCTGTTTGCCGACTGCCGGGAGCGGCTGCCTGAAGGCTGCCGCGGGCGGCCGATGGCGATTTCTGATGTAGTGGAACTAAATCATGGTACCAAGCGGGCGTATTATTATGTAAGCGGACAAGACCAGTTTAGACAAGTAAAGTTTTCCCCTATGCTCGCAAAGAAGGAAATTCCAGAAAAGACATAAGAGAGGTTTTGATGGTTGTCGTGAGTGAGACAAAGGAGAGCCAGCTTTTGGCGCTCCTAGAGCAATGCGTCCATCTGGACGCTGATGTGCGGCCCCGTAAAGAAAAAGGCTTTTTTACGGTGACGGTTCCGCCGCCGTGGAACGATCCGGCGCGCAGGGCGGCTCAAGCAATACAGGATCAAATCAAGGAATGGTCAAAGCAATATCCGAATGTGGTGTGTTACTGCTTTGACGGTTACAGTACATTGGTTTATGTGCTGTAAAAGAATGTGGCAAAGGCATGGGATGGGCATTGGCCTGTTCCGTGCCTTTTTTATGAAACGACGGAAAGGAGATCACTATGGGATATTTTTCAGAAATGGCGCTGAATAAGCAGGAGGAGCTCGGACTTCCCGCAGAACAGGTATCGGCTGGAAACGCCTTTGAGGATGAGGAAACTTTTGACGAGCTGCCGGTGCCGTCGGCCAGCCGTTCAGCGGCTTCCCCTACCGTGGAAACGCCGCCATCGCCCGCATTTGATGCAGACGATGAGGCCGAGGAATTGGAAGACATGAACGGAGACAATGCTTCCGAGGCAGCGGACACGGATGGGGATGATGCCGGTAAAGAGCAGGAGGCGCCCGCCAAGGCCGATGCAGCCACCGATGCGGACGAGGAAAAACGCCGTGCCGAGCATGAGGCGGCTGAAGCCAAGCGTAAAGCAGAATGGGAAGCCCGGCAGGCTGAAAAGAAAAAGGCCGAGCAGGAGCAGCTGGAGCGTCTGGCCGCGATGAGCGACGACGAGGTGGTGAACGCCTCCATGCAGCGGGTCAGCGCAGATACAGAAAAACTGACCCGGCGCAACATGAAGGAGTGTGTGGCAGAATTTATCCAAACCAAGTGCCTGGAGGATATTACTTTCGCACGCCTCACCATGCACCCGCGCAAGTCAATGATCCACTGTTTCCAGTACATCAGCCGCAAGGCGTGGGACTACATTCAGGATGAACTCAAAGCAAGCGGCATTCAGCCAGGTCCGGGCAGCCAAGGGTATGGCTGTGATGTTCCGGACGATTTGTGCTACCAGTGGGCAGAGGATTATTTCCGCGACCCAGACGCCAAAGAGGATCATAAGGAAGAAGAAAAGTTTGTACCGAACCCCTACTATGGAAAAGATTTCGCCAGAACCACCAAAAAGAAGCAGAAGGAAAAGAAAAAGGCAGAAGCCAAACCGAAGCCTGTGCAGAAGGAAAAGCCTGCCAACGATGGTCAGCTGTCGCTGCTGGATCTCGGCATGACAAAGGCAGGTTAAGGGGGTGCAGCATGATTGCATATAAAGGATTTCTTCCCGGCCTGATTTGCAGAGGTTACCAGTTCAGGATGGGACTCAATGTAACGGAAAAGGCCAACTGCGCTCATAATGGCTTTCACTGTGCTGAGGACCCGCTGGATTGCTTGCGCTATTACGGAGATATAAACCACGCAGAATACTATATTGTCGATGCTGGCGGAGACATTGACGAAGATGGTGTCGATTCCAAAATTTCCTGTACAGAGTTGACAATTTTGAAACGGCTGACAAAAAAAGAACTCTTCCTCCATGGCCTTGCTTTTATGGCAGACCACCCGAAGCGGAAGTGGAACAGCAATATAAAGGCGGACAAAGCTGAAGCGTGGAATGGCTATGCAGCGGTGCGCGGCGCCGACCCTATTGCAAAAGGGACTCGGAACGGAGATGTACTTGCGTTTGCAAAAGAGGACGGCACTACCGGCGGCATCCAGCAGATCGTGGTGGCGGAGATCGACGGGAAAACGCTCCAACCAGGAATTTGGTATGGAGTGGAGCTTGAAAAAAGGATGGTGAACTAAATTGAAGAAATCTGCACTTCTGGCAATGCCGAAATTGACGGCAACGCCGGAGATGAAACAGGCAGCAATAGCAGATGAGCCGAAACAGCATGAAAACCCCTATGGCTATCGCTATGTTGAACGGACCTACTATCCATATATGAACTGTGTCGTTCAGGATGGCATCCTCAAAGCGGCTTTTTATCTGCCGGAACATCTGCGGCTGGATGGCAACAATCCTGCTTATGAAGTGTTCCTTGACAAGAAAGCGCACCAGTTTCTGACTTACGACCATTTAGAGAAAAAATGGCGGGACGCCAAACTGGACAGGCTGAATTGGCCGGGGAGAAACTATTATGCCACCTGCTGGGCCAGTGAGAAAGATGCTGCCGTAGTACAGGACTATCTTTGTGGGGAACGCGGCGGTGATCTCGGTATCCTTGATTTTCAGAGAAATGTACGGGACGAACAGTTGGAGCAGAGGCATAAACGAATTACCGGCGCGTGGGATCAGGATCTGGCTCAGGTGCCTGAACTGCCCAAGGATTGGATGCGCTGGATTGATAAGGTGGCTGTGCGGGAAAATTTCATCTTCTATCGCTATAAACGCGGCGGAGCCCAAAACGGTTATTGTACCTTTTGTGGGAAAGAGGTCCCTATATCCGGGCATCCATATCACAATAAGAAAGGACGCTGTGCCTGCTGCCGGCATCCCATTGTATTCAAAGCCCTGGGGCGCGCCGGGTATATTCGGACAGAAAAGGACTATGCTTATCTGATTCAGCGGTGCAAGGATGGCTTTGTTCTCCGTGAATTCTGGGCAGAGAGGACTTACTGGAAAGACAGTCTGCCCTCTGGAAAGCCTTACTGGCATGAGTTTCGCCGTTCGATTTATGACCGCAGTGGAGAAATACGCTCTTACTATTGGGGCGTGTATTGCCAGCGGGAAACACGCTGGATTTCCGGTAATCCCTGCTACTATAGTTACTGTGGCAATCAGACAGGCAGGGTCTATGGCAAGAGCCTTCCCTGCATGGAACAGAAGGAGCTGTTCGGCACTGGCCTTGTGCAGTGGATACGCACCCATCCGGTGACTGATCCGGAAAAGTATTTGGCTGTTTGGAAGCGGATGCCGAAGATGGAGCAGATTTGGAAGGCAGACTTGCCGAGGCTGACAAAAGAATGCTTTGAACATTGTGATTCTGTGCGGGAACGGATACTCTATCCAAATGAGACGCGACTGATTCGAGCATTGGGATTAGACGGCCCCAAATTCCGCCGTCTGCGGCAGATAAATGGCGATACGGAAGACCTGGCATGGTTGCAGCTTGAAAAGCGGACCAATCAACGCATACCGGATGAACTGTTTCGCTGGTTAAAAAAAGAACGGATCAGCGCCAAAGATATTCTGTTCATCGCGGACCGCATGAGTCCGATTCAGATCCGAAACTATCTGCAAAAACAGAAGCCGTATTTTGACGGAAGTTGTCGGCAGGCGTTGACCACATGGCAGGACTACCTTGCTATGGCAGAGCGTCTGCATATCGACACCAGCGATGAAATTATCTATCGTGCGCGTAAATTGCGTCAGCGGCATGATGAACTGGTTATCCAGTGTGAGGCTGGAAGCCTGGAGCTTCAAGCAGAGAACATGGACAAGAAGTACCCCCATGTTCGCTCCATCTGCGAGGAATTGCAGAAAAAGTATGCCTATGCAGATGAAGATTATCTGGTCATTGCCCCTCAAAATACTTTTGATATTATCAAAGAGGGACGGATGCTTCACCATTGTGTCGGAAATGACGGCGCCGGCGAACGGTACTATGACCGCATCGAGCGCCGGGAGAGCTTCATCATGTTTCTGCGCCGAGCGGAGGAACCAGAAGATCCCTATTACACACTGGAGATCGAGCCGGACGGCACTGTGCGTCAAAAACGCACGCTGTTTGACCGCCAGCACGAGGACATCGAGCAGGCGACGGAATTTCTGCAGAAGTGGCAAAAAGTCATTGCGGCACGGCTTACAGGCCAAGATTTGAAGCTGGCCGCGCAGAGCCGCGTCCTGCGCAACGAGGAGTTTATCCAGATGAAGAAAGATCGGGTGGTCATCCATACCGGGCACCTTGCCGGCCATTTGCTGGCAGATGTGCTTTTGGCTGACTTGATGGAAAACAAAGAAATCGTGCAGCAGCAGGAGCTCCCTGCGGCTGCATGATACAGGTGCAATGGCCGGGCGTCCTTTGAGGGCGTCCGGCCAACTGTTGCAAGGAGGCTTTATGAGAAAAACATCTTTTGAGTACCACATCCACGGTTACCGCTATGCACCGGAGAGCTTCCACATCTATAAAGGACTGCCGGGGCAGGAAAAGACGGAGCTCCCCCTGTCGGATGAGCAGCGTTATCAGATGGGGTATCTTTATCTGACACAGGGCATCAAGAGCGCCGTAGACTATGTGAAGCATATCGAGCGGGAGCGGGAACGCAAGTGCCGCCTGTATATGACCTACGGCTTTATGCTCAAAGAAAATCCGTGCAGTTATGTGTACTGTGCGGACCTGCGATGCAGGGAGAACGACCCGCCGGCGGTGCGCCTGCAGACCCTGCGCGCATTCCGGGAGCATCTGGCCCAGAGCGAAGGCCGTATTGAGCAGAGCGTGGAGTGCGAACTGGATGGGCGTTACCGCCCTATCCATATGCGAAAGAATTATGTGACTGCGGACTTTGACCGGCCCATTGTGGTCTGGCTGAATATCAGATAGAAGGAGAAGAAAATGAAACAGATTGGAAATTTAGCAATCGTCTGCGCCCAGCGGCCTGATGTGTTGATGCAGATTTACGGTGGGACCGTGAGCATCCATGTGGGCGAAGGGCCGGAGCGGGCCACCCTCTCCACTGCGTGGGAGGATGACGACACCATTCAGGACATGATCAGGGAATTAAACTTTGGGCGCTATGCCGCCCATCCACGGAAGAAGGAAGAAGGTGCAGCATGATTAAAAATTTGAATCAGCTCAAACGCAGGTTGCGGCCGGGCACACGCCTGGAGGTCACCGGCCACTGCCGGCCCGGATGCATCGGCCAACTGCGGGAGGTTACATGGGTCAATACCCAGGGTGTTTACACCAAAATCCTCAATCCGCCCGATCCGCGCATCAATGCGGCAAACGATGGACGGGGCTCCATAATGTGGTGGGGTGCAGCCAGCACCTGGTCATTTGAGGACGGTGTGTGCAGTTCATATATGAATCAAACAAAGACGGCGGAAACGCTGATTATGGCGTTCCGCGTTTTGGATGAGGAGGCGGCCTGATGGAACAGAATACTTTGAGAAAGCAGCGGGAGCTGACCGACCGGCTCAACCGCTACCGCAACGAATACTATAACTACAACAATCCCAGCGTCAGCGATGAGGTCTATGACCGGCTCTTTGACGAACTTCACAAACTGGAACAGGAGACGGGCATCCAGATGTCGAACTCTCCCACTGTCACCGTGGGCTATCCCGTGGTAGGCAAGTTAGAGAAAACCGCCCATAAAATCCCGCTTCTTTCTCTGGATAAAGTAAAAAGCAGCGTGGATTTGTGCCGGTTTATGGGCGAGCATCAGGTGATGATCATGCTCAAGTTGGACGGCCTTACCATCAAACTGACCTATGAGAACGGCGAACTGGTGGAAGCGGCCACACGGGGCGATGGTGATGAGGGTGAGATTGTCACTCACAACGCCAGAGCAATCAGTGGGATTCCAGCCCATATTCAGTACCCGGGGCGTCTGGTAGTCACCGGTGAGGCGTTTATCCGTCCCCGTGATTTCGAGCGTCTGAACACTTCGATAGTGGATGAGAATGGTGAAACCTACAAGAATGGCCGTAATCTGGCGGCTGGCTCGGTGCGCCTGCGGGATGCCGGCGAGTGCATGGAACGGTGTGTGACCTTCATGCCCTTCAATGTTCTGGAGGGTTTTGATGACCTGCCCCGCAAGTCGGAACGCCTCAAAGAACTTCGGCCGCTGGGCTTTACCCCGTGCAAGTATCTGGTGACGAAGCGGCCATTGACGCAGGCGGAGACCGAGGACGGCATCAAGCAGCTGCAGCAGTATGCAAAAGACAGCGATATTCCCATCGATGGCATCGTTGTAACCTACAATGATATTGCCTTTTCCAAAAGATGCGGGTGCACAGGACATCACTATAAGGACGGGCTGGCGTTCAAATTTGAGGACGAGCTGTTTAAGACAACACTTCGTTCCATCGAGTGGACGCCGGGACGGACTGGTGAGATTGCGCCTGTAGCCATCTTTGCTCCAGTAGAAATCGAAGGATGCGAAGTGACACGGGCCAGCCTGCACAATCTGTCCTTCATTGAGGACTTGGAGCTGATGCCGGGCAACCGCATACTGGTCAGCAAGCGGAATATGATCATTCCGCATGTGGAGGAAAACATGGACAGGGGCGGTTTCAATCTGGAAGCGGCGTTCCCGCACCAGTGCCCCTGCTGCGGCCAGCCTACCCGCGTTCATGAAACCAAAGGGCGGGATGAAAACGGCAAGGAGCGGATCATCAAGACCCTGTTCTGCGACAATGCCACCTGCGAGACACGGAAACTCAAAAAGTTTGTCCATTTTGTCAGTAAGAAGGCGATGAACATTGAGGGACTGTCCGAGGCGACGCTGGAAAAACTGATTGGCCGTGGATGGATTCACAGCTATCTGGATCTATACCGGCTGGATCAGCACCGGGATGAAATTATCCGCATGGAGGGCTTTGGTGCAAAGTCCTGGCAGCGTCTGTGGGATGCTGTCCAGCAGAGCCGCAACACCACCTTTGAACGGTATGTGATTGCCATGGACATTCCCATGATCGGCAACACAGCCAGCGGTGTTCTCTGCCGGGAGTTCCATGGCAGTCTTGAAGAATTTCGGGACGCGGTTTATACGGGCTATGACTTCCGCCAGCTCCCGGATTTTGGAGAGACGCTGCACAACAATATCCATGAATGGTTCTGCAATGAAGAAAATTTTTGTATTTGGGAGGAATTACAGATGATGATGAACATCCAGAAGCCGGCCGCGGCCAACAATCAGGCAGTCGGCCAGGACACTCCATTTGCCGGGAAGAACATTGTGGTGACAGGCAAAGTAGAGCCCTATACCCGCGATGAGATGAACAGCCTGATCGCCTCTCTGGGCGCTGTGGCCGGCAGTTCGGTGAGCCGCAAGACCGATTATCTGGTCTGCGGTGAGAAGGCCGGCAGCAAACTGTCCAAGGCACAGGAGTTGGGCATTCGGGTGCTGACGCCGAATGAGTTTTTCAATATGGCTGGTGTGGCTTAAAAGAAAACAGGTCAAAAAATAACAAGGGAGAGGGCTGCGGGTGCGGTCCTCCCCTTCTTTATCGGCAAAGGAGATGTTTCAGCATGAAAGGCAGTTACTTTGTTCCGCAGGTGGGGCAGGTTTATCAAAACCGAAATGACAGGAGTTATCTATGCCTGTCTGTGGAAAAAAGGCCCCTATTAAACGATACCACCGCACAGATGCGGCGAACTTCTGATGGATGGACTCTGACGGCTCATGGTCTTATCCGTTATGAAGATGGAACGATTGAGTGGAATTACTCTACTGGAGGCAGATGGAGCGAATCAAAGTGAGGAGGGAGCGAAGATGAATAACGAATTTCTGCCAGCCTACAAGGTATATCAACAGGCCATTGATCTTGAACTGTACTATGCGTTTGTAGATCTTGTCGTACACACCTCTCAAGAAGAAAAAGCCTGGGAGATCTATCGAAATATTGTGGACACGCAAATCTGGCAACAAAAGGAAGAAGAACAGAATTATTTTGAAGCCTATAACCTCCGTTACCCCGGCGAGGTCCTGGAACGGTTTGAAGAGAAGCTGGGAAAAGATGTCCGCATTATTCGTGCGTTGGCGCTGGCGCTGGGGAAAACCCGTGCGCTTCAGTCAGACAATATGTTTGTTGGAAATCAGCGCGGCAGTTTTCTCCAGATGGTCCGTCGGACTTCCAATGGAGATGTGTACCTGCAAGGGGCTCTTTATCTGTTGGAAACAGATATGCCCCGCCGACACGCCCTGCTGGATGAACTGGCTGCCACAGAATATGCCAAGACCGAGGATGCCTTGTTTGTCCTGTCTCTGTTCGATGACCAGGAGGAAGGGTACCGCACTATGCACAGCCAGCTTCTCCGATTGCTGGGGAATGAACGCACGCTTTCCCTGCCTGAAAACTGCGGCGTGCTGGAATGGCTGGTCCAGCATTATGCTCCGTATATCAAGTCGTATCGCGGAAAGCCAGATCTTGTTTTGCGAACACTGACGAAGTTTTTCAGAATGAACATGAAACCGGACAGCCGGGAGTTTTCAATCCTGACAGACGCCGGCTACAGCGGTCAGGAAATTATACTGACCAATTCCCTTTGTGTGTGGGCAGACAGAATCCGGGACAGGATCTCCTGGAACGGGACCACCGCAGAAAAAATCGCATCGGCGTGCTGCCAAATGCTCTTAAACCAATCGGATGGACTGTCGGAAGGGCTCTATGCCTATGTTGGATGGTTGTTTGGCCGCTATGAAAAGTTTGCTGTCCAGTACAATGGGTATCCAAATCTCTGGGAGGCGGTCAAAAAAGAACTCACACCATCCGCACCGCAGACAATAATCTGGATGCTGAAAACCATCAAAAAGGAATTCCCGTATCGCTTTGACGCCTTTGACCCCCAGTACAATATTCTGGCAAAAGAAGTGCCGCAAGGCGATTACTGGGAACTGTTTACAGATCAGATGCTCTGCTCTTGTGGAAAAACGCCAATCGTTCAATGGCTGGCGAGATACCGGGAATTAACGGGCGTCGATTACTGTGATGGCTTTCAGGAATGGCACCGTTCCTCCGATAGAGCTTTTGCCCTGCTGGTAGAGAGAAAAGAAATCCGGCTGTGGCAGTTTTTTGAACAGCATCAGGGAGACGGCCCCTCTGCGCAGCCGATGAAACTGCTCTTGGGGTATGCCATGAATATCTCCAGCTGGCAGGGCTTCCGTTTTGTACGGCGTCTGCTGCAGAAATACACCCCAGTGCAGCTCCAGAAGTTTTTTGGGGAGCGGTTTTTCTTTCATGAACTTTTTGTAAGGGGTAATCGGTACAGCAGCAGAGACTATGAGTTTTTTATCAAACGCTCTTTCCTGACAGAAGAGCATGCATCGGCAGCTCTTTGAATGGATCGAGGCTTCTTTTTTCCAAATGGAGCCGAAATGCTATCAAGAGTTTATCTGGTGCGCTTTACAAGATTCGGATGTGCAGCGGCTATACGACAGGCGGCTGCTTGCGTCCGTTTTGCGAAGCCTTTTATCCAGCGGGAAGTACACAGGTGGCCGTGCGGACCATCTAAAGGAAAAATTCTACAGTAAGGAAGAGCTGGAAGCCGATCAAAAAGCCGACGCTGAAAAAGCGGAACGGGAGGAACGCCTTCGCCGGGAGCAGGAGCACCAGAAGAAATGCGAACGGTTGGAGCAGACCTATGACGGTACGATGTCTTCTCTAAAAGAGTTTACAAAAAGTTTCTATTACGATAGGGATGTGAAAGAAGCCCTGGATATGGTGTACGAAAAACTGCGGGAACAGCCTGCAGGCTGTGCGGCGGCATTTGAAGCGGACGAATTAGAACACTTCTTCAAACTGTGCGGTGATTTGGCACGAAACAATCCAGGAGAAGAGCAGAAAATTTTGAATATGGCGAGAACAATGATGGGAGGTCTTGCGGCATGATCTATGCGGAAAAGCATTTATCTTTGTTGTCCCGAATGGAGCGCGATGGGCTGCAACTGCGTTTCACTGGAGAATTTCCAGAAGAAATACTGGATCAGACCTGTAAAAAAATCGAAGATATGGGCCTGCAAGAGAAGCTCCGCAAGGAAGAAGCCACGCAGATCCAGAGGGAATTGATTCAAGTTCCAGAATTTGCAGAATTGTATCAGGCCCTGTGCGCACAGGGAGTAGAGGTATCTGTCATCCATACGATGCTCCAATCGGCAAGAAGCTATCAGGAGCACTTGTCCCAATATCCGAAGGAACAGGTGCTGGGGGCGGCGGCACTGGATCTCAAGCCTTCCCTGAAATTTGAGTACATGAAGCATTACCAGCCGCTGGTGCGGTATGAAGAAGAGGAACGGGCCGTTGCAGACAACCTGGATACCTTCCCTGTTCTGGAGTGGCAGGAAATCTCTCCGCTGACGGAACATCAGCGGTCAATGATGCGGCTGCCGTTTCTTGGCGCTTATCTATTCAACTGGCACGACCATGAGCGGAAGGCTGTAGAGCTGTTGGAGCAGAATCTGCCCCTTCAGAAAATCCTGATGATGAACTATGTGTGGGGAGTGGAGTTGTTTCTGGATGCGGACAGTCTGAAAAATCTCAAATGGCTGCAAATGCCGGATGTAGAAAAATTCCGCCGACTGATGGAAGCCTTCGAGTATGATGCGGAAGATTTATCGGAATTCTGGACGCTCTGGCTGGAAAACCGGGCCGGACAATATGATGTCGAATGGTGGCTGAGTCAGCTGTTGCCCATCAGCAAAGAGCGGCGGCAGAAAATCCTGCAAAGCAGGCTGAGTTATCTCAATGCCCTTTACGCTGGCTGCCTTCACATCAATTTTGAACAAGTAGAGTATTTTCAGGTCCAGCTCCTTATCTATGCGGTGGAGCACAAGAAAAAGCATTTTTTGAATCTGGTGAATCAGAACAGCGAACTATTTTTCTCGCTGGGGCGGTATTCGCTCTTATTTGTGAGCGGTTTCTGCGAACGCTGTAATCTCAATTCGCTGACGGTTAAGAACTTAAAGGACAGTGATTCTATTGAACGGACAACCAGCTACTTTGAACTTTTGGAAGAGGGCCAGCAATATACCTTTGAGGAACTGCGTCTGCTGTGGCACCAAGAGGAAGTATATGTAAGACTGTACGCCAAACTCTCCCCGCTCTCCGTGGACCAGAGGATGCTCACAATCCGGCAGCTGATAAAGCGGGATCTTGTCAGCCAGAATATCGGAGACGAGGCGCTGGAACAGGCAACTCAATGCTTGCTGGAAAAGCCGTTTGGAGCTTGGTATGAGAAAGATTTCGGGCATATCCGGGGACTGACGCGGCAGACTGCAATGCTTATGCTGCAGCACTATCCGGAGATTCAGGCATTTATCCCGGAATTTCGGACAGAGGCGGATGCGGTTTTCGCGGTCAGCAACGCTTCCAAGATCACAGGCTTTTCAAACTGGAGTCAGGTGTGCGGCTCAATACTGGTTACCGATCAGAATTGGGCCTATCTGAAAGAAAACATGGGATTTTCCGAGGAGTTCGTCCGCGAGTATCAGCCGGGGATTGTGAATTTCCTGCTCCGGGGCGGCAGCTCGATGGTCCGCCCGCTGTATAACGAATTGCAGTATAGGAACGAAAGTGAAAAAAACTGCGAGGCGCTCCGGCGTATTGTACAGGCAGAGCTGATGGGCCAGTTCTATAAACTGAAATACTTTGCTGGTGATTTGAAGCAGGAAATCCATTACCCAATTCAAGAGGCGCGGGAAGATGTCTGGAAACAGAATCTCTCTTTGACCAGACTGGGCCTTATGGCGAAAGAGGTGGATGATTTTTACCACACAATCCGCATGGGCGAGCTTCCGCACTTTACCTGCTTATCCTGCTATCAGGGCAGCCAGAGGGACTGCCTTTTAGCCGCATTCGATAGCAACAAAAAAATCATTCTGGTTTACAAAGACGAGAGCGTAGTAGCACGGGCGTGTCTCCGGCTGACGAAAGGCTCTTTCCAGCAGCCATCAACGCTCAATTTTGAATTTGCTGATCTGTCCAAAGAAGATGTTCCCACAGGCAGTCACGCATACAGTGAGAAGCTGGTGCTGTTTCTGGAACACATTTATACCTCTGGATTGAAGAAAAGTGAAGAGACGGCGGCAAAAGAAATGGTAGTGGCACTGGCAACGCAGAAAGCGGAAGAACTCGACGCGGTTGCGGTGCTGTCAAATCAGTATCGCGGATGCTATCCCAGTGGGCGGTATGTCAGCGCCCCAATCTATATCTACATCTCAAAGTCCAAAAATGGGCGCCAGTATCTTGACTCTCTGGGAGGCGCTGCAGTGACTTTGGCAGAGGAACAGTATAAGCAAGAATCGTTTTTGGTAGAACGGGCCGCACTGGACCGAGCCCATGCGGCATGACAGGAGGTTTCTTTATGATGTTTGACAGTGTTTTGGTAAAAGTATCCTGCAGTGAAGAACTGCTGTATCTCCACACCATATCCCGGAGGCATAAATCCCCGTACCGCTTTGCAATCCTGCGTGATACGCTGGAGCAGTTGGAGCGGGAGCCGGGGCGTCAGATCATCGTGGCTGACTGCGGCTGCTATGCCGCCCTTCGGCTCACACGGGCACTGGACGGCGAGATGCTGGTGATCCGTTTTTCCTGGCTGCAAAGCGCCGGTGCGGACAGCCTGCGCGGCTATGAGGAGTGGGTGCGGCTGCCCTACCGCCGCTTCCACGAGTGTGTGGAGGCCGGGACGGATATGGCCGGATGGAACTGGAGCCAGCTCTCCGTGCCGGAGAAGGTGACCCGCCGCTTTGAATTTCACAGCAGGCAGAATCTCCATCAAATCGCCCAGCGGCCGCTCCTGCGGCACAAGCTGGGGAAAACTCTGGAACACCATTTCCAGTGGCGGGATGCGGAGAAGATCCTCATTTATGATGACGGTGCGCCGTACAGCTTCTTCTTTGAAGAGGTCACGCCCCGGGGCACGGGAATCTGCGGCGGCATCATTCTGCATGGTGCGGATAACCTGCAGAAAGCCCAGTACAGCGTCCACACCTAATTATAACAGGGAGGTACATACCATGACGATTATTAAAATAAATGGCGGCTTCTGGGGATGGGAGCCAATAGAGACGCTGGAGCGGCTTTATCCGCTGTTTGAGCAGTACACATTGGACCCGATCTATGAGTGGTATGGAAATTTCGTAAATCGGAAGCCGGAGTGGCAGCGGTCAGAAGAGCGTCAGGCGTATCAGGGCTGCACGGTAATTTCGGGGCGGTTTCTGCATTATGGGAACTTTTTCTATATCGTCACCGATGAGGAAGAACTGATCCAGCGTTTTGAGCGCCTGGTGGCGGACAACAAGGCCACACAGGCATACCAGGACGAGAGGAAAGTCTGCTTCCCGTGCAGCGAGTGCAACCAGTGGTCGGCTGCCAGCGGGCTCTGCGGACTGACTGGCCGTTATAGACAACCCCAGTGGGAGTGCTTTGCGCGATATGTTCTGCCGAAGGGGAAAGTCGAAGGTGACGGCGCAAATATGCGCATTGAACTTCCGATCCCGGAAAAGGCAGGAAAGAAAGCGGTGCTTATCGGCCGCGGCCAATGGGAGGTTTAACAATGGATTGGAGCAAAGTCCACAGGAAACTCGCTGGCCGCTTCAGGCTTCTGGAGCGCCGAAATGAGGATGGAGATTGTGTGATTCACTGTTTCGGCTCTTTGGGCCAAACGGGAGTGAATAACGATGATGTTCGCTATATATGCGGCTTCTATAGTCTTCCCTATAGAGAGGACTGGCGCAGAGAAGAAGCCCGCGATGCCGGCGACAGTTTTTATATCCTGATTAAGACGGATGACTGAAAAGTGCTTTGTCTGCCCTTATCAAAAGCATAGGGCAGAATCCGTGTAAATTCGTAACAGGGCCGGGCGGAGGAAAATTCCTCTACCCGGCCCTTCTTTTTGGGGCTGACATGGCCCGTGTCAAATCAAGCGAAATCATTTTACGGTATTTCATAATCGGACGGCCGTATGCTCTTTTGGTCTCAATTTTCTATTATACTTCGACCTCATCTTCTTGTGTTTTGATATGCTGTGTGGTACTCTTTTACCATACGCACATCTTATTTATGCACAAAGGAAAGGTGATCTTAAAATGGCAGAAGCCGAGAACAAGCGTCAGCGCCGTACCCCGCAAGAGAGAGCGAATGAACTGGATGAAAAAATCACGAAGATAAATCAGTCCATCAATGAGCTGGAGGAGAAAAAGAAAACTGTTGTAGAAGAGTACGATGCGAAGATCACCGCAGCAAAGGAACGCATCAAATCTCTGGAGGCAAAAAAGCAGGAGATCCTTGCTCCCAAGGCTCCCCGAAAGCCCCGTAAGACGAAAAAGCAGAAAATTCAAGAGATTGTGAAGCTGGCAATGAAAAACGGAATGTCCGTAGAGGAAATTGCTGGGCAGCTCCATGTGGAAGTCGAAAACTGAATAGTTTTGATATAACAAACAGCAGCGTCGCCTTGGTAGAGCCGAGGCGGCGCTGTTTTGTTATTTTGACGGGAAACGGTAGCCACGACCATACACCGTTTCAATTATGCTGGCACCCAGCTTGCGACGGAGTTTGTAGACCATGCTGGAGATGCCTGTCCAACTGGCATCATATGAGTCCGTAGCAACAGCCTCATAGATCTGTCGAAGGGAGAATACCTGTCCTGGCCGGCGGGCCAGCAGGAGCAGAATGTCAAACTCCATCGGCGTCAGATCCACCGTCTGGCCGGCCTGCCAAACCAACCTGCGCTGCGGGTCAATTTGCAGAGAGCCAAAGAGCAGCGGTGCGTCTGTGGAGGCGGCCACCGTGGAGAAGTCTGCAACAGAAGCAAGAACTGATATGATGCTGCTATAGAGAGTATTCTCATTGTCGCTAAAAGACAGAATTATAATTTTCCCCAATAAATTACCTCCATCAATTTTCATTATTATTCGAGAAATTATAGCGCCAATCGACGCTATTAGAGGATAATGAAAATATCCCGCCAGCCTGTAGCCTGTCCATAACAGGCTTATTTTTTTCGATACTAATTACTCTCTGCGTCCAGTCACGATAAAAGGATTCTTCATGTGATACAAGTAATACCGTTCCTACGAAAGCCATAAGGGCTGTTTTCAAAGCCTCTTTTGCCTGTACATCTAAATGGTTTGTAGGCTCGTCCATAATTAGAAAATTACAGGGAGTTAGTGTAAGCAGACACATTTTTACCTTTGCCTGTTCTCCACCGCTTAATGTTCCTATAGCCTGCATAGCGTGTTTACTGGAAATCCCACATCGTGCCAAATGTTTGCGGACATCTTTTGTCACCATATTGGGATAAGCATTGGCAACAATTTGAATAGGCGTCAATTCAGGTTCTTGCCACTCTAAATCCTGTTCAAAATATCCGATAGTAACCTGATCGGAAAATTTGAAATGGCCCTGTATAGATGGAATTTCCCCAATCAGGGTTTTTAGCAGTGTCGATTTTCCAATTCCATTGAATCCAGTAATAACAACTTTTTGTCCTCCCTTAATGCTAAATTCAATATTTGATAAGACGGGGTAATGGTAGCCAACTGCCAGATGCTTCACTAATAAGTGTTCTGTGTCGGTTAAAGGAAGTACGGGAAAATGGAAGTGCGGAATAATTTCTTTTTGGTCTAAGGCTTCCATTTTGTCCATCCGGTCAAGCTGCTTTTGCCGTCCCCGCGCCATTTTTGCTTTTCTGCCCGCTATGTTCTTCCGTATAAATTCCTCTGTCTTTTTAATTTCCTTTTGCTGGGCCGCATATTGCCGTACATAATCTTCCCGCAGCAGGGTTTTCTTCCGCAGAAATTCGGAATATGTGCCGTAGTATTTTGTAATCGTGTCATTGTCTATATCACAAATGCGGTTCGCTATCTTATCCAGAAAATTGAAATCATGGGAAACCACTAAAAAAGCATTTTCCAAAGTAGATAAATATTCCGCCAGCCATGTTACATGGTCTTTGTCAAGGAAATTGGTCGGCTCGTCCAGCAATAGAACATCCGGCTTTTCCAGCAGTAATTTTGCTAAAATCACTTTTGCTCGCTGACCGCCGCTCATTTCAGCAATCGGACGGTCAAGGCCAATCGCAAGAAGTCCTAACCCATTGGCGACACGCTCAATAGCGGTATCTATCGAATAAAAGTCATGGGCTTCAAGCTGTTCCTGATAACGGGCGGCCATTTCAAGGCTTTTCATATCGCCGCCAGCAGCTTTTTCATAGAGCTCCATTGCCTGTGCCTCCATTTCAAATAACTTTGTGAAAGCGGATTTGAGAAATTCTTTCATCGTTAAGGTATGGTCGATTTCCGCATATTGATCCAAATAGCCAATCGTAGTATTTGGTTGCCAGACAATGCGCCCGCTGTCTGGTATGATCTGTTCCGTGCATATTTTGATTAAAGTGCTTTTTCCAGTTCCATTTTGGCCGACAATGCCGATATGCTCTCCTTTATTGAGTGTGAAGCCTGCATTTTTGTATAGCACATTCTCTCCAAAAGAGTGTGTCAGTCCGTCAATTTCTAATAAGCTCATGTTTATCAAACCTTTCCTGTATATTCTCTGATACAAAAGAAAAAGGCAGAAAGCAAAGATACACAAATGTATCTGCCTTCTGCCTCTGGCATAGCAGCGCCAAAAACAAAAGGCTATGGACAAAACATTGTCCATAGCCTCATACACATTATAACTGCATGGGAAGCCGCTTTCTAAAAATGGGTACAAAATCCCCCTTGATGGCTTCCCGATGAAATCTAAATGCGTCGTTTATACGCTATACTCTGCACAATGTTTCATCGGTATGGATTGTACAGAGTTGATTTTCTTTTTACGCTGATCGGTTAAATGAAAGTTCATATTCATGCTGTATCTCCTTTTGAGAGGTGTAATCCTATTTTTCAATAATACAATGGAGAAAGTAATTTGTCAATCTCTGTATCTGATGAGTTGTAAGCAGACTATGAAAGATCTGCTATCTACTCACTTTTTGATTTTCCAAGATATAGCACTATCTTTGGTAGAACTGAGATAGTGCCACTATTTTTTAGAAATAAAAATATCTTTAAGCGTTGAAAAAGGCGTCATCCAGGCGTAAAGGATATGTATAAAGCAAAAAGGAGGCAATAACCTATGTTAATTGGTGTCGATCATGGCAACAAACAAATCAAAACCGCTCATGGCGAGCCCTTTGTGTCTGGACTGCAGCAGAGCCTGACCCGGCCGTTCGGCCAGAGTCTACAATACTGCGGTACTTATTACACATTGTCCAATGAGCGTATTCCGTTCCATAAGGACAAGACGGAGGACGACCGCTTTTTTGTCCTTACATTGATTGCCATTGCAGAAGAAATAACCGCCCGGGGCCTAAGTGAGAAAGAGCAGCAGCATATTCAGCTGGCTGTTGGTCTGCCCCCAGCACATTTTGGCGCTCAAGCGGAAAAATTCACTGCCTATTTTCAAGGCCGCGGGCTTGTAGCGTTTATGTATGGGGACAAACACTATACCATCAGCATCGAGGATGTGGCCTGCTATCCCCAGGCATACGCAGCTGCGGCTACAATGCTGCATGCCCTGTTGGACGATCCAAAGGCGGTCGTATTGGATATTGGAGGCTTCACGGCGGATTATCTGTTGCTGAAAAACGGAAAAGCAGACCTCGCCTCCTGCGATTCGCTGGAAAACGGCGTTATCCTGTTATACAATAAGATCAGGTCCAGAGGAAATGCAGAGTTGGATTTGCTGTTGGATGAGGGTGATGTGGATGCCATCCTCATGGGCAGACGGACACAGTACCCGGCCGAGGCCGTACAGCTCGTGGAGCGACTGGCGCAGGAGTTTGTCAACGACCTGTTCAGCACTCTACGAGAGAGGATGCTGGATTTGCGCTATTGCAAAGTGGTGTTTGTGGGCGGCGGCGCCATTCTGCTGCGCCGGCAGATCGAGGAGTCTGGCAAGGTGGGGACGCCTCTGTTTGTCACGAACATCAACGCCAATGCGGCCGGATTTGAATACCTGTACCGGCTTGAAACAGTGGGCAGGTGACGATTATGGCGGCCAAAAAAGAAAGGGGACGCTTCTCCCTGCGATTCAATACCAGTGACCCAGTGCTGCTGGCCGCTGTCGAACTGCTGGAGCTACAGCCAGCCCACAGTAAGGCCCAGTATGTTGCAAATGCGCTTATATACTATAACGCTCATTTTCTGATGACCCTCAGCCATTAAAAGTGCCAGCTATTGACCGAGCAGCCATTGAAGCGATAGTACGGGAAATTATGCGTCAGGAAGAGCAGGCCCCAGATAAGGCAGTTTCGACCGGAGAATCCTCTTCTCCAAAGGAAAATAAAATAGCTCCGCCGCCGCAGAAGCAGACGGCAGAGCCATCAGAAAGTTTGACAACGGCTGGGGCTTCCGAAGTTGATGATATGACCCGCAATCTGATTGCCAGCACCATGGCGGCTTTCCGTAGAAACAGCTAAAAAAAGAGGTATGGGAGCGAAGCTGTGCCGACTCTCATACCTCTTACTTTTCCTGTATGGCAGCAATAAAGCTGTCGATAATCTGCTCCAAGTGGCGGTATTGGCTGGGTGTCAATGTGGAAATCTTCTGCTGGAGCAACGAAGTGTCTGCTTCAAGAATTTTACCACGCAGTAAATAGTCTGCGCTGATACCAAGTGCTTCACAGATCTTCAGCATGGTTTCCGGGCGCATCGCTTTTTGCCCCATTTCCGCATACGAGATGGTTTGCGATGTGAGATGCGTCAAATTTGCCAAAGTCTCCTGTGTCATATTTAATTGTTTTCTTCGCTCCAGAATCCGCTGGCCCATTTCTTTCAAAAGCTCATTCATTCGCAATCCTCCATACTATAGTTACATTTTATCCACTATAGCATGAAAAATTAAGCGACCATGGTTGAGTTTAATCAACCATAGCATATATAATGGTTGTAAGACGAAAAATTTGGAGGAAAACCAGGTGAAAATATGTTCGTGTGCTGTAATCGGTCAACACCCTACCCGCTTCAAATTCAAATACAATGAATATATGACCTCATGCAAACGCATAAAAAAGCGGATGCATGATGTATTTGTGTCGCTGTACCAGCGCGGTGTGCGCTGCTTTTTCATTGGGGGCGCTCTGGGAGTAGATATGTGGGCAGGCGAAATCCTGTTGAATATGCAGCGCCAGACAGAATATCAGGAGCTGCAAGTCATAATGGTCTGCCCATTCCCCGGCCATGATGTTCGATGGGACCCAAAAAGCCAGGCGCGGCAACGAAAACTCTGTGAAGGCTGTACCAAGGTGCTGATGGGTACAGAACACCCCGGAAGTGAAGGGTATAAAAAGCGCACGGAATATATGATGAAACGGGCCGACTATGTTGTGGCTGTTTATGATAATGATCCGAAACATTACAGTGGAGTAGAGACAGCGATGGGGATTGCTGAAAAAAGAAACTTGTCAATCGTGTTGATTCATCCAGATACAGGAATTATAAACATAGTAGATCATTACAGAGAGAGGCACACGGATTAGGAAAAATATGTTACTGTTTAGATAAGAAAAACTGAAAAGTTGCGCTGTTTTGGTAATACAAAGCCACCTTGACTGTCGAGGAAAAATCGGGTATCATCTGATTAGTGATAGCTAACTTGAGCGAGTTAGAAAGAGGTGGATTATGCCGCATAGTAGTTTATATCTTACCAAACTTTATAACGATTTAATAACTAATACCCCTCAGACAATTACTATGGACATTCCTTCTGAAGTTGGACATGGCAGGATTTCTCAAACAAAAATCAAGCATGGTGTTGTTCTCTCGGACTGGCAGATGTGCTATCAATCTGATATGAATGTACAGGGGCCTGTCAGCAGGGAATATATGCAGATCATATTCTGCATGAACGATGGAATTTCCTGGGGTATTTTGAATGGGCATCGCTCTATGACCATTCAAAAAAACGAGTCCTGCATTTATGCCGGACATGATGGTACAGAATATATTTGTTACAAAAAGGACAGCAACTTCTCATTCAAAAGCATTAAAATTCCTACTCCCTACTTTTCACAACTCCTTGCCGATTACTTTGACGGACAGGAAATTGCGGCTTACGAAAAGAAACTCCTAAATGGCATTGCCAAAGTTTCTGTCACCCCTGTTATGGAGCAGGTCCTATCGGAAATAAGCAAATTTTCTCAATATCGCGGAGGGTTGGGCTACCTCTATTTGGATGGCAAGCTGTTGGAGCTGCTGTCTATCTATCTGGGGGAAGTTCTGGAATTGGATATTCTGATGGGTAAAAATATTTCCATGTCCCGGACAGAGCGGACCGCCATCATGGAGGCGAAGCGGATCATCGACAGCCAGTTAGCCTTTGCGCCATCCTGTGAAGAATTATCCCGTCAAGTACATCTGAGCCTCACGAAATTAACCCGCGGTTTTTTAGCTTTTTATGGCAGATCAATTCATCAATATGTTATCGAGCAGCGATTGGTACAAGCAGCGCAGCTGCTTTTGGAGGGGGATTGGAATGTGACGGAAGTTGCCTCCATTGTAGGTTATGGAAAACCGAGCAACTTTGCGGCGGCCTTTAAGAAAAGATATGGTGTCGCGCCCAAAAATTACCGTGAAAGCTGGCTTGATAATCACAAAAATAGAAGCTGACTGTTTTTGGGTTGAAATGGGTTGGTTTTGGGTTGGATTAGTTTTATATAACTGATATTCTATGTGGTGTGGTTAGTTGTTGCTAATCACACCACATTTTTCACTTTATCAAGGAGGCAGAGCATGAAACAAAAGTTGAATGCAAAAGATTTTATTCTAATCGGCGTCCTGACCGCCCTCATGTGGATCATCTGCATGATTATCAGCACCATTATGAGTGTGGCCGGCCCAGTGACCAATGTGTTTTACCCGGCGGTTGTTGCGATCCCCAATGGCATCGTGATGATGCTCTTACTGGCTAAGGTACCGAAAAAGGGCGTGTTCACCATCTGCTCCGCAATCCAGGCTATCCTGTTCCTGCTGGTGGGCGCTTTCTGGTTTATCCCCATCGGCTTGGTGGTCGGCGGCGTGATCTGCGATTTTCTGGTCATGGGCCGAAAGGAAATCACCATGAAGTCCATGACTGTGGCCTACGCCCTGTTCAGCGCCATTTTCGCCTTCAGCGCCATCTGCCCCATCAAGTTCCTCCAGAGCGCCTTTGTGGGCGCCATGGAGAAGAACAACATTGCCCAGGAGTACATAGACGGGATGCTGAATATCACCTCCGTCCCCATGCTGGTGGTCATCGTTGCGGCCGGCTTGGTGGGGGGACTGATCGGCGCCGTGATTGGGCAGAAGGCTTTGAAAAAGCACTTTATCAAAGCCGGACTCGTTTCAGTCAAATAACAAGGCACAGCCCCTCGGCAGTCAATCAGACGAACGCAGGCAAGCGGGCTGCCTGATCTCAGGGCGCGGGGCTGAAAATGGCCCCGCGCTTTGATTTGGATAGGGAGGCATTGGAATGGAAGAATCACAAATCAAACAAATCATTGAACAGCAGCCCCTTCATGGATCGGCACTGTTAGATCCCCGCTGCAAGATTTTACTTTTGGTCTGTATCGGGTTTGTCAGTTACTTTTTGGCCGGGGAGGTGGTCAGCCTCGCGCTCATGCTGGTGTATGGCCTGTTTATCGCCGTAGGAAACGGGGGAAAGTGGGCCTTGAAGATGATTGTGGCCTACATCATCGTCGCCTATCTCAACGCCCTGCTCCGCTATGTGCAGGTGCCGGTATTGAGTGTGATTATGAGCGTGTTCGGCGTGACGCTTTTGAAGCTGATCCCCATTGTGATGATGGGCCTTTGGATTTTGCGGACTACCTACATGGACGACCTGATGGTGGCGCTCCAGCGGATGCGGCTTCCCCAGGCGGTGACGATCCCGCTGGTGGTCATGTTCCGCTATATCCCCACCCTGCGGATCGAATACCGGCAGATCCGCAGCACCATGGACATCCGGGGGATCAGCGATACCTTGTGGAAACGGGTATCCCATCCTCTTGCCACCATTGAGTATATTTTAATTCCCCTGCTGATGCGGTGCCTGAAGGTCACGGACGAGCTGGCGGCCTCCGGCACTACCCGGGGGCTGGAGCTGGAGTGCAAACGGCACGCCCTGCGCCCCATCCGCTTCTCCTGGCCGGAGAGCCTGGTGTCCCTGCTGGGCATCCTTTTCCTGGCGGCGCTGCTGGTCCTGGACCAGACCCGAATCGGGGAAATCATCTTGTGGAGGGTGTGACATGATCTCGTTTCAAAATTTCAGCTTTCGTTATGAGGAGAGCAAGGACTTTACCCTCCGGGGCATTGATATGACGGTGCAGACCGGCGAATTTATTCTCCTGACCGGGCGGAGCGGCTGTGGCAAGACCACGCTGATCCGCTCCCTCAACGGTCTGATCCCACACTTTTATCCCGGCGAGATACAGGGCGACCTTGTGATGGATGGACATTCTCTGCTGGAAATGAAGCCCGCACAGCTGGCCGGGCAGGTGGGGACGGTATTTCAAGACCCACGCTCCCAGTTCTTCATGACGGACACCACACGGGAATTGGCCTTTGGCTGCGAAAATATGGGGCTTCCCCGTGAGGAAACCATTGACCGCATCGCAAAAGCCGCAAAGGATCTGGAACTGGCGGACTACCTAAACCGGAGTATCTTTGCCCTGTCCAGCGGAGAGAAGCAGCAGATCGCCGTGGGCTCGGTCTATGCGCTTTCACCAAAGGTCTATATCTTCGATGAGCCCTCCGCAAATCTGGACTACGCGGCCACCAAGCGGCTTGCGGAGATCATGGGAAAATTGAAGCGGGACGGATACACCATCTTTGTGGTGGAGCACCGCTTTTACTATCTGCGTGATTTAATCGACCGGGTATTTCTCATACAAAACGGGAAAATCGAACAGGAATTTACAAGGGAGCAGTTCTGTTCCTTACCGGAGGAAACGCGCATATCCTATGGGCTGCGGACTGCATATCCGGAGCGGGATGCAGAGCATTATCAGGAGAAAGAACGCCGCCCCATGGGGAAACACCTGCTGAGTGTGCAGGGCCTTTCCTTTGCTTATCCGAAAGAGCAGGAGGTCTTTCGGAATGTCAGCTTTGAAGCCCACGCTGGGGATGTAATCGGCATCCTGGGCCATAATGGAGCGGGCAAGACCACCCTCTTGTCCATCCTGACCGGCCTCTTGAAGCAGCGGAACGGCGAGATCACATTTGACGGCAGGAAGCTCACCCCACGCCAGCGCCGGGCACTGTCCTATCTGGTCATGCAGGACACGGATTACCAGCTCTTTGCCAGCAGTGTGGAGGAAGAACTCTCCCTGGGGATTCGGGAGGACTGCAAAGAGAAGGTGGACGCCGCGCTGGAGGCGCTGGAGCTGTCCGAATACCGGGAGCAGCACCCGGCGGCCCTCTCCGGCGGGCAGAAGCAGCGGGTCACCATTGGCGCGGCCATCGTCAAGGACAGCCCGGTGATCTATTTTGACGAGCCCACCAGCGGCCTGGACTATGACTCCATGGTGCGGGTCAGCCGGCTGATTGAGCAGTTGTCCGCTTCCGGCGTGATCGTGTTTGTGGTTTCCCACGACTTCGAGTTTATCGTCCGGACCTGTACGGAGGTGGTCCAGCTGGACGACCAGGGGGCCGTTCAAAATCACCGGCTCACGCCGCAGATATTGAAAGCTCTGTCGGAACAGTATTTTCATTGATGGGAGGTTGTAAATCATGTTTCAAAAGGTATTTGAATACGCGGGGCCGCATAAAAAGGGCCTCTACGCGGCCACAGCGGTAGTGCTGGTCAGCGTTTTGATGGGCGTCCTGCCCTTTGTGCTGGCCTACCAGGTAATTGCTCCGCTGGTGATGGGAGCGGAAATTGAGGCTTCGTTTCTCATCCTGCGGGTGGTTTTTGGTGCTGGTGTGCCTGGTCTTGCAGGCTCTTCTCTATGGCTGGGGGCTCAATCTTTCGCACAAGGCCGCCTATGACACGCTGCTCCGGCTGCGGACCGCCCTGCAAAAGCGGTTTGAGAAGCTGCCTCTGGGCGTAATCCAGGACAAGGGAACCGGCACAGTCTAAAAAGCTGTTTGTCGATGATGTGGACAGTCTGGAGGTCCTGCTGGCCCACTCCATGCCGGAGGGGATCGCAAACCTGATGGTCCCCATCGCGGTCTATGTAGCTATGATTTTTCGTGGACTGGAAGCTGGCGCTGCTGTCCCTGGCTTCCATCCCCATCAGCCTGATCGCCATGATGACCATGTACTCGGTTGGCATGAAGAAAATGGGCCCCTACTATATGGCCGGCCAGAAGATGAACAACACTATCATTGAGTACATCAACGGCATGGAGGTTGTCAAGGTATTCAACAAGGACGCGGACTCCTATGAGCGGTTTCGCAAGGATGTTTCGGATTACCGGGATTATACTCTGGCCTGGTACAAGGCGGCATGGCCCTGGATGGCAATTTACAGCAGCCTCCTTCCGTGTACTGTGATTTTGACCCTTCCGCTGGGGGCGTGGTTTGTCCTCTCCGGCTGGTCAGCTCTGCCGGATCTGATTTTGGTGCTGTGCCTCTCCCTGAGCATCGGGATGCCGCTCCTCAAATCCCTGGGTTTCCTGCCCACCATGCCCCAGCTCAACTACAAGATTTCTGCGCTGGAACAGGTTTTGGATGCGCCGGAGCTTCAGCAGACGCCGGACGGCTTCCACGGCAAGGATGATACTATCGTTTATGACCATGTTTCCTTTGGCTACACCAAGACACAGCCCGGCCCGGACGGAAAGCCCATGGTGGCGGAGGATGAGGTACTCCACGACATCAGCTTTACGGCCAAGGCCGGACAGAAAACGGCCCTGGTGGGAGAGTCCGGCTCGGGCAAGAGCACTCTGGCAAAACTGCTGATCCACTACTATGACCCGCAGAAAGGCAGCATCTCTATCGGCGGGCAGAAGCTGTGCGACATGAGCCTGGAAGCCCTGAACAGCCGTATTTCCTATGTGGCGCAGGATCAATACCTGTTCAACACCTCTCTACTGGAGAATATCCGCATTGGACGGTTGAACGCTACCGATGAGGAGGTCCTGGAGGCAGCGCGCAAGGCCCAGTGCATGGAGTTTCTGGAGAAGCTGCCCCAAGGAATTCACTCCATGGCGGGCGATGCGGGCAAGATGCTCTCCGGCGGTCAGCGCCAGCGCATATCTCTGGCCCGTGCCATCCTGAAGGAGCCCCTATTGTGGTGCTGGACGAGGCCACCGCCTACGCCGATCCCGAGAATGAGGAAAAGATGGAGGCGGCGATTGCGGAACTGGTGAAGGGCAAGACTCTGGTGGTCATCGCCCATAAGCTGCCCGCGATTATGAACGCCGACCAAATCTGCGTCGTAGACCACGGCAAACTGGTTGCGGCAGGAAAGCATCAGGACCTGATTCACTCCTGCCCGGAATATCAAAAGCTGTGGAAGGCGGCCCAGGACAGTGCCGAATGGAACATACATACCGCAAAGGAGGGAAATTAAATGTTTGCACTGTTTTCAAGGATTTTGAAACTTGCCGGTCCATATAAAGGGCGTATTCAGGGCGCTTTTGCCTGCGCGATTTTTGGAGTCGATCCTGTCTAAAATGCCGATCTTCCTGGCCTTTGTGGTGTTGAGCGGCTTTTGCCGCCGGAACACTGACCGGGCAGACCTGCCTCTATGTGGGCCTTGGCCTCGCGGCGGCCGTGCTGGTGCAGAT
>ENA-OQDT01000217-OQDT01000217.1-human-gut-metagenome-genome-assembly--contig:-NODE-217-length-38122-cov-19.385735_pt1 | contig 38122 bp, 38 predicted proteins | sample MGYA00242786_ERZ504617 | MGnify/ENA primary metagenome ERZ504617 (study PRJEB26092, sample SAMD00036337) | human gut metagenome | host: Homo sapiens | study: EMG produced TPA metagenomics assembly of...
ATCCGCCTCCATCGTCATCACCTGTGGCACAAACGGACACTCTATCAGATAGTCAATACCTGATTTTTCAAACACATACTCTTTTTCATCGTTTGTGATTATAACCTTTGACTCAACGCCAAGTACCTCCGATTTGGGAGGAATGTCAAACGTAAATATGATGCGCTTGTAGCCATGCAGATTGCTCTGTTCAATTTGCTTTTCCATCAGAAATTCATGTCCTCTGTGAAGCCCGTCAAACTTTCCAAACGAGATGACAGACGGCCCCTTGACATGAAAATCCAGAGTTTTGCTTATATATTCCATAATATCTGTATACTATTCTATTCCATAAAAATCTTAACCGGCTTAAACTCACCGGTCTCATCAAGATACGAATACACCCCGACAAATATGCCCTCATGATTGTATACTCTGTATCTTATATCAGAGTCAGCACTGTGTTTTAAATAATCCGTAAGCACTGCCGGAATTTTATTTCCATTTCTGACAAGCTTATCAGCATCTGAAGCAGTATGCACTGCCGGCAGATTTTCGAATACTCCGTCAACAGGCATCACCATATCAAAGCGGCCTTCATCCACCTTTGACTGAATCTGTGAAAGTGTAAGTGCATGCTCTAAGTCAAAGCCTGCTACCCTTACTCTAAGCAGTGACTTCATGCAGCCATGGCAGCCCAGCCTCTCTCCGATGTCATTGCACAGCGTCCTGATATATGTGCCCTTTGAACAGTGCACCGTCATCGTAACCTCAGGCAAATCAATGCTTTCAACCTTGATATCAAACACCTCGATATCCCTGGCTTTTCTCTCTATAACCTTGCCCTCCCTGGCAAGCTCATAGAGCTTTTTTCCATTTACCTTTAGAGCCGAATACATTGGCGGCACCTGCTTTTGTCTGCCAATAAACTGTGATATTGCATCATACACCGCCTGCTCAGTCACATTGACCTTAGCCTGATTTAATACCTGCCCTGAAATATCCTGTGTATCTGTCTCCTGTCCTAAAAGCAGCACAGCTTTATAGACCTTATCCTTATCTGTCAAAAGGTCACACACTCTGGTTGCCTTTCCAAGGCAGACAGGAAGGACTCCTTGCGCATCAGGATCAAGTGTACCTGTATGACCAATCTTTTTCTGGTGGAATATGCCTCGAAGCTTTGCCACAACGTCAAAGCTTGTATAGCCCTTTTCCTTGTATACATTGATTATTCCATTAACCATCTGCCCAAGAATCTCTCCCTAAATATTATCCTTAATTGCCGTAAGGATGCGGTCTGTTGCCACCTCAAGCGGTCCTTCAATCGTAAATCCGGCGGCCTTTACATGTCCACCGCCGCCAAATACCGACGCAACCTTTGCCACATCGTAATCACCGTTTACGCGCAGGCTGCCTTTGTAGGTACCATCCTCATTTTCGTAGAGAAATACAGCAACCTTTATATCCTTTGTCACGCGCAGCTGATTTACAATACCGTCGAGATGCTTTGGAAGCACATCGTACTTCTCCATCTCAGCGCGCGATACTGCAGACAATATAACATCACCATTCAGATACAAAGCAGCATTCAAAAGTGCCTGCCCCATAATCTTGTTCTGAGCAAATGTCTTTGTATAAAATGTATCATCGATTATCCTTGAATAATCAATGCCCATCTCCATCAGGGTTCCTGCAATATCCATAGTCTTTTTTGAAGTGCAGGAATACTGGAACACGCCTGTATCATGCACCATGCCTGTGTAAATACACTCTGCTATCTGTATTGTGATGCGCTCCTTCGGCAGAAGCTCGAACACCAGCTCACAGGTCGAGCTCGCATCCGGAAAGATGTAATTTGCGTCTGCAAAGGCCCCGTTTGTAACATGATGATCTATGCAAAGTGTCCTTTTTGCAGACTCAAAATACTTAGCTGCACTTCCCAGTCTGTCTGTGTCACTGCAATCACATGCTATGAACAGATCGTATACGGTATCATCTGCATAGCTGCTGTCAATCTCATCTGCTCTTTGCATAAACTTAAAAATGTTCGGGCTTGGCTCTAAATAAAGCCTTGCATTTATATCAGGATAATAATCCTTTATGTAGTTGTATACCGCAAGCGTTGAGCCGACACAGTCACCATCCGGTCTCACATGACCGGAAACGGCAACTGATTGTGCATCCTTTAAAATAGAATCAATCTCTGTCATAATCAATCCTCTTTATTAATCCTCTTTGAGATTTTTTGTTACTTCATCAATCTTTTTAGACATCTCAACACCATACTCTATAGACTGGTCTATGATAAATGTAATAGCCGGTGTGTTTCTCAAATTGATGTTCTTTGCGAGAGTTCTGCGTATATATCCCTCCGCTGACTTAAGTCCTGCAAGTGTATCAGCCTGTGATTTCTTGTCACCAAGCACACTGATATAAGCCTTTGCTGTCTTTAAATCAGGTGCCACCTCGACAGCAACAACACTTGTCATGGGATTGATACGCGGATCCTTTATCTCACCGCGTATGATATTTGACAGTTCACGCATTACCTCTTCGTTGATACGAATATTTTTTATGCTGTTCTTTCTCATATAATCCCGCTTTCTTTTTATATTAAACCGTAACTATCCGAATAGCTGCATTAATTCAAGATAACCAATATATGATTATCTCGGAACCTCTACCATCTTGTAAGCTTCAACTATATCGAATTCCTGAATATCATTAAATCCGTCAAATACAAGACCACACTCATAGCCTGTCTTGACCTCCTTGACGTCATCCTTGAATCTCTTGAGTGAAGCAAGGTCTCCCTCGAATATCTGCTCACCCTCTCTGCTAATTCTGACACGGCAGCCTCTCTCCATAAATCCGTCAAGCACATATGAACCTGCAATGTTTCCAACGCCTGAGGCCTTGAAAATCTGTCTGATTTCCGCATGTCCGATAACCTTCTCCTCAAATACAGGATCAAGCATACCCTTCATGGCAGCAGATACGTCCTCGATTGCATTGTAGATAACCTTGTAAAGTCTGATATCTACGCCCTCACGGTCTGCTGTAGCCTTGGCAACAGGATCCGGTCTGACGTTAAAGCCAATGATGATTGCATTTGATGCTGATGCAAGGATAACATCTGACTCGTTGATGGCACCAACGCCGCCATGGATGACCTTGACCACAACCTCCTCATTTGAAAGCTTGACAAGACTCTGCTTAACAGCCTCAACTGAACCCTGTACATCTGCCTTTACGATGATATCAAGCTCCTTCATGTTGCCTGACTGAATCTGTGAGAACAGATCATCAAGTGACATCTTTGCCTTTGTATCCTCGATGAGCTTATTCTTCTCCTCTGAAATATATGTGTCAGAGAATGCCTTTGCCTCCTTCTCTGAATCGCATGCCACAAATGTCTCTCCTGCTGAAGGCACACTGTTAAGTCCAAGTATCTCTACAGGTGTAGAAGGCTTAGCCTCCTTTACTCTGCGACCCTTGTCATCAATCATGGCTCTTACCTTACCATAGCTGCTTCCGCATGCGATAGGATCTCCGACATGGAGTGTTCCTTTTTGTACAAGCACTGTGGCAACCGCACCACGGCCCTTGTCAAGCTGCGCCTCAATTACGAGACCTCTTGCATTTCTGTCAGGATTAGCTTTGAGCTCGAGCACCTCTGCTGTGAGAAGAATCATCTCAAGGAGATTGTCGATACCCTCCTTAGTATGTGCAGATACAGGACAGAATATTGTGCTTCCGCCCCAATCCTCCGGGATAAGCTCATACTCTGAGAGCTCCTGCTTAACCTTGTCGATATTGGCACTTGGCTTATCTATCTTGTTGACTGCAACGATAATCTCTACACCGGCTGCCTTTGCATGGTTTATTGCTTCAACAGTCTGTGGCATTACACCATCATCTGCAGCAACAACAAGGATTGCGATATCTGTAGAGTTTGCACCACGCATACGCATTGCTGTAAATGCCTCATGTCCCGGTGTATCAAGGAATGTGATGTTCTGGTCATTGATCGATACAACAGATGCACCGATGTGCTGTGTGATACCACCTGCCTCACGGTCTGTAACACGTGTCTGTCTGATGGCATCAAGCAGTGATGTCTTACCATGATCTACATGACCCATTACGCAGACTACAGGTGGACGAGGAACCATCTTGCTCTCATCCTCTTCATCCTCCTTGAGAAGCTCTGCAATCACATCGACCTTCTCCTCTTCCTCACAGATGAAATTAAACTCTAACGCAATCTCCTCGGCAGCTGCAAAATCAACTTCAGAGTTAACTGTTACCATCTCGCCCTTCATGAAAAGCTTCTTTACGATGGCTGAAGGCTGAACCTTCATCTTGTCAGCTAAATCCCTGATTGTAATCTTCTCCGGAAGAGAAATTGTCTTAATCTCGTTCTCATCCTCTTTTGGCTGTGCCTTAGGCTGCTGTGGCTTTTTCTTGCCGCCGTGCTTCTCAAGATTGACGTAATTCTCCTGCTTCTTTCCGAGCTTATCCTGCTTCTGGCTCTGATTGTGATTATGCTTATTCTTTCTATCGTTGCCTCTGTCGCGGCTCTCCTTTCCTCTTACATCATCAGGAGCTGCCACTGCAACGGTTTCTTTTCTGAAACGGTTTCTATCATCGCTTCTGCCGCCTGCTCTCTCGTTATTTCTGTCATTGCTTCTGCTTCTGTCATTATTTCTGTCAAAGCTTCTGCCACCCTCAGCAGGACGTCTCGAGTCATTTCTGAAACCTCTGTTATTGTCTCTGTTATTGTCTCTATTGTTGTCCCTGCTGTTATCGCGGTTATTGTCGCGATTGTTTGGTCTTCTATCGCTGTTTCGGTCAGTATTTCTGCTTCTATCGGCATTTCTATCGGTATTTCTGTCAGTATTTCTGTTGTTGGTTCTATCGCCATTATCCTGACGTCTGTCGCCTCTTCTATCAGCGTCAGCCTGACGTGCCGGACGTGAATTGGCTGTCTTCATATCTGCATACGGATCCGCTGTACGCTCACTTATAGGACGCATAGCTCTCTCTCCGACAGGTCTTGGCTTAATAATGCTGTGCTGCTCAGGACGTGACGACTGATTATCGCGTCTGCCATTGCCATTTCTTCGCTGCGAACCATTATTTCCATTATTTCCGCTGCCGTTTCCACCATTTGGTTTTCTTCCCTGCTTACTGTACTGGGCATTGAAAACTGCTGTGATGCTTGCCTTTTTCTTTGGTCTGTCAGAAGCCTTTGCCTCATCCTTTTTAGGCTCTTCCTTCTTAGGTGCCTCTTTTTTTACTTCTGTTTTTGTGTACTTCTTTCGCACAATTTTCTGTGCCTCTTCCTCAAGCCCGCTCTGCACATTTTTGACAGCAAACTGTGTGCCGTTTAATGTGTCTATGACGTCCTGCGACTTTATATTTAATTCTTTTGCAAGTTCATGAACTCTCATTTTTGCCATATATCTATTTTCCTCCACTATTCAGTTTTATTCGACTGCAGCTTTTTTATCACTGCATTTGCAAGGTTTTCATCCGTTACTGCAAGGGAAGCGCGAAACTCTTTGCCTATTGCATTCCCTAACCCCACCTTGTCACTATAAAAATAAATCGGAACCTCATAGAAAGCAGTCATATCCGAAAAATGCTTCTTTGTGTTGTCTGATGAATCATCTGCAACTATCACTAAAAATGCCTTTCCTGTCTTTACAGCTTTCTCTGTCGAAAACTCTCCGCTAACCACATTGCCTGACTTTGCTGCTAATCCCAGCATAGAAAGTACTCTATCTGTCAATTTGGTTCATCTCCTTTTCAAGCTCCTCATATACCTGTTCTGATACACTAACACCAAGGGAGCGCTCAAGTGCCTTTGTCTTTTTTGCCTTTTTAAAGCATTCAATGCTCCTGCATATATAAGCTCCCCTGCCATTTTTCTTGCCGGTGTCATCGAGAATAAGGTCTCCCTCCGCAGTCTTTACCACGCGAATAAGCGACTTCTTTTCCTTCATCTCCTGACAGCCTACGCATTTGCGCATTGGAATCTTTTTATTTGCCATTACTGCTCATCACCACTATCTGCCGCATCATCTGTCTCATCGAAATCTAAAGCATCTGCATTACCGGCTGCTGCATCATTTTCTGCATCTGCCTGTTCTTCCTCGGCTAATCTCTCGTTCTCAGCAAGCTCATCATCTGAATAATCATAATCGTCATCATAATCATCCTCTTCATAGTCATTCTCATAATCCATGAAGTCTCCTGACTCTCTGGCCTGTGTCTCGCTCTTGATATCAATCTTAAAGCCTGTAAGTCTTGCTGCAAGTCTTGCATTCTGTCCTTCCTTGCCGATTGCAAGTGAAAGCTGATAATCCGGCACAACAACCTTTGCCGACTTCTCATCTGCATCTGCTATAACAGAGATAACCTTTGCAGGGCTAAGTGCGTTCTGGATAAGTATTGCAGGATTCTCATCCCATGTGATGATATCGATTTTCTCACCGCGGAGCTCATTTACGATAGCATTGACTCTGGCACCATTCATACCTACACATGCTCCTACAGGGTCTACGTTTGGATCATTTGACCATACTGCAATCTTTGTTCTGCTTCCGGCCTCACGTGAAATAGCCTTTATCTCAACTATGCCCTCTTTAACCTCTGTAACCTCTGACTCGAAAAGTCTCTTCACAAGCTCAGGGTGTGTTCTTGAGACAAGAATCTTTGGTCCCTTTGATGTGGACTTAACCTCAAGGATATATACCTTGATACGCTCTGTAGGCTTGAACACCTCACCCTTTATCTGCTCACTCTCAGTCAGAAGTGCATCTGCCTTGCCTAAATTAATGCTGACATTCTTTCCGATGTATCTTTGAACAACACCTGTCACAACATCCTTTTCCTTGCTGTTGTACTCGTCAAATATTACCTTTCTCTCCTCCTCGCGGATTTTCTGAAGGATAACATTCTTTGCGTTCTGTGTAGCAATACGTCCGAATTCCTTTGACTTAACCTCAACTCTCACGATATCTCCAAGCTGATAGTTACCGTTTACCTTGTGTGCATCTGCTAAGGAAATCTCCTCAACCGGATCCTCAACCGTATCTACAACCGTCTTCTCCTGGTAGCATGAGAAAGCACATGTCTCAGGATCTATTTCTACCTTTACATTGTCTGATTTACCAAAATGGTTCTTGCAGGCAGTCACAAGAGAGTTCTCAATTGCCTCAAGTAAAGTTTCTTTACTGATGTTTTTCTCCTGCTCTAATATATTTAACGCTTCTAATAACTCATTGCTCATTATTTTTTCCTCCTATTTGTGTTATCGTGCGCTTTAATTAAAAATCCAATGCCTGACGTATAAGCGCAATGTCACTCTTATTGAATGTAGTCTCATTGCCGTCTTCATCGGTTATTGTCACTGTATCCTTATCATAAGCTGTCAGCAGACCATAAAACTCCTTGGATTTGTTGATAGCCCTGTATGTGCGAATCTCTATTTCCTTATTCATATTGCGCACATAGTCCTTTTCCTTCTTGAGAGGTCTTCCAAGCCCCGGCGAGCTGACCTCGAAGGTGTACGAATCAGGAATATAGTCCTCTCTGTCGAGAATCTCATTCATCTGCCTTGCAACCACTTCACAGTCATCAACGGTTATGCCACCCTCCTTATCGATATATGCTCTCAGGTAGTTCATGCCGCCTTCCTTAACATACTCGACATCAACGAGCTCAAAATTCATGCTGTCAAGAATTGGTTGTATAAAGTTCTCCGTCTTTGCCTCATATACACTTGCCTTTGACATTTTATCACCTCTCTTTGATTATTGATGTTTATAAACGTGAATTGAGAGAGGACTTTTGCCCTCTCTCAATCTAGTCAACGTTGTTATCATAGGTATAATAGCACTATCAGGAAAAAAAATCAAGTTTTTTTAAAAAAGTACTTGCTTTTTTTGAAACTCCATGATAGTATAATACACGGTTCGTTGGTCAAGCGGTTAAGACGCCGCCCTCTCACGGCGGAAACACGGGTTCGATTCCCGTACGGACTGCTCACTGATATTTATTTAATTAAATACAGCCCAACCCGAAAGCATCGCATTTATGCGATGTTTTTTTTGTTGTTGACGCCAGACGCACCCGCAGCACCGAAATGCACCTTGCATGCGCTAACGCTACGCTGTCAAGATACTGTACGAATTATGCTTTTTAGATTCACTTTGCTTATTCTACAGTATCTAAACAGCTTCGCTAGTCGCTTATGCAAGGTGCATTTCGGTGCTACGGGTGCGTCTTAAGTCTATCCACGAAGTGAAAAATATTTCTGCCTTAAATAAAATGCCTTGGAGCACATTCTGTTTACCACAGAATGCTCCAAGGCATAAATAATTTAAGTATAAGCCTGAATTAAAAATTAATCATCGTATCCGTTAGGATTGTTCTTCTGCCATCTCCATGAGTCGGCACACATCTCCTTGATACCATACTGTGCTTCCCAGCCGAGCTCTCTCTTGGCCTTTGATGGGTCACAGTAGCATGTAGCGATATCGCCCGGTCTTCTAGGCTTGATTGTATAAGGAATTTTAACGCCTGTTGCCGCCTCGAAATTCTTTACGATATCAAGCACGCTGTAGCCGTGTCCTGTTCCAAGATTGTAGATGCAAAGGCCTGCGTTCTCCTCAATTTTCTTTAAAGCCTTGACATGTCCAACCGCAAGGTCAACTACATGGATGTAATCTCTCACACCTGTTCCGTCAGGAGTATCATAGTCATCTCCGAATACTCCAAGCTCTTTGAGCTTGCCTACTGCCACCTGTGTGATGTAAGGCATGAGGTTGTTTGGGATACCGTTTGGATTCTCACCCATTGTACCACTCTTATGAGCTCCGATTGGATTGAAGTAACGAAGAAGAATAACGTTCCACTCATTATCTGCCTTATAGATGTCCATAAGTATCTGCTCAAGCATAGACTTTGTCCAGCCGTATGGGTTTGTACACTGTCCCTTTGGACACTCCTCTGTGATAGGAATCTGTGCAGGATCTCCATATACTGTAGCTGATGAAGAGAAAATGATGCTCTTGCAGCCATTCTGTCTCATCACATCAACAAGTGTAAGTGTTCCTGCGATATTGTTGTTATAGTACTCCCAAGGCTTTGCCACAGACTCTCCTACTGCCTTGAGTCCTGCAAAGTGAATACAGCTATCTATCTTTTCTTCTTTAAAAATCTTATTCAGTATGTCTCTGTCAAGGATATCGCCCTTATAGAACTTTACTTCCTTGCCTGTAAGAGCCTTAACTCTGTCAAGTGACTTCTCAGAAGAATTTGAAAGATTGTCAAGTACTACCACATCGTAGCCTGCATCAAGAAGCTCCACGCATGTGTGGCTTCCAATATATCCGGCTCCACCAGTAACTAAAATTGCCATAATAAATATCTCCTTTTTCATTTTTTGTTAAATTTATTGTAGCGCATTTGCTCATTTTTGTATAGAATAAAATGTAGAAGAAATATGTAAAAATGTTGTAAAGGTAGGCAATATGAACAATAAATATAAAAACTCCTATATCGTAAAAGAAAAAGAGCTTGTATCTCTGTCCGTATATAATGTAGGCTTCCAGAGCTGCGACAGTCTGTACCAGTGGGGACCGGGTATCAGGGATCATTATCTGATTCACTATATCATAAGCGGTAAAGGCCGCTACACTGTAAATGGCAGTGTTCACACATTAACTCCCGGCGATGCGTTTCTCGTATATCCAAATACCGAAGTGATTTATCAGGCTGATGAAAAAGATCCTTGGGAATATACCTGGGTAGGCTTTACCGGCAGCGATGCTGCAACCATTTTAAGAGCCACTGATTTCACAAAAGTGCATCCATACATACACAGTGTATCAAACGGAAACGAAATCAAAAGACAGCTCATGCATATATACGACGCCAGAGGCACAGAATTTGAAAATGCACTCGAAATGACCGGGCGACTCTACACCACCCTCGCTCTTTTTGTCAGCGCCGCCACATCAAAGCCACCGCAAAACAGTGCAAACTCCTATGTACAAAAGGGCATCGAATACATCTCCGCCAACTATTCATACCCTATCACCGTTGAGGATATTGCATCATATATAGGCTTAAGCCGAAGTCACCTGTTCCGTTCCTTCCAGAGCATCCTAGGTGTATCGCCAAAGGAATATCTGACCGATTTCAGAATCAAACAGGCATGCTATCTGCTTAAACACTCCTCATTGTCCATCACAGCAATTGCAGGCTCTATAGGGTTTGATAACAGCCTTTATTTTTCAAAGACATTTCATAAAATAAAAGGCCTTTCGCCTAAGGAGTATCGCAGTAAATACAAAAAAGCTCAAGAATAAAAAAAGCTGCCGGGCTTCACATGAAGCCCGGCAGCTTTTTTCATATATCTCTTTATGCTAAACTAAGCAAGCTTAGATTTAGCAACCTCTACTAATTTAGCAAATCCTGCTGCATCTGTAACAGCCATATCAGCTAATACCTTACGGTTAAGGTCAACGTTTGCTAACTTTAAGCCGTGCATGAACTGGCTGTATGAAAGTCCGTTGAGACGAGCTGCTGCGTTGATACGAGCAATCCATAACTGACGGAACTGTCTCTTTCTCTCTTTACGTCCAGCGTATGAGCTTGTAAGTGCTCTCATAACTGACTGCTTTGCTACTCTATACTGCTTAGATCTAGCGCCTCTATAACCCTTTGCTAACTTTAATGTTCTGTTATGTCTTTTCTTAGCGCCTAAACCGCCTTTAACTCTTGCCATTTGTTGATTCCTCCTTAACTAATACTACCGATTACATGTATGGTAAAATCTTCTTCATATTCTTAACATTTGTCTCATCTGTCATTGTTGCTTTTCTGAGATTTCTCTTTGTCTTTGTTGTTTTCTTAGTTAAGATATGTCTCTTGTAGGCTTTATTTCTTTTTAACTTTCCTGTTCCTGTAACTTTGAAACGTTTTGCAGCTGCTCTGCTTGTTTTCATTTTTGGCATTGTGTGTTCCTCCTTAAATTGTTATCTCTTTTCTGCCAGCACCATACCGATGCTTCTTCCTTCAACCTTTGGTGCTTTCTCCACTACCGCTACATCTGAAAGATTCTCCGCTATATCATCAAGGATATGTTTGCTTGCATTCATATGAGCCATCTCACGTCCTCTGAATCTGAGTGTGATCTTTACCTTATTTCCTTTTGCAAGAAATTTCTTTGCAGCATTCATCTTGGTATTCAAGTCGTTAGCCTCAATGTTAGGTGAGAGACGAATCTCTTTCAATTCAACGGTCTTCTGCTTTTTCTTTGCATCCTTTTCCTTACGGGCCTGCTCATAACGATACTTACCATAATCAATCACCTTACATACAGGTGGCTTTGCATTTGGTGCTATCTTTACTAAATCAAGTCCTGCCTCGTCTGCAATCTTTTGAGCTTCTCTTGAAGAAACAATTCCTAACTGCTCTCCATCCGCTCCAATCAGTCGAACTTCTCTGTCTCTGATCTGTTCATTAATCATTAATTCGCTAATGGTCTTGTACCTCCATAAAAAATAGTGGATAGGCAGACTATCCACTATACAATCTTCAACACAAATGTTTGAAAATATTAACGCTAAGTCGCGCCATTGCGCTTAGGTGAGAGTGGATACTCTACTTTGTTTTCATACAACTATTAGAATATAGCACAGACAATTTCTGTTGTCAACACTTTTATCTAAATTTCTATCATCTAATATGTACCAAGAATCTTAAGGGCAATTGCCTCTTCCCTTATGCCTCTTAACGCATTCTGCACCGCTGTATCCGTGAAACGCCCTTCAAAATCCACAAAGAACCTGTACTCCCATGCCTTATCAGATATCGGACGAGACTGGATATTTAACATATTGATTCCATTGTATATAAAGTGTGCCAGCATATGATACAGTGCACCACTCTTGTGAGGTGTCTCAAAGCATATGCTTATCCTGTCCGCATCTCTGCGGCATACCCTTTTAGCCGACACAATTATAAACCTTGTTGCATTGTTTTTATTGTTCTGTATGCGGCTCTCAAGCACCTGAAGCCCATATATATCAGCCGAGATATGGCTAGCTATGCCAGCCTGTGTGATATCTCCGTCATCCTTTACCTTCTTTGCAGAAAAAGCTGTATTCCTGACAGCCACCTGGTTAATATCCTTATGCTCATCAAAAAAATCTGAGCACTGCATAAGCGCCTGTGGATGTGAGTACACAGTCCTGATATCAGAAATCTTTGCACCCGGAAGTCCCATCAGACTGTGATCGATGCGTATAATCTGCTCCCCAACTATGTAATTATCGTACTCAACAAGCAAATCATAGTTTTCCGATACGATACCGGCCGAGGAATTTTCTATAGGAAGCACCGCATAATCAGCCTTTCCGCACTTGATATCCTCCATGGCATCCTTCCAGGAATCCACGTTGTAGCCATTACAGTTCTCGCCAAAGTATGTCTTCATGGCAAGCTGTGAGTATGCACCCTCAACTCCCTGAAACACAATCCTTGCATTGGAAAAATCCAGGCTGTCTACCTCAGTAAAGTTCTCCTTCTCCACTATGCCATGCTCAGTCATAAGCTGATACTGCTTCTTTCTACTGGTCGACATAATCTGTTCAAAAAGCTCAACTATACCGTGCTTCAAAAACTCATCATCTGCAAGAGACGATAATTTCTCAAGCTTTTCATCCTCTCTCGTCTTGTCAAAGACCTTTTTGCCGGTGGTTATCTTATACTCGGCAACGTGCTTTGAGATATCCATTCTTTCCTTATATAATCTAACTATTTCACTGTCTATCTCATCGATAGACGCTCTCAATTTCATTAAATCTTCCATTATTGTCTCCTAAAAAAGATATAATAAAATATTATTACAAAATTTATAGAAAGGCAAGTAATCCTTGAAAGATTTATCATATATAGATATAATTAAGTTAATATCTAAGCATAAATCTCATATACCCTCGGGAGAATTACATGAAAAAATATCTAAAAATAATTATTCCACTAATTTTAATATGCATCACAGGGCTTGTTATATACCATTTTGTATCAAAGGTAAAGCTTAATTCATCCTATGTAAATGGTAATACTGCAGGTAATCTGTACAATGCCGGGCTCTTCTGTGAAAGTGACGGTGAAGTATTTTTCTCAAATACAAATGACAACGGCAGGCTGTATGCCATGAATATTGACGGCAGCAATATACATAAGCTGAGCAATGACACAGCCATGTACATAAACGCAGATAAAAACTATGTCTATTACGTGAGAAATAACAATCAGAAAATCACAAGCCAGACCTTCTTTTCATATGACAGAAACAGTCTCTGCCGTATAAAAAGAAATGGCCACAGCTCCACCGTACTGGATCCTGACCCATGCATCTATGCATCCCTGATAGGCAACTACATATATTATCTGCACTATGACACACAAACAGCTACCTCTCTATACCGCATCAGAATAGATGGAGAAGAAAAAAAGAAAATAAAAAGTCACTATCTGTTCACCTGCAACACATCAGACCGGTATTTTTATTATAATAATCCAAAAAACGGACAGCTATACAGATATGACACAGCTTCACAGAGTGAAGCCTTATTCTACGACTGCAACTGCTACAAGCCGGTTGTGCTGGATGACACAAATGTGTACTACATGGATGTAAATCGTGACAATGCAATTGTCCATGTGAATATCAACAATCCCAATCCTGTAGTTTTAACGGAAGCCAATATTGAGCATTACAATGTATATGGAAGTCTGATATTCTATCAGCGCGGTGGTGATAATCCTGCACTGTGTGTTGTAAAAAATGACGGCACCGGCTTTAAAGAGCTTGCTAAGGGTGAGTTTTGCAACATAAACGTAACATCACAGTATGTGTATTTCACAGATTTTGTCTCGAACAAAGAGTACTGTACATCCACACAGAATCCGGATACAATAAAGGCTTTACAGCCATAACAGATAATTTCATTAAAAAGAACACGCATGATTAATCAACTCATGCGTGTTTTTTATTAATTCATATAAAATTCAAATCTTGATCTGTATATATCACTGCACTTTCCGGTATTCTGGTCTATCGCAATAACAGAAAGCACATTATTTCCCTCAGGAACAGGTATTGGAGCTGTATACTCTGTTGATGCAGCACTCGGATCTGACGAATCCCAGGTATAGTATACCTTGCAATTTTCAGGTACTGTGATTGTAATGTCTGTCTGTGCACCAAACGTACCTCCGTCAGGGTCTATCTCCGGTGCATCCGGTACCTCAAACTCGATTTCATACTTGGCAGATGCCACCTCGCTTTTGATTCCTCTGTCATCAACCGCAACAGCTGTTATCTCATATGTGCCTTCCTTGTCCAGGGTGATCGGGCTATAATATCTTTCTCCTCTGGTCAAAGGATTATCCGAATCATATGAATAGTATATTTTGGTATCGCTGTCTGCATCTATAGAAAGCTCAATAGTCTCTCCATACTTGCCACTGCTCTTGCTAAACTGCGGTTTAGATACAGTATAATCCGCAAAAAGCTTTAAAACAGATGCATCCTTAGCACTCTCACGCAGCGCAGCAATTGCATCATAATCCTTTTTTGATTCATAAATCGAGATAAGCTTCTTATAAGCCTCTTTGCTCTTTGGATCAATATTGATAATTTCCTGATACAGCACAAGAGCGGCATCATAATCCTTCTTCGACATATATATATCAGCCAAAGCAAATCTGACATCTGTATTATCCGAATCAATCGACAAAGCCTTCTCATAATAAGAAACCGCGGAATTTATATTCCCCGCCGAATAAGCTGCCTTTGCCTGCTTCACCTGATAATCAAATGAATTGTCATGTGATCTGCTTACATTACGTGTAATAGCTGCAATAAGTATTACAATTGCTACAGCGCACACTACAGCTGATATAATAATTATCTTCTTCTGCTGCGCTCTCTTTGCCCTCTGTCCGTCAGACTGCGGCTTCTCACACGGTTGTTTCGTCTGAGACTGCTGCTCACCTGTCTGAGCCTGTCTCACCTGCTGCTTTACAGACTGTGACATTCTGTCCGGTTTTTGTCCGTTCCGCTGACCGGCACTATGAAGCTGTTCCCTCACCGGCTCATCAAACCTGATTGTCATATCAGACACAGGCTTTGCAGTCTTTTGTCCATCAGTTCGCCTTTCATCATTTCCAACCAGATTATCAAGATAATCATCAAATTCGTTGTAATCAGGCACTATCTGAACCGGATGCCCACAGACATCACAGTACAGACTGCCCGCCTTCAATTCATTACCACAATTGGCACATCTCATACATCTAATCCTCTTACTTATTGTCTAATTGTCTAATTATCTCTTCATAGCCTCAACACAATTGCTCATGAGCATCGCAATTGTCATAGGACCTACACCGCCCGGTACAGGTGTGATATGTGACGCTTTAGACACAACAGAATCAAAATCCACATCACCACACAGCTTATTTTCAGCATTTCTGTGGATTCCAACATCAATTACAACCGCACCATCCTTCACATATGAAGCATCTATAAACTTAGGCTTTCCTATTGCCACTATAAGTATATCAGCATTTTTACATACATCTTTTAAATCCTTTGTATGTGAATGACATACCGTAACTGTTGCATTCTCCCTAAGCATGAGAAGTGACATAGGCTTGCCGACTATATTGCTTCTGCCAACCACAACACAGCTTTTACCATCAATATCTATATTGCTTCTCTTTAAAAGCTGAATGATACCGGCCGGAGTACACGGCAAAAAACCAGGCTTTCCTATAACCATCGCTCCAACACTCTGTGGACTGAAGCCGTCAACATCCTTCTTCGGGTCGATAGCATCAATAACCTTGTCCTCATCGATATGCTTTGGCAGTGGAAGCTGACAGAGAATACCATTTACAGAAGCATCAGCATTGAGCTTTTCGATAAGTTTTAATATCTCATCCTCCGTAGTCTCCTCTGCAAGTTCATATGAAAGCGATTTAATTCCGACATACTCACACGCCTTTTTCTTGTTGCGCACATACACTGATGATGCAGGGTCATTTCCGACCTGAATCACCGCAAGGCACCCCTCGATACCTTTTTTCTTAAGCTCTGCCACTTCTTCCTTAAGCTCATCCTTAATCTGCGTTGAAATTAATTTTCCGTCTATTAGATTAGCCATATTTCCTCCTAGAATAATCCTGTGATAACACCATTGTCATCCACATCAATGCCGTATGCAGCCGGCTTCTTTGAAAGTCCCGGCATAGTCATGATAGAACCGTTTACTGCTACCACAAAGCCTGCACCTGCTGACGCATAAACCTCACGTACATTGATTTTAAAGCCGCTCGGTCTGCCAAGCTTCTTTGCATCATCAGAAAGCGAATACTGTGTCTTTGCCATACATACTGGAAAATCGCCCATTCCAAGGTCTGTAATCCTCTTAAGCTCTCTCTCTGCTGCCGGAGAATATGTAACACCATCTGCTCCATATATTTCTTTTGCAACAGTTTCAATCTTTTCCTTAAGTGACAGGCTATCATCATAGAGCACCTTAAAATTGCTTTCCTTGTGCTCGATTGTTTCAAGTACCTTGTTGGCAAGGTCAATTCCGCCTTCGCCACCCTTCTCCCATACCTCTGAGAGTGCAAATTCACAGCCTCTTTCCTTACAGAACTGCTCTACAAAATCAGTCTCAGCCTTTGTATCTGTGACAAATGAATTTAATGTAACAACTACAGGCACTCCAAACTTGTGAAGATTCTCAATATGCTTCTCAAGATTTACGATTCCAGCCTTAAGTGCATCAAGATTCTCTGATGAAAGCTCATCCTTCGGCACGCCGCCATTATATTTTAATGCTCTGATTGTTGCAACAAGTACAACTGCATCCGGCTTAAGCCCTGCCATACGGCACTTGATATCAAAGAACTTCTCTGCGCCAAGATCTGCGCCAAAGCCTGCCTCAGTGATAACATAGTCTGCAAGCTTTAATGCTGTCTTTGTGGCACGGACACTGTTACAGCCATGTGCTATATTGGCAAAAGGTCCACCGTGAACTATTGCCGGTGTATGCTCAAGTGTCTGGATAAGGTTCGGCTTTAAGGCATCCTTTAAGAGAGCTGCCATAGAGCCAGTAGCCTGAAGATCATCGGCTGTGACAGGCTTTCCGTCAAAGGTATATGCCACGATAATTCTTCCAAGTCGCTTCTTTAAATCTGCCATATCATCGGCCAGGCAGAGTATTGCCATAATCTCAGATGCTACAGTGATGACAAAATGATCTTCTCTGACCATTCCGTCCATCTTACTTCCAAGACCAACAACGATATTTCTAAGGACACGGTCATTCATATCCATACATCTCTTCCATACAATCTGGCGCGGGTCGATACCAAGCTCGTTGCCCTGCTGGATATGATTGTCAAGAAGTGCTGCAAGCAGATTGTTCGCAGATGTAATTGCATGAAAATCTCCTGTAAAATGAAGATTTAAATCCTCCATTGGGACAACCTGTGCATATCCGCCACCGGCTGCTCCTCCCTTGATACCAAAGCAAGGTCCAAGTGACGGCTCACGAAGTGCGATAAGTGCTTTCTTTCCCAGGCGTCCAAATGCCTCTCCAAGACCGACGCTTGTGGTTGTCTTTCCCTCTCCTGCAGGAGTCGGGTTTATAGCTGTAACAAGTATGAGCTTTCCGTCAGGATTTTTCTTTGTGCGATTGATGAGCTCATCGGAAATCTTTGCCTTATACTTTCCATAAAGCTCTAAGTCATCCTCTTTAATCCCTATAGCTGCTGCTACATCCTTGATTGGAAGCATTGTAGCTTCCTGTGCGATCTGAATATCTGTTTTCATTTTTCTTTGCTCCTTTGTGTTAATTATTCTCTAATATAGTATCTAATTCCTCTTTAGTCACCAGAACCTTGCGGGGCTTTGTCCCCTCCTCAGGTCCCACTACACCGGCCTCTTCGAGCTGATCCATGATGCGGGCCGCCCTATTAAAGCCAATTTTAAGGTATCTTTGAAGCATTCCGATTGAAGCCCGTTCCTTATCTGTGATAATTGACGCCGCCTCCGCAAAGTAAGAATCCCTGCCATCATCCGTGTTTTCAACATCTGAAATGGTAACGGTTGTATTTGTCGTATCATTCGACAGGCTCTCCATCTTTTGTGCCACATCATTACTGTACTGTGCATTCTCATTATTTTCAATAATAAATTTCACAATATCGGAAACTTCTTTATCTGAAACGAATGCGCCCTGTACTCGAAGGGGCTTCGGAACACCCTGTGGGTCAAATAGCATATCTCCCTTTCCAAGGAGCTTTTCCGCACCATTCATATCAAGTATGGTACGACTGTCAACACCGCTTGTAACCGCAAATGCGATACGGCTTGGCATATTAGCCTTGATGAGACCTGTGATAACATTAACAGAAGGCCTCTGTGTAGCTATAATCAGATGTATACCGGCTGCTCTCGCAAGCTGTGCCAGCCTGCATATTGCCTCCTCTACATCCTTTGATGCAACCATCATAAGATCTGCAAGCTCGTCCACTATAATGACAATCTGTGGCATCTTTGGCGGTTTTTCTATATCCTTGCCATCCATTGCATCAATCATGGCATTGTAACCGTTTATTTCCCTGACACCGCTGTTTGCAAACTTCTCATATCGATCAGTCATCTCTGAAACCGCCCAGTTTAATGCTCCGGCCGCTTTTTTGGGATCCGTAACAACCGGAATCATCAGATGCGGTATGCCATTGTATACACTAAGCTCAACCACCTTCGGGTCAATCATAATCAGCTTAACCTCATCCGGCTTTGCCTTGTACAGTATACTCATGATAATAGTATTGATACAAACTGACTTACCTGAGCCTGTAGCACCGGCAATTAAAAGATGTGGCATTTTTGCGATATCCGTAACCTTAACCTTGCCTGCAATATCTTTTCCCACTGCAAAGGTAATCTTTGATTTGGCATTTTTAAACTCCTCAGACTCCACAAGCTCCCTGAAGGAAACAGCAACACTCTGGCTGTTTGGCACTTCGATGCCCACAGCGGCTTTTCCCGGAATAGGAGCCTCGATTCGTATATCCGCGGCTGCCAGATTAAGCTTTATATCATCTGCCAGATTCACAATCTTTGATACCTTCACTCCAAGCTCCGGTGTGATTTCAAACCTTGTAACAGCAGGACCGCAGCTTATATTATTCACCTTCGCATTCACCCCAAACACATTAAGAGTCTGTTCAAGCTTTGCCGCCGTCTCACGCAGATGAGCCTGCGAATCACCGGTTTTCCCCCTGTCAGGAGCCTTAAGCAGATCAACAGTCGGAAATACATACGGCTTCTGCTGGATTGCATTTTCTGCGTCATTTGCTGCTATCTGCTCGCTGACTTTTTCAACCTCTTTGGCTAGCTCATCCTTGTCTGATTTGACATTTTTCTTACCTGGCTCTGCTGCAGGTGGTTTTGTCATTACCGCATCTGCAGCCGGAGCTGATAATTTTGATTGCAGCTCATTATCTTTTTGTATGCCAAAATCATCAGATATATCAGGCTCCACGCAGCCCGATATAGGTATCTGCGACACATGGCTTGCAGCTGCTGCACCCGAGCCATCCGGTTTCATGCCATTAATCTGCTGCATGGTCCTTCTGCCAAGCTCATCTGCATTGTCGCTACCGGCTGTGCCACCCAAAATCGAAACTGGCTCCGATGCCACACCAAAGTCAGGTGTCTGCACTATCTCACCTGCATCCCCTGATGTAAGGCTTGTCGTCTTTTTCTCCTTTATTGCAGGTGAACTCGGGTAATTCTCTATAGTTATCTCACCAAGCGCATCTGTAGCAGCTGCACCTTGTCCAAATATCCCCACATGCGCTGTATCACTATCTGCCATGCCTGAATCCAGCGCGTTTTCACTGCCATCAATTTTTGTATCAAGTGACACGCCTGTTATCTTATTGTCCATCCTTCGGCCGGCACGCTTACTCCTTCTGCCACCTTTTGCAGCCTCCTTTATGTCACTGTCTGTATCATATGAAGCTAAACCCTCTCTTGTCTGACGCTCTCTTGACTTATACTGCCGATACTCCTGATATCTCTCATTATTCTCACGCGCTGACTCGTATACCTTTCGGCCGCCGTTTCTCATGCCCTTCATAAATGATTTACCGGTAATGAGCACAAGACAGATAATCATCACAACTATTGTCACCACGTATGCACCTATAATTCCTACCGCCGGAACTAAAATGCAGCCTATAAGAGCACCTATAAATCCACCACCTGAATGCCTTTCAACACTGTCAATATATGACTGCACCGGCGAAACCGCGAATTCACCATACACTGCCAGGTACATAAACACACATATAAACCATATGAGAACTATGGTCATAACAAGCTTCATGATAGCATATGAATTGCCCTTATTGGACACAGCAAAAAAGCTGCCCACCAGAAGCACAAGCGGAAAAATATATGCCACCATTCCAAATACACCAAAAAGGAAACCGCTTACTGCGTTTCCCAAATGACCGCCTATTCCAAAATTGCTTATAAATAAAAGGATTGAAACAGCTACTACTATCCAGAGAAATATTTCCTTTTTAAATGCCTGCTGCCTCTCTATCTGAGCCATTCTCTCCTTTTTTGTCTGTCTTTTTGCTGAGGATTTCTTCCTCGTTGCCATGTAACTAACCTCCGTATTTTGATTTATAGAGTATATAATAACATATTTCTTCTGTTCTGTGTAAATTTTCTACAGTAATTTTTCGATTTTGTGATTAAAGGGTCAAAATGTATCATGCACCTAATATATAAAAAATACCCCGCCATGAATGGCGGGGCAAAATGTTATGCAAAAGCACAATTTTACAAAATATTTTATTCACCAATAAGGTAATTGTATAATCCCTCATATTTGAATTTCGAAGCATTCCAAGAGAAATCATTGGCCATGCCCCTGTCCACAATCTGGTTCCACTCACGCTTCTTATCGAAGAAGATGTGCTTAGAATAATTGATGACTGCAAGCATCTCATCGGCGTTGTAGTTTGAGAATGAGAAGCCATCTCCTGAATTCTCATACTCATTATAAGGCTTAACCGTATCCTTGAGACCTCCTGTCTCACGAACAATCGGAACTGTACCATAGCGGAATGAGATAAGCTGTGTCAGACCGCAAGGCTCAAATCTGGATGGCATCAGAAATGCATCAGCAGCCGCATAGAGCTTGTGAGCCAGATCATCGGAGTAACATATATTTGCTGAAACCCTGTCAGGGTATTTCCATGCATAGTGTCTGAACATATTCTCGTACTGAGGATCTCCTGTACCGATAACAACAAGCTGTGTGAAATCGTCCACGATACCCTCAATCACATGATTGATAAGGTCAAGACCTTTCTGGTCTGTAAGTCTTGAAATAAGACCTATCATATACTTCTTCTTGTCAACCGCAAGGCCAAGATCCTGCTGAAGCTTTGTCTTGTTGTTGAACTTCTTCTTTCTGAAATCGGAAGCATTGTAATTGCAATAGATTCTGCCATCAGTCTGTGGGTCATAGGCATTGTAATCAATACCGTTTACGATACCCTGCATGTCAAAATGTCTGGCACTTAAGAGCCCGTTTAATCCCTCACCATAGTACTCTGTCTGAATCTCGTTTGCATATGTATCACTGACAGTTGTGATATAGTCAGCATATACAAGACCACCCTTAAGCATATTTGCGTCCTTCTTGAACTCAAGCTTGTCCGGTGTGAACAGATTGTCTGTAAGACCTGAAACACCCTGTACCCATTCCTTGTCCCAGATACCCTGGAACTTGAGATTGTGAATAGTGATGATAGTCTTGATACCCCAGAAGAATGGATTTGCGGCAAACTCATTCTTTAAATATACAGGCAGAAGTCCTGTCTGCCAGTCATGGCAATGTATAATATCCGGCTTAAAATCAATAAGCGGGAGCATTGAGAGTACAGCCTTGTCAAAGAATGTATACTTCTCAATCTCAAACTTTGTGTCAGAAGTATATGGAGAAAATCCTGTAAAGAACTCCTGATTGTCGATAAAGTAATATGTAACGCCGTCCTGCTCATATTTGAGCACTCCGACATACTTGTCCTGCACGTATGGACCTGAGCTCATATAAAAATGGGTAACATACTCAAAATTATTGCGATACTGCTCCGGTATACAGCTATAATCAGGTATTACAACCCTTACATCCCAATAGTTCTTGTCAAACTCTTTAGGAAGTGCACCGCACACATCTGCAAGACCTCCTGTTTTTATAAATGGTACACACTCTGAAGCTACAAATAGAATCTTTTTCATATTCTCCTCCCGCTAAAACCCGTGATATATAATATTTAGTTTACTCTTCCCAATTGTGGTATACTTCCTGAACGTCATCATCATCGTCAAGAAGGTCTAAGATACGGCCGATATTTGTGATGTCAGCTTCATCTGTCAGTGTGACATATGTCTGTGGAATCATTGTGACCTCTGCTGAAGCCATTGTGATACCTGCCTCCTCAAGAGCAGTCCTGACTGCATCAAAGTCAGCAGGTGCAGTTGTGATTTCGTAGCTGTCATCCTCATCGGCAAAATCCTCAGCGCCTGCATCGAGTGCCTGCATCATAAGGTCATCTGCATCCATATCGCACTCTTCCTTGTCAATGATAATCTGGCCTTTTTCGTCAAACATGTATGATACACAGCCCTGTGTACCGATGCTTCCCTGGCCCTTTGTAAAGGCATTGCGGACATTGGCCGCTGTACGGTTCTTATTGTCTGTAAGACACTTTACGATAATAGCTGTGCCTGATGGTCCATAGCCCTCATATGTAGCTGTCTCATAGTTTACACTGTTGCCGTCTCCTGCTGCCTTCTTGATACCTCTTTCGATTGTATCGTTTGGCATATTGTTGGCCTTTGCCTTGGCAACTACCTGTGCAAGCTTGAAGTTATTGGCAGGATCCGGTCCTCCCTCTTTAACTGCAACTGCGAGCTCTCTACCGATCATTGTAAAGATTTTGCCCTTTGCAGCATCATTTTTCTCTTTCTTATGCTTGATATTCGCAAATTTAGAATGTCCTGACATAATTTGTATCCTCTTTTCTACTTTTAAAAATAATCCATACCTTATAATATCATTTTTTCTCTTCCGGCGCAAGTTTCTTAATCATTACCTGCTTAATCACCTTATCCTCGACGCTCATAACAGAAAATCTGTAGCCATATGCGCTAATCACAGTCTTATCCCCCTCCTCCGGAATCTTATCCGAAAGCGATATGATAAAACCGTTAAGCGTCTCGTAGGCATCATCATCAACAGGCAGTGACAGCGCCTCCTTCACATCGGAAAACTCAGTCATGCCGTCCATTATAAATGTCTCGTCATCATTCTTTCTGATATAGTGTTCCTCCTCATCGTGCTCATCCTCGATATTTCCGACAAGCTCCTCGAGTATATCCTCCATCGCGATAAGCCCTGATATCTGTCCGTACTCATCCACCACCATCGCAAGATGACTCTTTTTAGACTGCATCTTTTTAAACAGATCATTGATGTTTACCGTCTCGGGTATAAAGTCCACCGGTCTGATAAGCCCGTCTATGTCCTTGATACTGCTTCGGTAAACCTCATTTTTTTCAAAAAACGTAAAAGCATCCTTGATATGTAAGACTCCGATGATACTGTCAACATCGTTTTCATAGACCGGAAACCGTGATTTGCCTGTATCTATGATAAATTCGATTGCATCAATAAAGGACATATTGCCATCGAGGCTGACAATATTCTTGCGGTGAGTCATGATATCCTTTACTTCCTTATCATCAAACTCAAACACATTGTGTATCATCTCTGCCTCAGACGCAAGGATTGTGCCCTGCTCGTGTCCCTCTCTGACCATGGAAATAATTTCTTCCTCTGTGACATCATCGTTTCCAAGTATTCCATCGAGAGTCTTTTTGTTGTTTTTCATTCCGTAGAGCAATACTCCAATACACAAAAGAAGTATCACTACAAGTATTGATAAAATTATAATTGCATATAACATAATGTTTTTATTATCCTATGTAATAAGTTCTAAGCTGATTTCAAGTGCTCTGTCTATTTTAAGCAGTGTATCCTCATCAAGATGGCACACCTTATCCTTAAGTCTTTTTTTGTCGATTGTGCGAAGCTGCTCTAAAAGCACAACCGAATCCTTTGCAAGCGCATACTCCTTGCAGGCAAGCTCCACATGGGTGGGCAGCTTTGCTTTATGCATCTGCGAGGTTATTGCTGCGCAGATTACCGTCGGGCTGTGTCTGTTTCCGACATCATTTTGTATTATAAGGACAGGTCTTATCCCGCCCTGCTCTGAGCCTACAACAGGCCTTAAATCAGCGTAATAAATATCTCCTCTTTGAATAATCATACACGAATACACTCCATATTATGGTATACAAAAAGTATCTCCAGATTTTTCGAGTGTATTCTTAAAAGTTACACTTTTTTAGTTTTTGTGGTAGATTCTTGGAACACGCGGTGTGATAAGACACGCAAACTCATAGTTGAATCTGCCTGAAAGCTCACCTAACTGCTCCATAGTGATTGTCTCATCCCCGTCTTTACCGAGCAGAGTAACTGCATCGCCTATTTTCACGTCAGGTATGTCTGTCACATCAACCATAAACTGATCCATGCAGACTCTGCCGCATATAGGTGCTTTTTTCCCTTTTATGAGAACCCAGCCCTTGTTTGAAAGTCCTCTTGAATATCCATCACCATATCCCACCGGGACAGTTGCTATCCTCATAGGATGCTCTACCGTAAATGTGCCACCGTAGCTTATGTGCCTGCCCGGCTCAAGCTCCTTTACATAAGCAACCCTGCTGTGCAGCGACATAACAGGCTTTAGGGAGATTTTACTCTTGTCTACCTCCTCTGACGGCCACAGACCATAGAGTGTGATGCCTGCTCTTACCATATCCATATTGCACTCCGGAATTTCAACTATTCCCGCACTGTTTGAGCAGTGCTTGATTGCAATCTCGACTCCTCTTGCCTCAACAAGAGCTATCATCCTCTTAAAAAGATCAAACTGCTCAAAGGCAGGCTCCTTTGACAGCTCATCTGCCCTTGCAAAGTGAGTGAATATTCCCTCTATCATAATATTCGGCAGCTTAGCAATCTGTGCAATAATATCTGCACTTTCCTCAGTCACCTGAAAGCCTATACGACACATACCGGTATCTATCTTGATATGTATCTTACAGGTTTTATTCTTAGCGACAGCGATACGCGATAGTTCCTTAGCGGTCTCGTAGGTACATACCGCCGGTCGCACATCATTGTCCACTATCTCCTCAAACTGCTCCGGGAAGCTGAGTCCTAAAATAAGTATCGGCTTTTTTCTGCCTGCTGCGATAAGCTGCATTGCCTCGTTGCTTGTAGCAACGGCATAGCCCCACAGATACGGAAGCGGCTCCAGTACCTCTGAAACAGCCTCAGCACCGTGACCGTAACCATCAGCCTTTACGACTGCTGCCATCATTGTCCCCGGCTTTAGCTTATTATGCATCGACTCCATATTATATAAAATTGCATCCAGATCTATATCTGCTCTGATTCTGTTAATTGCCATTTTTTTCCACCTTAATCCAAACTTTATCTAATCCATCAATAATATCACTTGCTATCATACCATAAGAGCCGGTATTGTCAAATACCATATCACCGGCAAGTCCATGAATAAATGCACCGTATGCCGCGGCCTTTTTGGTGTCACGCCACTGTACCAGAAGACCTCCCACGATACCGCTTAGCACATCTCCGCTTCCGGCTGTTGCCATACCGCAGTTGCCGGACAGATTGATGAACTTTTCGCCATCAGCCGCTGCGATAATCGTACGAAAATCCTTAAGCACACAAGTCACATTGTACAAGCCTGCAAACTCTCCTGCCACACCGATGATATCCTCCTGTATGTTAGCAATGCTCTTTTTCATAAGTCTGGACATCTCGCCCAGGTGCGGAGTCACAATGACAGGCATTTTATGCTCATTAAGTAAGATCATGTTGTCGGATATGATATTAAGCGCATCCGCATCAATCACAAGAGGTATCTCTGCTGTTTTTAGTACTGTTTCAACTAACATTTTGGCATTATCAGACTTTGAAAGACCTGGACCTATCACCACTGCATCTGCCCACTCAAGCTCTGTCTCAAGTGCTTTAGCTGACGCGATATCAGTACAAAGTAGTGCTTCCGGCAAAGCACATTGGATTATTGAGCGGTTGCACTCCGGCGTTATGATTTTCACAAGCCCTGCTCCACTTTTGTATGCAGCCTTTGCCGAAAGCACCGCCGCACCGGCCATATTGCGGCTTCCTGCTATAACTAACAGTTTTCCGAAAGTTCCCTTGTTGGAGTGTGCCGGTCTGTTATCAAGCCCCTTTAAATCAGACTCATCAAGAGCCCTTACGGATGGCGGATTGCCGCAAAAGCTGTGGTCATCTATACCTATAGGAACCACCTTAACCAGACCGCAATAGTCACAGCCCGGCCACAGAAGAAGGCCTATCTTCTTATAAGAAAACGTGTATGTGATATCTGCTTTAAAAGCGCATCCCATCACATGACCCTTATCAGAATCCACTCCTGACGACACGTCGACCGCCACCCTGTAAGCATCTGCCTTGTTAACGGCTGAAATCACATCTGCTAAAGAGCCTTCTATGGCTCGCTTAAGCCCTGTGCCAAACAGTGCATCTATTATTACGTCACTTTTACATACACACTCAATATCAGAAACCACCTTAAAGCCATACCTTGCGTATATATTTTTCTGCAGCTCAAAGAGCTCACTTCCTGCCTCATCTGTGCCAAAAGCATAGTACACCATGCATCTGTATCCGGCCTGATTTAAAAGTCTTGCTATCGCGATACCGTCTCCTGCATTATTGCCTCTGCCACATATCACGGCAAACTCCTTTGATTTATCAAAACATGCAACAAGCTCCCGGACAACACCGGCCGCAGCCTGCTCCATCAGCACCACCGAAGGAACCAAAAAGACCTGTGATGTTGTATCGTCCAGAAGCTTCATTTCATTACCTGTAACAATATATTCCAATATCAATTCCCCTTATTCTCATTGTTTGCATTATCAGTATTTGCATTATTGGCATTGAAAACCATAGGATCGTCATATTCAATATCAAAAAGATCTAAAACCTCAGCGCCAAAAATATCATGAAGATACGAATAAATCTCCCTGTTGTTAATATCTCTGTTCTGTTTTCTGATTACATTTTTCTTAAGTTCAACTCTTATATTTGCAATCCAGTCGTCAATTTCTTTTGATTCCAGTTTATTTTTCTCGATTTTTTCACTGAAGTAATCCATCGACAAAAGCATCAGCCTGTCATTTACAGCTTTTATATTCTTCTGGATTTCAATAAGCTCTCCCTCAATGTTGTCAGCTTTCTCATTTATCTCATCTATAAGCTGCTTATCCTTGTCACGGTTTTCATCGCCGTCATCTCCCATGTTGGCAACAATATTAGACATAATTTTCGACTTAAGCTTTTTTAAATTCTTAAGCTCATTGTTGTACTTTCCCTGCAGCTTTAACAGCTCATCCAGTTCTTTTTCCGTGGCTGATATTTCGTCAGTCTTACCATGAATGGCAAAAAGTCTGTGCCACTTCTGGTCTAAAACCAGTAAAGGCACCTTTTTTCCTTTTAATGCAGCCTCAAAATCTTTTTTATCATTCATAAGACTCACCCTCTATTTATTTTTGGAGTTTTTAACAATATTATAGCTGAGCTGCATAAGGCTGTCAGACAGATGAACACTCTCCACAACCACATCTTTATTTGGAATTTCAAGATCCACATGTGCAAAATTCCATATAGCCTTTATTCCTAAATCCACAAGCTTTGACGCAATAGAGTCAGCCTTTGACTTTGGCATGGTGAGCGCCGCAATATCCACCCTGTGTGTTCTGCAATACTCATCCAGCTCACTTAGCATAAGGATTGGAATACCTCGCACACTCTTTCCTGAAAGCTCAGGATTTACGTCAAAAAGCGCTGTTATGACAAAGCCAAGCTTTTCAAACTTTACATAATTGGCGAGTGCCTGGCCCAGATTGCCTGCGCCGATGATAATTATTCTATGCTCTGTGTCAAGTCCCATTATCTTTCCGATTTCCTCGTAGAGAAACTGAACATTGTATCCGTATCCCTGCTGTCCAAAGCCACCGAAATTATTGAGATCCTGTCTGATTTGTGAAGCTGTCACTTTCATTCTGTGACTCAGATCGTTTGATGAAATACGCTCCACTCCCTCATCCAAAAGCTCTCCGAGATATCTATAGTATCGTGGCAGCCTTCTGATAACCGCCTGTGATATTTCTTTACTCAAGTCTTATTCCTCCAATCATCAGGATATCATTTCTCTTTTAAAGACAAAAACCCAAGATTAATTATAATTTTTTGAAGGTCATCTGTCAATGTGTTAAGAATTTAACATTCAAAAAATTCATAATTATCCCCGGGTTATATCTTATTCTAAGGCTAAAAACCAAATTTCAGATTAAATTGTCTTCTCAAGCTCCTCTCTGATTGCCTTGATGAAGCCTTCGCTGTTTAAAACAGTAGGATTTTCAATTGTTGTGATGAGTGCGAGATCCTTTGTCATCTTTCCGCTCTCAATAGTCTTTATGCAGGCTGCCTCAAGCTTGTCTGCAAACTCAGAAAGTGCCGGAAGCTTGTCAAGCTCTCCTCTTTTTCTGAGTGCTCCTGTCCATGCAAAAATAGTAGCTACAGAGTTTGTTGAGGTCTCCTCACCCTTTAAATGTTTGTAGTAGTGCCTCTGTACTGTTCCGTGTGCTGCCTCATACTCATAGTATCCGTGAGGTGATACAAGCACTGATGTCATCATGGCAAGTGAGCCGAATGCAGATGAGATCATATCACTCATAACATCTCCGTCATAGTTCTTACATGCCCAGATAAATCCACCCTCCGATTTCATTACTCTGGCAACAGCATCATCAATAAGTGTGTAGAAATATGTAATTCCAGCCTTCTCAAAAGCTTCCTTATACTGTGCATCAAAGATTTCCTGGAAGATATCCTTGAAGGTATGGTCATACTTCTTTGAGATTGTATCCTTTGTGGCAAACCATAAATCCTGCTTTGTATCAAGTGCATACTTAAAGCAGCTATGTGCAAAGCTCTCAATTGAATCGTCTAAGTTATGCTGTCCCTGAATAACGCCTGCGCCCTTAAACTCATGGATTAATTCTCTTGTCTCGGTTCCGTCTTCTGCTGTAAATACAAGCTCAGCCTTTCCCGGACCTGCTACCTTCATCTCTGTTGCCTTGTACACATCACCATATGCATGACGAGCGATTGTGATTGGTTTAGCCCATGTCTTTACGTTTGGCTCTATGCCCTTTACAACGATTGGTGCTCTGAACACTGTTCCGTCAAGCATGGCTCTTATTGTGCCGTTAGGACTCTTCCACATCTCCTTTAAATTGTACTCTGTCATTCTGGCTGCGTTTGGTGTGATTGTCGCACATTTTACTGCGACACCGTATTTCATGGTTGCCTTTGCTGATTCAACGGTCACCTGATCATCTGTACGATTTCGCTCCTCTAATCCCAGATCATAATACTCTGTCTTTAAATCAATAAAAGGTATTAAAAGCTCATCCTTTATCATCTGCCAGAGGATTCTGGTCATCTCGTCTCCGTCCATCTCTACAAGGGGTGTTGTCATCGTAATCTTGCTCATTCTTAAATCTCCTTTACTTAATAAGGTTTTCCCAACCAAGGTGTTCCATATTTTCCTTTGAATTGTTTATATGCTCTCTGGCGCATTTTTCTGCCAGCAGTGCGTCATGATTCTTAATTGCCTCGCATATCTGTTTATGCTCGTGAGTGGAGTTTTTGGCTCTCTTTGTCTCGCCGAGTGTCACCTTTCTCACTCTGCCGACATACTCATGATAGTCCTTTAATACCCTCATAAGCTCCTTGCTTCCGCCGGCCTCATACAGCAGCTCATGAAACCTATTGTCCAGCTCAAGAAGCTTCTTTGCATTGCCCTTTTTCTCGTGAAACTCCGTGAGATAAATATTCTCCTCCATGGCCGCCATGAGCTCATCCGATATCCTCGTTGCAGCCCATCTGGCACAAAGTCCCTCAAGCAGAGCTCTTATCTCGTATATATCCCTGATATCGTCCGTGGAAACACCCTCCACGAACGCTCCCTTATTGGGGATGATAGACACAAGTCCCTCAAGCTCAAGCTGACGCAGTGCTTCCCTCACAGGAGTCCTGCTCACTCCAAGCTCATCACCGATATTCTTTTCCTTAAGCTCATCGCCCTTTGCAAATGTTCCTGCAAGTATACCATCCCTGATATGATTGTATACCTTGGCACTCAGGCTGTAATTATCATGTGACATGTACTAATCCACCTCACTATAATACTATATTAAGCTTTTTACAGCAATCAGTAATTTGAACTACAAGCTCATTATCTGTGATGGTAGTCACACGGCCCTCGTCGTACTGCTCATCTACCCATTTCTTTATCATGGTCACAAGCTTTGAGTTCTTATCTACTTTTCTGTCATCCGGCAGACGGTAGTAAGTGTTTATCCACAGCGCTATTCCTGCAAGTCCCGATGTATTGGACACAGCTACAAGAGGTGGTCTGTTTAAGAATTTACCTGTATCGAATATGTTGTAAATTTCCTCATTTTTGAGAAGTCCGTCAGCATGGATTCCGGCTCTTGTCACATTGAAGTTTCTGCCGACAAAAGGTGTACGGCTCGGCTGCACATATCCAAGCTCCTTCTCAAAGTACTCTGACAACTCTGTGATAACCGTTGTATCCATTCCATCGAGTGTGCCTTTAAGCTGTGCATACTCAAATACCATAGCCTCAAGTGGTGTGTTTCCGGTTCTCTCTCCGATACCAAACAGTGAACAGTTGACACCGCTTGCTCCGTAGAGCCATGCCGTAGTCGAATTGTTTACTGCCTTGTAAAAGTCATTGTGTCCATGCCACTCAATCTGTGATGAAGGCACACCTGCATGTGTGTTAAGTCCGTATATGATACCCGGAACGCTTCGAGGTATAACTGCTCCCGGGAAGTTTACTCCATATCCCATTGTATCACAGGCACGCACCTTAATCGGAATCTTGTACTCCTCCTGCAGCTTCATGAGCTCAACACAGAATGGAATAACAAAGCCATATATATCAGAACGTGTGATATCCTCCAGATGACACCTAGGGCTTATTCCTGTCTCAAGACACTCCCTGATGACTGACAGATACATATTCATTACCTCGCGTCTGGTCATCTTCATCTTATAGAAAATATGATAATCCGAACAGCTTACAAGTATACCGGTTTCCTTGAGTCCTATATCCTTTACAAGCTCAAAGTCCTTTTTGCTGGCACGAATCCACGATGTAACCTCCGGGAACTTATATTGAGAGAATGGAAAGGACGATTGCATCTACAATCCATAGAAAACCATGATTCCTGTAAACGCGTTGCATAAAGGCTTCAAACCACGTGGTTTACTACGTTCAAATAGTGCTTCTGACCCACCACCATCAAAAGACATTGCTACTTGGATTTTTTTGTGGCTGCATAAATACCGCAATCACAATAATAGCTGACATCACCAAGAGCAGCGTTAATAATAAGTCGTACATAGTTATTCCTCCGAAAAAGTCCTTTTTATTCTACCATAGAACCCTTTAAGATTCAACATGTAAGGTTACTTTTCTATCCTTAGGGCAGAATTTGGGTACCTGAATTTTCTCAGGATGATTCTGTTTACTTTTTACTTGTGAGATAGTTGATGCTCCCACATTCACTACACTTTAAATTGATTTTAACTCTCACCTATATTCTTGACTCCTAGCGATTTTCTAAAGATGATTAAGGACCAGACAAAATTTCCAAAGACGATCATTGCCGTCACAAAGAAGACCCAGCGATAACCAAGCCCTGTCGCAACTGCTGACCCAACAAAAGGACCTAAAACTTGTCCAATATATGAAAAGCTTTGATTAAAGCTAAATATTCTTGAGATTCCTTCTTTGGGTGTCATCTTGGTCAATAAAGAATTGACACTAGGCATCAGAGCACCTACACCAAAGCCATAGGCAAAACGTAAGATACCCAGCTGCAAGGCTGAACCGGCAAAACCACAAAGGAAATACAAGAGAAAGCTATAAAATAGCCCCATTAAAAGCAAGCGATGATTCCCAATACGGTCTCCCAATTTTCCCAGAAAAGGGGTACTTAAGAGACTAGAAAAGCCCATAGCAGAAACAATTAACCCTGAGTAAAAAAGGATATTTTCCCTCTGACCTAAATAACGAATGTAAAGGGCCAACATAGGTGCAATCGATTGGGCAGAAATCTGAATAATCATACTGGTCACAAAAAGGCCAATCAACATAGATTTGCTGGGAATTCTTGCAAAAACCTGAGAAAGGGTCATCATCTCTCCCTTTTCGACAGGCTGGAAATTCTCTCTCAAACCAAAGATAGTTAAGAGGCAGCAGATAAATAGAATGAGTCCAACCAATAAAAAGGTGCCCCTCATACCAAACGCTTCAGACAAGGTACCACCTAACAAAGGGCCAATCAGAACACCTGCCGTTAGACCCGTAGACAAGGTCCCCAAGGCATAGCCAGAACGGTTCTGAGGAACCTGACTAGCAATTAATGCTGTGGCATTTGGGACATAGCCCGCAAATAAACCATTCAGCGTTCTCAAGAAAAGTAGCCAAAAAACATTTGGGACTAAGGCAAGACCTCCCATTGTAAAAGTCATCACCATGCTGGCCCTGATCATCATGGGCTTTCGACCATAACGGTCAGCCAGGCGTCCCCAAACAGGAGAAACCAAGGCAGAGGCTAAGGCAGAGATGGCAACAGACAAGCCAGCATACCATTCGACCATATCTCCTTTAACACCCAGTTCCTCAATGTAGAGGGCCATAAAAGGCATAACAATGGAGAAACTAGCTCCAGTAAAAAAGGTTCCTATCCATGCAATTTTAAGGTTACGTTGCCAATCAGTACTTTTAAGTTCTTTTTGGCGCAAATAATCATCTTCTTTCTAAAATTCACTATCCATTATAACACAATGACTAACTATACGAGGTTAGCTAAATCTTTTATGGCACCCTTCACCTTCTTCTTCAAATCATCGATGTTCCCGTTGTTGTCGATAACTAAACTAGCATAGGGCAGTTTTTCGGCTAAAGGCATTTGACTAGCAATACGCATGCCTGCTTCCTCAGCACTTAAGTGATTCCGTTTCATCAAGCGTTGGCATTGTACTTGAGGTGACACCGCCACCAACCAAATCTGATCGAACCAATCTGATAATCATTTTCAAAAAGTAAAGGAATGTCCATAAAAAAGACGTCCTCTTCTTTGGCCAAGCAGTCTCTTTTTGCTGCCAGTTCTTCTCGAATAATCTTTCCCTGAATTTCAGCAGATTGATATCGCATTTCTTCACTTGAAAAAATCAGTTGCCCTAACTTAGGACGGTTCAATTCCCCATTAGGAAGAAGAATCCCATCTCCCAACCAATTAAGCAAGGCTTGATACAATCTTCCCCCTTTGACCTGCATGTCGTGCACCAGTTGATCAGCATCAATGACCTTATAACCTGCATCTTTAATTATTTCAACTACGGTTGATTTCCCTGAAGCAATGCCTCCTGTTAATCCTATAATCATCGTTTTTGACAATGAGGACACAAATGTGTTCCTCTTCCTCCTAACTTGATTTTCACAATCATGCTTGCGCAACGTGGACAAGGTTGACCTGTCTTTCCATAAACCTGTAGATAATTCTGCATGGTCCCATCCTCACCAAGGGCGTTACGATAGGTCCTTATAGTGGAACCACCCTTAGCAATCCCCCGCTGTTAAAATGGCAATCGTTTGATCGTGAACCCGTTTCATGGCTGCCTTGCTAAGTTTATTTGCTGGTGTCTCAGGATGAACCTTGGCTGCCCAAAGCACCTCATCAACGTAGATATTTCCTAGACCGGCTACTAACTTCTGCTCCAAGAGTAAGGGCTTAATGGACTTGCCAGAATGCATTAAGGCTCTCTCAAACGGTACATATTTAAAGGTCTTCTTGGTAAGGCTCAGGGCCAAGTCTTTTTTCCTTGTAAAATAGGCCTCTTACTTGTTTCCTATCCAATAAATCAAAAGTCCCAAACTTGCGTACATCCTGATAAACCAGGGTTGAGCCATCATCTAGCTTAAAAAAGAGGTGAAAATGTTTGTTGTTAGGAACCTGGTCTGTGAACAGCAGATATTTACCCTCCATGCGCAAGTGAGAAATTATTATCAACTGACCAAAATCAAAAATGAGATACTTTCCCCTACGTCGCATGGCTTGAATCGTCTGACCAGGCAAATCATGCAAAAAACTATCGTATGATGTCTTGATCATTTTAGGGACCTTAACTTCAAGTGACAAAATAGTCCTTCCTAGTAACAGCTTTTCTAAACCTCGTCTAACTGTTTCTACCTCAGGTAACTCAGGCATCTGCTCCTCCTTCTAGCAAGAAAGCCGAGCAAGTGCCCAGCTTTTTAATATTCTTTTTCATTGTAACCAAAACGGCCAAATCAAGTTTTTTTATCACGCCAATTTTTCTTAACCTTAACCCAGGTTTCAAGGAAGACCTTGTTCCCCGAGCATGACTTCAATATCTTTACGAGCAAGAGTACCAATTTTCTTGAGCATGGAACCTTGTTTACCAATAACAATACCTTTTTGGCTGTCACGCTCAACCATGATTGTCGCACGAATATGAATCTTATCCGTGTCTTCATCACGCTTCATCTCATCAATGACAACCGCAACGGAGTGTGGAATTTCTTCACGTGTCAACTGAAGGACTTTTTCACGAATCATCTCTGATACCAAGAAACGCTCAGGGTGATCGGTGATTTGGTCCGCTGGGAAATACTGGAAACCTTCCTCAAGGTTATCACTCAAGACATCCACAAGGTGGGAAACATTGTTCCCTTGGAGGGCAGATATCGGAATAATCTCCTTGAAATCCATTTGTGTACGGAAATCGTCAATCTGCTCTAGGAGCTGATCTGGATGGACCTTGTCAATCTTATTGATTACCAAGATAACTGGAACTTTAGCTTGTTTGAGGCGTTCGATAATCATATTATCACCCTTACCACGAGGCTCATCCGCTGGTACCATAAAGAGGACTGTATCAACCTCACGAAGGGTTGAATAAGCAGATTCCACCATAAAATCCCCAAGAGCCGTCTTAGGCTTGTGAATCCCTGGGGTATCGATAAAGACGATCTGTTCCTTATCCGTCGTATAAATCCCCATAATCTTATTGCGCGTTGTCTGCGCTTTGTCACTCATGATGGCAATTTTTTGCCCCATGACGTGGTTCAAAAAAGTTGACTTCCCAACATTGGGACGTCCTAAAATGGCTACAAAGCCTGATTTAAATGTCATATTATCCTTTCACGAGGGCATACTCCCTCTTATCCAAATACCAAGGCCCAGAATTTGGGCACAAAAATCACCAGTCCTGTTAGTAGGGCAAAGCCTGATACGACCAGGACTGCTCCAGCCGCCATGTCTTTGGCATTCTTAGCCAACATGGAGAAATGGTAGTTACTAGCTAAATCCACCACATTTTCAATGGCGAATTCATAATCTCAAAGCAATCACCAAGGTGATGCTGAGCAATAAAAAGAGCCATTCTGTCGCAGAAATCCTAAATACCAAACCAGCAAGAATTGCTACAAGGGCTGATAAGGCATGCTTGCGCATATTGCGCTCTTCTTTGATCGCCGTGAAAATTCCTGTTATCGCAAACTCCAGGCTTGAAGTGAAGTCCCGATTTTTCCATTTTCGCTTATTGTCTTGTGAGTCCATAGGCTGTCAAAATCTCTTCCTGTAAGCCAAACATTTCCTTTTCTTCTTCCGGCGTATAATGATCATAGCCATTAATGTGAAGAAAACCATGCACTGCTAAAAATCCCATTTCGCGCTCAAAGCTGTGGCCATATTCTTCGGCTTGCTCACGCGCCTTGTCAATTGAAATAAAGAGCTCACCAATATAGGTATCGAATTCAGCCATCATCTCTGCCAATTCTGGATTTTCTGCAAGGTCTTCCTCGTCAAAAGAAATCTCCATCTCTGGCTTGTATTCTAAACTGATGACATCCGTCGGACGATCCGTATCACGGTATTCAAGATTTAGTTCATGACTGCGTTCATTGGTTACAAAAGTCACAGCCATTTCCTTGTCTTCTTTCCCAATTTTTTGGAGCAGCAAATTCTAAAATTTCTTGCGTTTGTTTTAAGATTTCGTCAGAGACTTGACCAGTCTCATCTACCATTTCAATATACATCTGGATCACCTCACTATTATCACCTCATTATAGCATAAAACCAGCCTATATACTAGATACAGGCTGGTTTTCAATCTTTTCTTTGCAGGACAATCTTACACCACTGTTTGCTGGATGGCATTCATCTGGGCATAGATCCCGCCTTGTGCGACTAGTTCCTCGTGTCTACCATGCTCCACAATGCGTCCTCAGATAAGACTAAGATCTGATCCGCATCTTGGATAGTGGACAAGCGATGGGCAATGATAAAGGTGGTCCGTCCCTTTTGCAGGACTGCCATAGCCTTCTGGATGATTTCTTCTGTTTCCGTATCGATGTGAGAGGTTGCCTCATCCAAAATCAGAATTTGCGGATTCATATAGAGCGTCCGCGCAAAGGAAATCAATTGGCGCTCACCACTTGAAAAGGCGATCCTTTTTCTACGACTGGATGGTCGATCCCCCTTTTTCCAAGGCGCTCTACAAAGGGCCAAGCCCCGACTTTTTTCAAGGCATCTTTGACCGCATCCCGATCAATGTGTTCCTGACTCATGGCCACATTACTAGCTATGGTTCCTGTAAATAGATAAGGATCCTGTAGAACAATCCCCATATGGCTGCGTAAGCTCTCACGAGAGACTTGGCGAATATCTTGACCATCGATCAAAATCGCTCCTTCTTGAGGATCATAAAAAGCGATAGAGCAGGTTCATAATCGAAGACTTACCCGATCCAGTATGGCCCACAAGAGCGATAGTTTGACCTGGACTAGCCTGAAAGGCAATATCCCGCAGAACTGGCTTGCCTTCTTCATAGGCAAATTGAACGTCGTCAAACACGACTTGAGCCTTTTCTATCTTCAGTTCCGATGCACCATCGTCCTCTAACGATTGATCTAAGAAAGCAAGGACGCGGCTACCCCGTTTCTAAGGATCGCCGAATATTTGGGAATTGACGACTAAGATTGGCCATGAGATCAAATAGATTAATCACATAGTTAATATTGATAAATAAGAAACCAGCCGTCACACCAATATTGCCTTGTAGGAAAGAAATCCCAGCGATGGTCAAAATGCCTGCAATCACTAAAAACTTGAGCAATTCCGTCAAGGTCCAAGAAGCAATAGAATCGGCTAAGAGGATTCGATCATTGGCCCCTAACATCTTCTGGGTAGTGGCTTCAAACTCCTCCACCACACCAGGCTCTTGATGATAGAGCTGGATCATACTGGCACCGTGCAAGAGTTCATTGACCTGGGTATTGACCTCGCTTCTCGCATCGAAGAAATCCTTCATAGGCTGGTCCGTCATGACCTTGTAGAGATACTGAATCCCATAGAAAATCGGAAAGACCAAACACAAGAGAAGGCCCATCATAGGACTCAGGTAAAAGAGAATCCCTAGGATAAAGAGGAAACGCACCAAGTAGATGACTAAAATCATACAAGAGTTATAAAACTGGGTCCGCAAGGTCTCCGTATCATTGACAATTCTTGTCGCGATCTTCCCAGCCGGCTTATCATCAAAATAAGAAATAGGCAGCCCTTGCATGACTTGAAAGGCTTTGTCTCTCAGACTAGCAGTTACTTGTTACT
>ENA-OQDT01000219-OQDT01000219.1-human-gut-metagenome-genome-assembly--contig:-NODE-219-length-37874-cov-8.685935_pt1 | contig 37874 bp, 38 predicted proteins | sample MGYA00242786_ERZ504617 | MGnify/ENA primary metagenome ERZ504617 (study PRJEB26092, sample SAMD00036337) | human gut metagenome | host: Homo sapiens | study: EMG produced TPA metagenomics assembly of...
TATAGATATCCGCCGTAGCCGCCTTACGGGGATGGGGAATTATGTGTAAAAGTCTTTCAAACCTTGAAAATAAAGGTTTTGAGGACTGTATAACTACGTGTAAAACTACCAGATAACTTTGAAAGTGGGTGTGGATAAGTCACTTAACCCTGTGGATTAATTTTTTTTCTTCAAGGTAGCGATGGAGTTTCTGAGGTTATCATTTGTTGCTAATTCTTTTTCGATTTTCTCAATTCCGTGCATAATTGTAGTGTGATCACGGTTACCAAGATTTTTGCCGATCGTCTTGAGAGAAGTGTCAATGATCTCACGGCAGAGATACATGGCGATCTGTCTTGGCATGACGATCTTGGAACTACGCTTGTTTCCGCAGAGTTCCGCTACAGTTACATGATAGTGTTCTGCAACAACGGAAATAATATAATCCGGAGTGATAACTTTTTGCTCATTTGGGGAGATGATATCCTTGAGTGCCTGCTCTGCAAGTTCAAGGGTTACTTCCTTTTTCTCCAGTTTGGAACTTGCCATTACCTTATTAAAGGCACCTTCCAGCTCACGGATATTGGATTTGATGTTTGTTGCAATGTAATTAATGACTTCTTCGCTGATATTATAGCCTTCGAGCTCTTCTTTTTTGTGGAGAATTGCCATTCGGGTCTCGTAATCAGGTAAGGTAATATCTGCGATCAGACCCCATTCGAATCTTGAACGGAAGCGTTCTTCCAGAATTTCCATATCTTTCGGTGGTTTATCTGAAGAAATGATGATCTGTTTCTTGGCACTGTGCAGACTGTTGAAAGTGTGGAAAAATTCCTCCTGTGTGGATTCCTTTCCTATAATAAACTGAATATCATCGACCAGAAGAACATCAATATTCCTGTATTTTTCACGGAATTTGGACATTGCGGAGTTATTTCCGTTTCGGATCGTTTCGATCAGTTCATTTGTGAATTCTTCACTGGTTACATACAAAACTTTGCTGTTTTCATCATGTTCAATAATATAATGAGCGATGGAATGCATCAGATGAGTCTTGCCAAGTCCTGCACCTCCGTAGATAAACAGCGGATTATAGGTATCTCCCGGGGATTCTGCAACAGCAAGGGCTGCGGCCTGAGCAAATTTGTTATTATTTCCGACAATGAAAGTATCAAAAATGTATTTCGGATTCAAATGTGCATCTTCACAGCGACGTTCGATATCTGACATTGCAGGTGCTGCATTATCATAAGAAGGAACATCTTTCTGAGGTGCTTCATCAGGAGATATGAATTTGACATCGCACTCACTTATTCCAGTCAGTTCGCAGATGGTAACCTGGAGAAGAAGTTTGTACTTTTTATTAAGAAGGTTTATCAGAACTACCTGTTTCAGATGGGACTAAAATTGTGATGACATTGTCAGTCACATCGTAGACTTCGAGCGGTTTGAGCCATGTATTGAAGGCTACGTCGCTGATATTGTAGTCATGTTTGACTGTCTGAAGAATTTCATCCCATTTTTCTATAACGTTATCCATATTTCAAACTCCTGGTTCCTTTGAATGTGTGTAAATTATTCGTAACTGTTCAGTACTTTCACAGTTACAATTGGTCAATTGGACATAGATATCCTTTTATATATTATAATAAATCCAGTGGTTAATCAATCATTATTTGTGTAAAATTATCCCCTGAAAAAATGGTTTGTGTGGTTAAAATCGGGTGTTGTCCACAAGTTATCCACTTTATCCACATGTGCATAAGTTGGAAAGTGTGGATAATCCCCTATAAGTTTACATAACATCCGTACAGGCGGATACTTACCCCTGTGGAATGTGTATAACTTTGTCCACAGAGAGAATGCTGTAAAATAAAGGATTTTTTTAGGAATATGTGTAAAAATATGGGGGTATGTGAGGATAAAACAGCCGAAAAAGTTTAAGTTATCCACAAGTTATCCACAAAAAGTGGATAACTTTACGTAAACCAGATATTTCCACAATTGAGTGTGGGTTATTTTGAAAGTGTCGGAAACACTTAATTTTATTGGATTTTTTGTGAATTTTTGCTTGACGAACGGGTGCAGAATGAATATAATTAAAACGATGTTCTATGATAATAGTATGAATAGGGATAATAGATAAAGGAGGTGCTTTACCTATGAAAATGACATTTCAGCCAAAGAAAAGATCTAGAGCGAAAGTTCATGGTTTCAGAGCTCGTATGAGTACAAAGGGCGGCCGTAAAGTATTAGCAGCCAGAAGATTAAAAGGAAGAAAGCAGTTATCAGCCTAAGATATAAGACCGCAGTTATGTGGTCTTTTCTTCTATAATAAAGAAAGGGGATTCGATGAAATATTCAGAGTCCTTAAAGAAAAACAAAGATTTTCAGCAGGTATACAGACATGGAACATCAAAAGCAAATCGGTATCTGGTGATGTACGTACTGGATAATCAGTACATGAAGAATCGTCTGGGAATATCAGTAAGTAAAAAAGTAGGGAATAGTGTGGTTCGCCACAGGCTCACCAGACTGGTAAGAGAGAGCTATCGTCTGAATGAAGAACTTTTCAGGAGAAATCTTGATATTGTTGTAATTGCCAGACCAGCAGCGAAGGGCAGGAGCTATCAGGAGATAGAGAGTGCTTTCATGCATCTGGCAGGGAAACATCAGATCATAGAAGAGGTTCATACTGATGAAGAAACTTCTTATTAAAATGATTCGTCTCTATCAGAAATATATATCACCGATGAAGAGAACTAAATGTCCTTATATTCCCACATGTTCTCAATATGGTTTGGAAGCAATCGAAAAATATGGTGCAATCAGGGGAGGATTACTGGCAATATGGAGAATATTACGTTGTAATCCTTTTTCTCATGGAGGATATGATCCCGTACCATAAAGGTAAATGGATCAATCATGAAGTTGTTCCATAAGATCATCCAGGAGGAACAAGTAAATTGGAAAGTATGATTTTGGCTACTAAAAGTGGTACCCCGATCATCGGCCAGGTCGCAATCGTGATGGGCTGGATCATGAACGGTATCTACAAAGTGCTGGATATGGTTGGAATTCAGAACCTTGGCCTTTGTATTATTATTTTCAGTATTCTGATCTATCTTTTTATGACTCCTCTGCAGATCAAACAGCAGAAATTCTCTAAGCTGAGTGCGATCATGCAGCCGGAGATCCAGAAAATCCAGAAGAAATATCAGGGTAAAAAAGATCAGGATTCAATGATGAAGATGCAGGAGGAAACCCAGGCGGTATATCAGAAATACGGTGTATCCCCTACAGGAAGCTGTGTTCAGCTCGCTATCCAGCTCCCAATCCTGTATGCTCTGTATCAGGTAATCCAGAATATCCCTGCTTATGTAAGCAGTGTATATAATGTGTTCAATGGTGTCTGCACACAGATCCTTGCAGTAGATGGATTTGCAGATATCATCAATAACTTTATTACAGACAACAAGATGACACGAGTAAGACAGGTCACAGATAATGCAGATTCTATCGTAGATTTCCTGTATGCTCTGTCTCCATCCCAGTGGAAATCCTTACAGGATATCAGTCAGTTCTCCGGATTCTCAGATCAGATCAGCAAAACTGCTTCCGAGATCCAGAAGATGCAGACTTTTGGTGTGCTCAACATCGCAGACCAGCCGCTGAGCTATATCAAAACAGGATCCCTGATCCTGATCATTGCAGCTCTTGCAATTCCGGTTCTGTCATGGGCAACACAGATGCTCAACCTGAAGCTTATGCCACAGGCAGCAACACAGGGCGGTGGCGAGAATAATGCAATGGCAAGCTCCATGAAGACTATGAATACAGTAATGCCGCTTATGTCTGCATTTTTCTGTTTCACATTCCCGGTAGGTCTTGGTATTTACTGGATCGCAAGTGCCGTAGTAAGAAGTATCCAGCAGCTTCTCATCAACCGTCACCTGAACAAGATGAACATTGATGATCTCGTAAACGAGAATATGAAGAAGATGGAAGCCAAACGTGCAAAAGAAGGACTTCCGCCGCAGAAGATCACAAACCAGGCACATCAGAGCGTAAAGAATATCAACAAGATCGACAAAGGTATGAGCGGTTCTGATGAAGCAAACCGTGCGAAGAAAGTAGAAGAAGCTTACCAGAATGCTTCCCATGCAAAAGAAGGCAGCATTACCGCAAAAGCAAATATGGTCAAAGCTTTTGATGAGAAAAACAAGAAGAAATAGAGAGGGAAGGTCGGGGTTTTATCATGAATGAATATATGCAGTTTTCAGCAAAAACCAAAAATGAAGCAATCACAAAAGCATGTATTGAACTGGGCGTGACCAGTGATCAGCTTGACATTCAGGTAATCAGCGAAGGAAGTTCCGGATTTTTCGGAATTGGAAGTAAGCCTGCGATCATTAAAGCTCGCAAAGTAGAGGATCATTCAGAAGAAAAGGAACTCGAGGAAATCGTAGCTTCTGTCAAACTGGATGCATTCAAGGACGAGCCGAAACCGGAACAGAAGAAATCTTCGCCGAAGCCGGCACCAAAGGCACCTGCCAGAACTTCTAATAAACAAGAAGTAAAGCCAGAGGCAGCGAGAGAAGAAAAACCTGCAAAACCGGTCAGAGAGAAACAGCCGAAAGAAAGAGTTTACAAAGAGAAACCAGTAAGGGAGCCGAAACCGGCCAAAGAAAAACCGGTAAGAGTATCCAAGCCGATCGAGATCATCACTGATCCGGCAGAGATCAAAGAGATCGAAGAGAGAGCATCTGTTTTCCTTCATGATGTATTTGCATCCATGGATCTCGGAGAAGTCCAGATCACATCCAAATATAACACAACAGATGGCTGTCTGGAAGTCGATTTTGAAGGCCAGGATATGGGAATCCTGATCGGTAAGAGAGGACAGACACTTGATTCTCTCCAGTACCTTACAAGCCTCGTTGTAAACAAAGGCAAATCCGACTATATCAGAGTAAAACTCGATACAGAGGATTACAGAAGACGCAGAAAAGAAACTCTCGAGAACCTGGCAAGGGGAATCGCCTACAAGGTCAAGAAAACAAGAAAACCTGTAGTTCTCGAGCCAATGAATCCTTACGAGAGAAGAATCATCCATTCTGCACTTCAGGGAAATAAATTCGTAGAGACAGTAAGTGAAGGTGAAGAACCATACCGTCACGTAGTTGTCAAATTAAAGAGATACTAAAGTGTTACTGCTCACAGGTAGTATCCCGCGAGGTGTTTTGCCATGAATATGGCAAAATCCCGAGACATACAGGGCAAAATCCCATCACCGTAGGTGATTTGGAATGGATTTTGACCAAGTTACTGTGAACGAAGTGAACAGTAACATTAAATCAGCAGTGAAAACAGTTCACAACTGAAATATAAAATGTTATTCTAGGTGAAAGCGTGAATAACACGTGATTGGCGTGTGCGTTCTTCTGGGATAACATTTTTTTTTATAAGGAGGAATTATGGAAAAAACGATCGCTGCGATCTCAACTGCTATGAGTGCGTCCGGAATCGGGATCGTCCGTATCAGCGGAGATGAAGCAATGGATGTGATTTCCCGGATCTATCGTTCCAAAAACGGAAAGAAAAATATCAGGGAAGTACAGAGCCACACGATCCATTACGGTTTCATCTATGATGGAGAAGATGTGGTTGATGAAGTTCTGGTTATGATCATGAGAGGACCTCACACTTATACTGGTGAGGACACCGTAGAAATAGATTGTCATGGCGGAGTCTATGCCATGAAGAAGGTTCTGGAAACCGTGCTCAAAAACGGAGCCGTGATCGCAGAACCAGGAGAATTTACAAAGAGAGCTTTCTTAAACGGAAGGCTGGATCTGTCGCAGGCGGAGGCTGTCATGGATGTCATTCAGGCCAAAAACTCCATGGCACTCAAGAGCTCCGTAGAACAGCTCAAAGGCTCCGTACAGCGTGCCGTAAAAGAGATCCGGAGCAGACTGCTCTACCAGATCGCATATATAGAATCTGCCCTGGATGATCCGGAGCACTACGATCTCACCGGCTATCCACAGGAATTAAGAGTCATTGTGGATAAAGAGACCAAAGAGATCCAGGACCTGTTGAAAACTGCCGACGACGGAAGAATGATCCAGGAGGGGATCAAGACAGTTATCCTCGGTAAACCAAATGCCGGCAAATCTTCCCTCCTCAATTTCCTGGTAGGCGAAGACCGCGCGATCGTCACAGAGATCGAAGGCACAACGAGGGATATCCTGGAGGAATACATTTCTCTGAACGGAATTACACTTCGCGTGATCGATACCGCAGGAATCCGCGAAACCGAGGATGTAGTGGAAAAGATCGGAGTCGGCAAAGCCAAACAGATGGCAGAGGACGCAGACCTTATCCTGTATGTTGTAGATTCATCCAGACCACTTGACGAAAACGATGAAGAGATCATAGAATTACTTTCCGGAAGAAAAAGCATCGTGATCTACAACAAGACAGACCTTGAGCCGGTCGTAGATATGGAGAAAATAAAGCAGCGTACCGGAAGTCCGGTGATCCCTGTTTCTGTAGTGGAAGAAACAGGGATCCGTAAACTGGAAGATGAGATCAAGAACATGTTTTTCCAGGGAGAACTTTCTTTTAATGATGAAGTATACATCACAAATGCAAGACACAAAGCTGCACTGGAAGAAGCGAAAGAAAGCCTGGAACTTGTGAAGAACAGTATTGATATGGGAATGGCAGAAGATTTCTTTTCCATCGACCTTATGAATGCATACGAAAGCCTCGGAAGGATCGTGGGAGAATCCGTAGGGGAGGATCTGGTCAATGAGATCTTCAGCAAATTCTGTACAGGAAAATAAACGCAATTTAGAAAAGAAGGGAAGATAAAAATGGAGGACAGAAGACTGGAGAAAAACTGTGATATCGTTGTAGTTGGAGCCGGTCATGCAGGATGTGAAGCAGCTCTTGCCTGTGCAAGACTGGGACTTGATACCGTAATGTTTACAGTCAGTGTGGACAGTATCGCACTGATGCCGTGTAACCCGAACGTAGGAGGCAGCTCCAAGGGACATCTGGTAAGAGAGCTGGATGCACTCGGCGGGGAAATGGGCAAAAATATTGACAAGACTTTTATTCAGTCCAAAATGCTGAACCAGTCCAAGGGACCTGCAGTTCACTCACTCAGAGCGCAGGCAGACAAACAGGCATACAGCACAGAGATGCGTAAGACTCTGGAAAACCAGCCAAACCTTACGATCAAACAGGGAGAAGTAACCAAACTTCTTGTAGAAGATGGAAAGATCACAGGTGTAAAATTATATTCAGGTGCAGTTTATCACTGCCAGGCGGTCGTACTCTGCACAGGAACTTACCTCAAGGCACGCTGTATTTATGGTGATGTCAGCAACTATACAGGTCCGAACGGACTGCAGGCGGCAAACTATCTGACGGATTCACTCAAGGAACTTGGAATCGAAATGTTCCGTTTCAAGACAGGAACACCGGCACGAATCGCAGGAAATACCATCGACTATTCCAAGATGGAAGAACAGTTTGGTGATAAGAGAGTTGTACCGTTCTCTTTTTTCACAGACCCGGAAAGCGTGCAGATCGAGCAAAAATCCTGCTGGCTTACCTACACAAACGAAAAAACACACGAGATCATTCGTGCAAACCTTGACCGTTCCCCTCTGTATTCCGGAATGATCGAGGGAACAGGACCGAGATACTGCCCGTCCATCGAGGACAAAGTAGTAAGATTTGCTGATAAGAAACGCCATCAGGTATTTATCGAGCCAGAAGGACTTTATACAAACGAGATGTATGTCGGTGGAATGTCAAGCTCCCTTCCTGAAGATGTTCAGGATGAGATGTACCACTCCGTACCGGGACTGGAGCATGCAAAGATCGTAAAGAACGCCTATGCGATCGAGTATGACTGCATCAATCCGCGGCAGCTTTATCCGACACTGGAATTCAAGAAGATCAAGGGACTTTTCAGCGGCGGACAGTTCAACGGAAGCTCAGGATATGAAGAAGCAGCTGCACAGGGACTGATCGCCGGAATCAATGCGGCTATGGAAGTTAAGGGACAGGAACAGCTGATCCTTGACCGTTCCGAGGCATATATCGGCGTTCTGATCGATGACCTTGTTACGAAAGAAAACCACGAACCATATCGTATGATGACAAGCCGTGCAGAATACCGTCTGCTTCTCAGACAGGATAATGCAGATTTACGTCTCCGCAAGAAAGGTTATCAGGTCGGTCTGATCGACGAGGAGACTTATCAGAAACTTCTTGAAAAAGAAGCAGCGATCGCAAGAGAAATTGAGCGAACAGAACATGCGACGATCGGAGGAAATCCGGAAGTGCAGAAGCTTCTTGAAGAAAAAGGAAGCACTCTTCTGAAATCCGGAACAACCATCGCAGAACTGATTCGCAGACCGGAACTCACTTATGAAGACCTTGCGCCGATCGACAAAGAACGTCCGGAACTTCCATGGGACGTAAAAGAACAGGTTGAGATCAATCTGAAATACGAAGGCTACATCAAGCGTCAGATGAAACAGGTAGAACAGTTCAAGAAACTGGAAGCAAAGAAGATCCCGGAGGACTTGGATTATGAAAAAGTCGGAAGCCTCCGTATTGAAGCAAGACAGAAACTGGAAGAATACCGCCCGGTATCTATCGGACAGGCGTCCAGAATTTCCGGCGTATCTCCGGCAGATATCTCTGTGCTTCTTGTATATCTGGAACAGTACAGACGAAATGCATAAAGAAGGAGCAGATCAATGGCATATGATTTAACAATACTGGAAGAAGGCTGCCAGGAACTTGGCATCACTCTCGATGAAGTCCAGAAAAAGCAGTTTACAGATTTTTACGAATATCTTGTAGAAAAAAATAAAGTCATGAACCTGACCGGTATCACAGAATTTCAGGAAGTGCTGGTAAAGCACTTCCTGGACAGCCTTGCCTGCGTAAAAGCAGTGGATATGAGCAAGGTAAACAGGATCATGGATATCGGAACAGGTGCAGGTTTTCCGGGCGTTCCGCTCAAGATCGCGTTCCCGCATCTGGAAGCCTGCCTTCTGGATTCTCTCAAAAAAAGAGTGAACTTCCTTGAGGAGACTTTCCAGCTTCTGAAACTGGAGAATATCACTGCGATCCACGGCAGAGCCGAAGAATTTGCCAAAAACAAAGCATACCGCGAAACTTATGATCTCTGTGTTTCCCGTGCGGTATCCAATCTGGCAACTTTATCAGAATACTGTCTTCCATATGTGAAGACAGGTGGATTTTTTATTTCCTATAAATCAGGTACTGTACAGGAAGAAGTAGAGCAGGCACAGAAAGCAGTCAAGATCCTCGGCGGCAGGATCCAGGATGTTGTCTATTTCCAGCTTCCGGATTCAGAGATCCAGCGCTCCCTCGTTGTGATCGAGAAGGTCAAAGCGACCCCGGGACGTTATCCACGCAAAGCGGGTACTCCGCTTAAAGAACCTTTGTCATAAATTATCCTGAATTTCTCAAATTCCTTTTCACAGAATCCTCACAGATTTATCCAATTTTTATCACAACTTTCTCATAGAATATTTCAAGGAGCGGATGTAAGATCCGCTCCGTAATAAAAGATGTTTCCGGGTACCCCCCTATCTCTGTTTCGCCCGGAAGCATCTTCTGTTTGTAAAGAAAAGGAGGAGAATTTTGTGATTGAAGTAAACAATTTGGTCAAACGTTATGGCGACCATACAGCAGTTGACCACCTTTCTTTTAAGATAGAGAAGGGAAAAATCTACGGCTTTCTCGGGCCGAACGGAGCTGGTAAATCAACGACTATGAACATGATTACCGGTTATATAGCATCTACGGAAGGAACGGTAACCATTGACGGTCATGACATACTGGAAGAACCGGAACAGGCAAAGAAATGTATCGGTTATCTGCCGGAAATTCCGCCTCTTTATTTCGATATGACAGTGCTCGAATATATGAATTTCGCCGCTGATCTCAAAAAAATCCCAAAAAACGAAAAGAAATCCATGGTTGAAGAAGTCATGGAGATGGTCAAGATCTCAGATATGCGTAACCGCCTGATCAAAAATCTGTCCAAAGGTTACAGACAGAGAGTTGGACTTGCACAGGCGATCCTAGGATATCCGGAAGTTATCATCCTGGATGAGCCGACAGTAGGACTTGACCCGAAGCAGATCATAGAGATCCGCGATCTGATCAAGAGCCTTAAAAAGAAACATACCGTTATCCTGAGTTCTCATATTCTTTCTGAGGTAAGTGCAGTATGTGATTATGTATTGATCATTTCTCATGGCAAACTGGTTGCCAGCGATACGCCGGATAACCTGGGGAAACTCGCGCAGGGTTCTAACAATCTGTCACTTCTTGTCAAAGGAGATAAGGACAAGATCCGTATTCTGCTTGGAGAGATCGAGGGGATCAAGGAGATCGCGATCAACGCAGCCAAGGATCAGGAAGGCTGGGAAGTGAAACTTTCCACAGAAGAAAATACAGATATCCGTGAGGAAGTTTTCTTTAAGATGGCAGAACATCATTATCCGATCCTTGAAATGCAGTCCAAGAAAGTATCCCTCGAAGAGATCTTCCTGGAGCTGACCGAAGATGACAAGAAGAAAAAACCTGAGGAACCGGAGAAGGAGGGAGAAACGAAATGACAGCAGTATATAAGAGAGAGCTGAGAAGTTATCTCACATCTATGGTAGGATATTTGTTTATTTTCTTTATCCTGCTTCTTACAGGTATTTATTTTTCGGCCTATCAGCTGGCAGCAGCTTATCCGAAATTTGAATATACGTTAAGTGCGCTGACCTTTGTATTTCTGATCAGTGTTCCAATCCTGACCATGAGAGTTCTTGCAGAAGAACGGAAACAGAAGACAGACCAGCTGCTTCTGACAGCGCCGGTTTCTGTCGGCCAGATCGTTCTTGGTAAATATCTTGCACTGGTAACGATCTTTGCGATTCCGATGGTCATCATGTGCTTTTACCCACTTCTGATGTCAAAATTCGGAACAATTTCTTTTTGCAGGAGCCTATACAGGTATTCTGGGATTTTTTCTGCTTGGCTGTGCAAACCTTGCAATTGGTGTATTTGTATCTTCCCTGACTGAGAGTCAGGTTATTGCAGCAGTTCTTACCTTTGTATTTCTGTTTGCATTTTATATGATGAACGGAATTTCCTCATTCTTTTCAGAGGGAGCTCTGTCTACCTGCATTACATTTGGACTTCTGATCCTTGCGGCAGCTCTGATCATTTATACGATGATCAAGAATCTGCTGATCTCGGCAGCAGTATGTGTGATCGGAGAGATCATTCTTGCGATTATATATGTGGTAAATTCTTCTTTCTTCTCAGGCGGGATCCAGAAGGTTCTGAATATCGTTAACCTGAGCAGCCATTTTGATAACTTTGCCAATTCGATCTTTGACATCAAGGGAATCCTGTATTTCGTGTCAGTGATCGCAGTTTGTCTTTTCCTGACCGTACAGTCTATTGCGAAGAGACGTTGGAATTAAGGAGGCGAGAAAGATGAAACTGAAGGAAAAGTTTAACAAAAAAGACGGGCAGAACAAGAAAGAAAAGAAGCCGTTAAAGCAGAGGATTAAAGAATCCATGAATGGAAAATATCTGAAAAACGGTTCCTATAGTGTTGTGATCAGTGCGATTTTTATTGTGATCGTAATTGTGATCAATATGATCGTCGGATCTCTGCCATCCAAATATACAGAGTTTGATGTAAGCTCACAGAAGCTTTATAGTATCGGCGATGAGACGAAAGCTTATCTCAAGAAGCTGGACAAGGATATCACGATCTATCAGGTTGTCCAGAGTGGTTCTGAGGATGAGACATTAAAGAGACTTCTGGAAAAATATGCGGAAGAATCTTCGCATATTAAAGTTGAGACAAAAGACCCTGTTGTAAATCCGAAATTTACTTCTCAGTATACAAGTGATGATGTTTCTGCAAACAGCCTGATCGTTGTATGCGGTGACAGAAGCAAAGTCGTATCTTACGATACGATCTACCAGTCCTCCATGGACTATAACACTTACAGTTATACAACAACAGGATTCGACGGCGAAGGACAGATCGACAGCGCGATCTCTTATGTAACATCCGAAAATCTTCCGATCCTGTACACACTCGACGGACATGGAGAGAAGGAACTCGATTCTACCTTAAAAGAAGATATCGAGAAAGCGAATATCGATATCCAGTCCCTGAATCTTCTGACAGAAGAGAGCGTGCCGGATGATGCAGCCTGCCTGCTGATCAACGCACCGACAAGTGATATTTCCGAGACAGAAAAAGATGCGATCATCGAGTATCTGGAAAACGGCGGCAAGGCTATGATCTTCTCTGATTATACGGAAGAATCCATGACAAACTTTGACGCTGTACTTGCAAATTACGGCGTAGAGAGAACAGAGGGAATCGTGATTGAGGGAGATTCCCAGCATTACGCACAGATGCCATATTATCTGGTTCCGACAGTTAACAGCACAGATGCGATCACAGATTTTGCTTCCAAGGGATATTATGTGCTGATGCCTACAGCACAGGGTATCCAGAAAACAGATGATGTGAGAGATACGGTAACGATCAACAGTCTTCTTACTACATCAGACAGTGCATATTCCAAGGTGGATGTAAACAGTGGAAGCATTGAGGAAACAGATGACGATATCAAGGGACCATTTGACCTAGGTGTAAGCATCACAGAATCTCTGGATGATGACAAAGAAACACAGATCGTTTATTATGCTTCCTCCAATCTGATGGACAGCCAGATCAATCAGATGGTATCCGGTGGAAATGAGCAGATGATCATGGAATCCTTAAGCTGGATGTGCAGCTCCGATGAAACTTCTACGATTTCTGTTCCGGCAAAAGACCTCCAGGTTTCTTACCTGACTCTGACTGCCTATGATGCAAGTTTCTGGAAGATCATTATCATGGGTCTGATTCCGGTTGCATTTCTGGTGATCGGCTTCGGCGTATGGCTGAAAAGGAGAAAAGCATAATGAAAAAAAAGACAGTAAAACTTGTCTCTGCTGTAGTTGCACTTGGCGTGGTGTCCGGAGCTTATGTGGGCGTAAATTCTTATGTTTCTTCTCAGGAAAAGAAAGAATCTGAGGAAGAGGACACAAGTGTTGAACTGACCAGCCTGTCTACAGATGATATTACTTCGGTTGCATTCACAGCAGGACAGGACAATGTAGAATTTGACAAAAAAGACGACGTCTGGTCGGAAAAAAGCGATGCGGATTTCCCGGTGGATCAGGATACTGTAAATACTGCAGTGGGAGGGATCGCATCCCTCTCTGCTGCACAGGAAATCTCTGATGTGGAGGATTTAAGTGAATATGATCTGGATTCTCCACAGAATGAGATCAAACTTACGACAGATGACGGAGATACAGTACTTCAGATCGGTATGGAGAATGAATCCACCAGCCAGTATTATGTGAAGAAAAGCGATGATGACAAGAATGTATATCTGGTAGACAGCTCCGCAGTGGAGCCATTTATGGGAACTCTGTATGACTTTGCAGAGAGCGGAACGTTCCCATCTGTAACTTCCTCAACGATCACAGAGGTTAAAGTTGATAAAGAAGATGGCTATGAACTGACCCAGGATCCTGACAATCTCTTCTGGAATGTGTCAGACGGAAAGATATCCGAAAAAGTAGATACTGATAAGGCCGGAACGGTGACATCAGCAATCGGTTCACTGGCATATGACAGCTTTGTGGATTATAACTGCACAGATGATTCCAAATATGGATTTGACGATCCGTATGCAGTGATCACTGCGAAATATACGGAGGAAGAAGCGGTAGAAGATGATTCTGAGGATGCCGAAGATACATCGGAAAGCACAGATGAAACGGATACAGATTCTGAGACATCTTCTGAAGATGAAAGCTCAACGGACAGCGATACAGAGGATGCGGATTCTTCTGACACAGAGGACGATTCCGAGGAAGAAGAGACAAAGACAGTCACAGTCGACAAAGAAATCACTATCTATGTCGGTGATGAAACAGGCAGTGACCGCTACGTAAAAGTAGACGACAGCAAAGAAGTCTACACGATCACAGAGGATTCCCTGACAGACATCCTTGACAGCACAGTATCTGATTTCTACAGTCTTTCTGTAAATTATCTCTCTGTCAACAGCCTGGATTCTCTGGAAGTAAAAACTCCAAACGGCGACCATACAGTGACAGTAACACGAGAGACGACGAAAGACAGTGATGATGAGGAAGCAGAGGAGACAACAACCGTTTCCTATAAACTGGATGGAGCAGATTTGGATGAGACAATATTCACAACCTTCTACAATAAACTCATCAACATGACTGCCCAGCAGCGTCTCACCGAAGACTATACCCCGGAAGGCGATCCTGCATACACCTTCGTATTCAAAGACACAGACGGCAACGAGACTACCGCAGAGTACTACGAATACGACACAAACTTCTATGCAGCAGTTGTCGGAGATAAGGTTTATCTGGTAAACAAGATGAACATTCGAGATATGGATGAGGCATATCAGAAAGTGATAAATCAGGATAAAGAAACTAATTCTGAAGAAGAATAAAAAGACAGCCCGGATTGATAGGAACACTATCAATCCGGGCTGTTTTTATGTCAGCACTTAACGAACATTACTGAAGGACCATTTGCTGAATGGACCATATACGTTCTTTCCACCTACGATTTTGTAGGCTCTTATTCTCATTCCAATTTTGTCGTAACTGGAAAAGCTTTCGCCGTAGCTGTTTTTTTTGGTAAATTTTGAATAGGTAAGGACATTTCCATATTCATATCCGCGAATCTGCACCTGATATCCGGCAGCACCTTTAATCTTATTCCATGTTGTTCCGTAAGTGACACCATTTCCACCGGTTGCACTGAGGTTTTTCCAGAAACGGACACCTGACTGAACCGGAGTACCCAGTCCATTATTGGAGACTGCCTTTCTGACACCCTGAATTCGGTTGCTGGCATTACTGTAAACACGCTTTTTGCCATACTGGCGGAAGGCTCTTACAGAGTAGGTATACCTGCTACCTGTTTTGGCTTTTTTGTCCAGGTAGGCAAGGCTTCTGCTGCCCTTTACACCGCCGATACATTTGTTGTTTCGATAGATCACGTATCCGGAAGCATTCGAAATACGTGTCCAGTTAAGATACATACCACTGCTGGTACTTCTGGCAGTTTTTAATCGCGGGGCAGAAACCCTGACGGTGGCTTGTGAAGTAACCGGAACACAGAGAACCATCATACAGGCTGCGATAAGAACTGCGAATAACTTTCTGAAATTTTTCTTCTTCATAGTCATTCCTCCTTGATTTTGATAACTTCATTTTACCTTTTTGATGTATTTCGACAATAACAAAATTTTTTGTAAAATCCCCTTGATATTTGTGGTCCCTTATGACCCGAGTTGTCCCTGACATAAAAAAAGTTCTACCCTGGTCAAAATTTCTCTTACAAGTGCTCTGGAACTAATTTTAGGCCGATGCTATCATATATATATCAGGAAAAACAAGAAAGGATGTAGTGACATGGGAGAAAAAACATACAGGAATTAAGAGAAGAATTCTACTTTGATCTGTTTGAGCGGATGTTTGAAAAAGACAGAGAAAAACTCCGTATTTATTACAGCAAAGAATGCCCGACAGTTTCTTTTGTGTATGAAACGAAGAAATGACAGAAGAAGAACTGGAAAAATATATTGTCAGGAAAGACGATGAAGTTACACGGATACTTTTTGCATACGAGATAAATGCTGAAGGAAATATGGAATGGCATAAAATAACCAAAGATATGGCTTCAAAATGGAAAAAAGACCTGAATGATGTAACAGACCTTCCAGAAAAATAGTAGAACAGGAGAAAAGCAATGGATACATCAGAACTTGCAAGACGAATGAAAAAATATGAGGCAGTACCCAAAAACGTATTAATGAGAAGAACACCTGTAATTATGAGGCTGGATGGCAGGGCATTTCACACTTTTACCAGAAATTTCGTGAAACCGTTCGATGAAGTTTTGATGAAAGCCATGCAGGATACCATGAAGTACCTGTGTGAAAATATTCAGGGATGTGTTCTTGGCTATACACAGTCGGATGAGATAACACTGGTTCTCACAGATTACAAAAAATTTACATCAGAGCCCTGGTTTGATTATGAAGTGCAGAAAATGTGCAGTATTGCAGCAGGCTTGGCGACTCTGGAATTTAACCGCAAAATGCAGATGTATTCCAGAACATATGCTGACACCGCATCAGATGAAAAAGAAGAAAAACAGGCAGAAGTCTATGCAAAAGCAGTCAGCAACGGAGCAATATTTGACTGTCGCGTATTTAATGTGCCCAAGGAAGAAGTGGCGAATAATCTTTACTGGCGTCAGCTGGATGCCATGAGAAACTCAATCCAGATGCTTGGACAGGCAAATTTCCGCCATAAAGAATTACAGCATAAAAACTGCTGCCAGATTAAAGAGATGTTACTGACACAGAAAGGACTTTCCTGGGATGACCTTCCTTCACAGTTTCAGAGAGGGAGCTGTTGTATCAAGGGAACTTATGATTTCGAAGAATTCTATGATTTGGAAACCCTCTCTGTTGAACCGGGAACGGTGAGAATGCATTGGGTGATTGACAAGGATATCCCGGTTTTTAAAGATGAAGGAAGAGAGTATGTGAACAGCAGAGTGTATATTGGAGAGGGAAATGAATGAGTTTTATTATCATCAGAACTTATGGAGACGAATGGAAAAGGGATGTGAAAAACGACTGGTTTTTTGAATCAGATGAAGAAATAGACAGGGAATTTATGAATCTGGTCGAATCTGAATTCAGCGAAGAAGAACAATTTCTGCACCATCCGGAAGTCATAAAATATCTTGATATCTTTGGAATAACGGTTGGTGAATGTATCACGCAGTTCCGCAATATCATGCAGCCTGCATCCAGACAGGAAGCACAGAAACTTGTCCAGCGCGAGCGCAGAAAGATCACCCATTCCATATACCATGACTGGGAAGAAGTACGCAAGACAGCAATCCTGATCCTGCGGCACATGGGGATTTTTGTCAGAGAAACACAGTCAGAAAAAACGATTCACGGCGTCCTGATTAATATGAACTGGGTATGGGAACAGTATCTGCAAAGTATTCTGGAAGATGAAATAAAAGAAGAGTATACTTTCCAACCACAGAATGAAAGAGAGACATTCTTCAGAATACCAGATAAAGAATCACAACGTAAATTAAAACCAGATTTGTGTATTTACAAAAAAGAAAATAAAACCACACCTGCGCTGATCCTGGACGCGAAATATAAAAATGCCTGGAGTGATGCTGCTCAAAATGGCAATTTTAATGAAAAAAGCGTAAGAGAAAGTGCAAGAAAAAGCGTAAGAGAAGACTGTTTCCAGATACTGGCATATATGTATCGGTTCAGATGTAACAAAGCAGGAATATTCTGCCCCTGTATATACCGCACAGTCAAGAAAGTAAAAATAATAGCTTCAAATCCTTTAAAGAAGCAATGGAAACAAACGAAAAAAATTTAAAACCAGGTAAAAAATTCTGGAAATATCTTGATATTTTTTTACCCATATGACCTGATTCCTCCCGGAATATATGAAATCTGTCCTGATGCAAAAAGTTTTACCCTGAAAAAACTTTTTCTGCAAACCCTTGGACCTGTTTGTTGGCGAATGTTATACTTATAGCGAACAATAAAACAGAGCAGATTTCAAATGTTTGGGGAGGATTTTTTTTATGAGAGAAGAATATTTAGCAGAAGAAATGAACGAGCGTGATGACTTATTTGAGGACATCCCGGACGACGAACTGGAAGAAGTGGAAAGAGAGGCAAGAGAGCTGCGTAGCTGGTTCGAAAATCCCGATATGTGGGCGGGAAAATCTGTCCATGATTACCTGGAAGACAGATGGAACGAAGAACCTGTCGCTATTGATGCCGAAGAAGACTACTGGAACGAAGAACCTGTCGAGGATGACGATATGGAAGACAGTTGGGATGAATCTTCCATCGCAGCTGATGACGAGGAAGACTACTGGGATGAAGAAGTTATTGAGGATAACGATATGGAAGACAATTGGGACGAATCCTCTGTCGCTGCTGAAGATGAGGACATTGATGATTCAGACGAGGATATCTTCACAGATGAGTTCGATTATGATGATGATTCCCTTTTGAATCTTATAAGCGAAGAACCTGACGAATCCAATGAAGAGATGTTCGAAGATGAGGATGATGAAACATTATGGAAGTCTGATGAAGAGGGCGTAATCGAGATGGATCTGGATGATCCGGATGTGTTTGCATTTCTCTACATGTTTTATATGGAACATGCAGATTGCACCGGATGTAAAATGCAGGAGGGTGATGAAATATGATATATATAACGGGCGACTGCCACCAGGATTTTGAAAGATTCAATATAGATGTTTTTCCAGAACAAAAAGAAATGACCAAGGATGATTGTGTGATCATTTGTGGAGACTTTGGCGGTGTCTGGAACAGAAACGAAGAAAGCAGCAGAGAAGCAAAGCTCATGGACTGGCTGGAGAACAGACCATTTACAACATTATTTGTGGATGGGAATCACGAGAATTTTGATCGGCTTTATGCTTATCCGGTCGAAAAATGGCACGGGGGCAAGGTTCATAAGATACGGCCGTCCGTCATTCATCTGATGCGTGGACAGGTGTTTGAAATTGATGGGAAAAGCATATTTGCATTTGGCGGAGCCAGCAGCCATGATATTGCCGGAGGCATCCTTGAACCAGATGATCCCGATTTTAAGAAAAAGAAGAAGAAATTGGATCAGGGCTGGTATCCATACCGGGTAAATCATGTGAGCTGGTGGAAGCAGGAACTTCCATCCGAAGAAGAGATGCAGGAAGGAATCGAGAACCTGGCAGCACATGATAACAAAGTGGATTTTATTGTAACACATTGCTGTGCATCGAGTACGCAAACCTTACTTGGAGGCGGGTTGTACAAGACGGATATTCTTACAGAATATCACGAAAAAATCCGCCAGAATACAAGTTTTAAGAAATGGTTCTTCGGACACTATCACGATAATCGAAATGTGAATATGGAAGAAATTCTGATCTATGAGCAGATGATCAGAATCTGGTAAGATCATGAAACAGGTTTACCAGTTTACAGAGATTGTAGCGGCACAGGCAGGTGCCGCCATAGCAGGGAGGAAAAATGTCTTTAAGAATACCTTTAAGATCAGAAAAACCAGGAAACGTACAAATATCCGAAAAAGAATTCTGGAGAGAGTCATGCGGGAAATCCTCTATGTCAATGAACGAAGACAGAGAATGGTCGGAAGACGATATGGACTGGTCATTTAAAATTCAAGATGAAAAGCAACTGGAACAATGCCTGCAAATGAAAACAGACGATATACACTGGGATATCTTTAAAGACGCATATGAGTGTCCAGGAGCAATAAAAGTAGAGGTCTGGTCATGGGAGACTTTAATGGGAGAAAGATCCTTCTTTTATGTGGAAAGACCACTGACGGCTGCGATTCTGTTAAACAATCAGGCTGAAACTGAAAAATTTGTGGAAGAACAGCCAGTCATAATGAGTCCGGGACTGGAAAGTGCGATTGCTTTTCTGAACGAAGAACGTACTGAGAAATTTATAAAAGAATACGGAGAACTGGCATCACAGGTGCGGTTATCTGCCATTTATGAGGCTCAGAATACCACCCTGCTGAAATATTACATAAAAACACACCGTAGCCGGGATCTGCAGGAACTGAGAACTTATCTGGAATGGCTGAATAACAGGAGAAAAGACAAAAAAAGCATAGAACGAAAGCTGTACGAATGGAACGCATATAACGAGAACGAAAATTTCTGGTTTTTTAAATTATTTGTTCGAACCTTTGAAATAGAAAGAGAGCCAGACATAATAATCATAAGGGATATTCAGCGACGACTTCTGGACTATCTGAGCAGAACGATAATGGCAGAAGGTGAGATGCGTGAAATCTTTTGGACAAACCTGAACTGGGATGATCTGGATGATATGACAGAATCTAAATTTATAAATTGTGTCCGATATTTCATGTTGTTGACAAAGAAATATGGACCGCTTGATATCACAGATGAAGTACAGGATATCATATCAGGTGAGATCGCTGCACTGGATATGATAAGATTAAAATCTGGCATAAGAAAAAACTTCGTGAAGCTGAACCAGTATGAAGTAAAGGTGCCAAAGGATAATGCAAAGGCTGGAATCATGCGTGGGAAATGGCTGAAACGCCTGATGCGATATGCAGTTTCGGAAACACTGTGGGAGAAAACCGATCCGGTCACAGAGTGGATCATACAGAGAGATGACTGGAAACTTGTAAAACGCGCAATCAGACAAAAATATATTGGGAAGGAAAATGCAGACAAACTTCTGGAGTATGCAGCCACTGTGGAAAATACAGAAACAGATCCACGAATTGTTCAGTTGCTGCTGGCAGAAAGATAAGATACAAACAGCTTTTGCACAGGGAACCCGAAAATTAATAAATACTATTCAAAAAGAAAGGAACAGGTTACTGAGAAGTAATATCAGCTACAGACCATATGCAAACGTAGATTATGAAAAAATTTATAAAAAAGTAGTAGAAATGGATCCGTCCATGGAAGAATTCATAGACGAAGTAAGAGAAATCGAACTTCCGGAAGATGAGGAAATACAGCAGTTGGAAGCCGGGCTGAGAAAAAAGGACAAAAAAGCAACGGAAAGGCTTATAGAACTGTATACGAGATATGCGGTAAGACTGGGTTTACAAAGAGCGGAAGAGAACGAAATGAATATCATAGATGCAATTTCGGAAGCGCATATAGGGCTTGTTGTGGCAGCAAATAACTACAATATTGACAGATGCGGTATATTTGAGGAATATGCACACACTTATATCATAAGCAGATTTGACAGAAATCAGGAAACAACAAGGAAGACAATGCATTATCCACCTGATCACAAAAGAAATTACTTTAAAGTATACCGTAAACTGAGAGATAATGGATATAAACCTGGAAATCTTAAAGAATCAGAGAAGAAGGAAGCATTTGAACTTCTTCGGAAGGAAACGAATCTGTCAGCGGAAGCGATAGAAATTGCTATGGATGCAATGATTCCGGAAGAATCCATGGAGCAGTATTTTGCAGAAAACTATATAGAAGAAAGCAATTGCTATACAAATGACGTGCCAGAAGAATTCATTACAGAAATGGAAGAAGTAGAGAAAGAAATAGACATTCATAAAGCTGCTGAGGCACTGGATCAGGTGATGGATACACTGGCTCCGAGAGAAAAAGAAATCCTCAGGCTGAGATATGGGCTGACAGATGGAAAAGAATATACACTGGAGGAAGTTAGCCAGAAATTTGGCGTAACCAGAGAACGTATAAGGCAGATTGAAGCGAAAGCATTACGCAAACTGCGTCATCCAGTCAGAGGCAGAATTTTACATAAGTATATAGAATAAAAGGAAAATGACAAGAGTTGACTGACAGACAGGAGTAAAAATGGGCTTGAAATTCTCTGGAACAAACTATGAAGATCAGAATGGGATAGAAAAGTATATAAAAGACGGAACCATTATCATGAGTTCGGAACTGGAGAGCACCATTGCTTTTATGGATGAAAAACACAGTGAGGAATTTATAAAAAAGTGCAGAGATCTGGCAGATCAGGTACGGCTGTCTGCTATTTACGAGGCACAGAATATTCCACTGTTAAGACAATATATCAGAAATCATTATGAGGATGAGGTACACGAAGAACTTCGGGCATATCTGGAATGGCTGAATGGAAAGAAAAAGCGGAAAGAAAAAATAAAAAGAAGACTGTATGTACGGAAAAAGGATAGTTATACAGAAGATTTTCGGTTTTTCAAAATATTTCTGCGTACCTACTGGATGAGAGAATCCGGATATGCTGATCAGATCATCAGAGATATACAGAGAAGACTTCTTGAGTATCTGGAATCAGAAATAACAGATGAACTGGCTGGTTACAGTTTTTCCGGGATAAACCTGAACTGGGATGATCTGAATGATATGGATAAACCAGATGCCATAAATTGTGTTCAGTATTTTATGCTGCTGACACAGAAATATGGTCCGGTTGATGTTTCGGATAAAGTTTATGATTTCGTGGATGACGGTGTGTACGTGCTGGACATGATAAAATTAAAGTCCGGTGTAAGAAAGAACTTTGTGGCATTGCATCAGTATGAGGTGGAGATGCCGGAGAGCAGACAAAAGGAAAGTATCATACAGAAAAAATGGACAAAGAGGCTGATGCACTACGCAGTTCCGGATAAGCTTCGGGAAGAAACAGATCCGATTACAGAATGGATCATAAAGAAAAATGACAGAAAACTCATAAAGTATGCGATCAAACAGAAATATATCGGAAAAGAAAATGCAGGGAAACTTCTGGAATATGCTTTTTCTCTGAAAAATGTGGAAACAGATGATTGGATCATTGAACTGCTGACAGAAGAAATGACCGGGCATAAGCAGCAGTCTGTGGAGAAATCCGTAAAAACTCAATGAGAAGGAGCTGGAAATGGAAGAGGACCGCTTTGAAGTAATTGATCAGGATGCTTACGAGGCTGTGAATGCAAAAGAAAGAACAAGAATAACTTCTTTTGATGATGCCAGTTTTTATTATGTAGATGGCAGTCTGACGGAAGCAGTTATAGCTGGAAAGAAAAGACAGATTCGGAAACTGGCACAGAAACAGCCCGTCAGAAGAAGTCCTGCACTGGAATGTGCAATTGCACTTTCCACAAAGGGACTGACAGAATTTATGATAAGAACAATACCGGAAGTAACAGATCTGGTAAGAATGTCAGCAATCTATGAAGGCCGAAATCAACCATTACTGCAGCGATATATGGAAAACCATCCTGATCCAAAAGAAGGCGCGCGCGAACTCCGGACGTATCTCAGATGGCTGGCTAAAAGGAAAAAACAGGGCGGACAGATCAAAAGAAGTTTTTATGTTTTGCAGAAATATATGCATACAGAAAATTTTGCTTTTTTTAAGATGTTTGAACGATATATGGGACCGGAAACCGCCAGTATAATAGTACAGGATATTCAGGGAAAACTTATCGGTTATCTGGATAGGATCATAGATTATAAGAGGAATCGGAAACTGAAAATTCCAAGATCAAAACTGGGCTGGGGACATGTAGAAGAATGGAATCTGGAAGATGTAGAGAATCATGTATCGTATTTTATGAATCTGGTGTGCAGATATGGTCCGTATGATGTGACAGACAGAGTGGAAGAGTTTATGGAACAGGGAGTCTTTACCCTTGATCTAATCCGGCAGAGATCCGGCATGAAGAAAAATTTTGCAGCGATACATCAGTACATGGCGCAGGTATCAAAAGAGGATCCGAGAAAAAGGATCATGCCGGGAAAGTGGATGAAGCGTCTGATGCGCTATGCGGTTCCGGATAAGCTTCGGGAAGAAACAGATCCGATAACGGAATGGCTTATACAGCGAAATGACTGGAAACTTATAAAGTATGCGATCAAACAGAAATATATCGGCAAAAAGAATGCAGATGCGTTATTGAAATATACAGTTTTTTCTGGCAGGGAGGACACAGATCCGAGAATTATCGATTTACTGGTGGCACAAAAGAATGCGCAGTGATAAAATAAAGCTGATTTTATTGTAAAGTGAGGAATCAGAGATGTTATATTTTGTAAATGATTATTCAGAAGGTGCGCATGAAAAAATTCTTCAGCACCTGATTGACACCAATATGGAGCAGCTTGCCGGTTATGGCATGGATCACTACTGCGAGTCAGCCAAGGAGAAGATTAAGAAGGCCTGCGGCTGTGAGGACGCAGAAGTCTTTCTGCTGACAGGAGGAACGCAGACCAATCAGATTGTCATTGACACACTTTTACAGCCATATGAGGGCGTTGTAGCGGCTCAGACGGGGCATGTCAGTACACACGAGGCCGGTGCAATCGAATTTACCGGACATAAAGTTCTGGAACTTCCACAGAAGGATGGCAAGATCTGTGCAGCAGATCTTCAGAAACTGGCAGAGAGATTTTATGGAGATGAGAACCACGAGCATATGGTTTTCCCGGGGATGGTCTATATTTCTCATCCGACAGAGTATGGAACCCTGTATTCCAGAAAAGAACTGGAAGAGTTGTCAGCCGTATGCAGAGAATACAAAATGCCCCTGTACCTTGACGGTGCAAGACTGATCTATGGAATTGCCGCGGCAGAAACAGATGTGACATTACAGGATATTGCAGAACTCTGCGATGTATTTTATATTGGTGGGACCAAGGCAGGCGCACTCTGCGGTGAGGCAGTTGTATTCACGGGAGACAGCATGCCGAAGCATTTTCTTACAAGAGTAAAGCAGCATGGAGCACTGCTTGCCAAAGGAAGGCTTGTGGGAGTGCAGTTTGATGCACTTTTTACCGATGAGCTTTATAAAGAAATCGGCAGAAACGCGATCGAAACGGCAGCAGTTCTGAAAAAAGGTCTACAGGAAAAAGGATATAGATTTCTTTTGGAGTCTCCAACAAATCAGCAGTTTATTATCCTTGAGGATACACGGTTGGAGGAACTTCGAAAGGATGTGCAGTTCAGCTTCTGGGAAAAAACAGATGCTTCTCATACAGCAGTCAGATTTGCCACAAGCTGGGCAACCAGAATGGAAGATGTGCAGAAACTTCTTTATTTGTTATAGATTGTAAAACCTTTTTGTTTGTCGTATAATAAGGCTACTCAGACATGAAAAGGGAGGTAAAACATGAATAAACACGGTAAACGACTGATAACTCTCGCAGCACTGGCAACAACGACAACAGCTATCATCCACATTGCGAACAAAGTGGTTGCGGCATCAGCAGGTCTGAAGGAAATGCTTGATACAAATGGCAAAAATTATTACCATTGGCGTTTTGGTGATATCTATTATACAAGAAAAGGCAAAGGAAGCCCGATCCTTCTGATCCATGATATGCTTCCAGGCGGTTCCGGATATGAATGGAGCAGGATAGAGGATGATCTTGCACTGGAGCATACCGTGTATAACATAGACCTTCCAGGTTGTGGACGTTCCGAGAAACCAGGTATGACTTATACAAATTATGTATATGTTCAGAGCATCTGCGATTTCATCAAAAATGTGATCGGAGAGAAAACCGATGTGATCGTCAGCGGTTATTCAGGATCCTTTGTTATTATGGCATGCCGCAATGAAGAAAAACTGTTCAACAAGATCATGATGGTCAATCCGGTCAGTCCGGGAGTCCTGAAACAGATGCCGACAAAGAAAGATAAAATTTTCCGCAAGTGTCTGGAAGTTCCGGTATTTGGTACTCTGGTTTACCATATGGTTGTGTCCAGAGCCGCGATCAATAACGAGTTTATTGAGAACTTTGCCTTTGATCCATTCCACCCGCTTCGCGATCTTCAGGACGCTTATTATGAGGCTGCCCACAAAGGCGGATGTTATGCAAAGAATGTATATGCAAACAAAATATCAAAATACATGAATATCGATATCACCCGTGCACTGAAAGAGATTGATAACAGTCTTTATATTGTAGAGGGTGAAGCTGAGAACAATGGAGAAGCGACAGTAGAAGCTTATCAGAACATTAACCCATCTGTGGAAACAGTTACTCTTAACGAAACAAAACATTTTCCACAGGTAGAGGATCCGGAACATTTTCTGGAACAGGTTGGAATTTTCTTTTAATGCACAAGCCCTGTAGCTGACTGAACAGTTGATAAACAAATTCAGCCAGCCACGGGGCTTTTTTTAAATTGAGGAGAAAATATCAGCCCTGCTGTTTATACTTCGAAATCGCCAGAATCATAAATACAAAGGCAGCAATAAACATAGCTTCGATTCCCATGGATTTCCAGATTTCTTCTGCAACAGGTACGGGCAGGGTTTTGTATTGTGCAAGTGTTTCATTTATAGATTCATACCAGTAGACCGGCAGAAACTGAGCAATCTTAAGGACGCTTTTGTTCATAATACTCATTGGGACAAATGCTCCGCACAGAAAGCACATTCCCAGTGAAAGCAGGTTGGAGATTCCATTCAGCATATTGCTGTTTTTGACAAAAATCCCCACAAGATAGGAGAGCGAAAGTGCAATACCAAGCATCAGTGCCGTATTCAGAATATAGTATCCGATCAGAGGAGAAGTAAGGAACTCCTTACCAAAAAGGACACAGACACCTGCGACTGAGATCAGCCAGAGTACAGCTCCGAGCATAAACATTGCGAGCAGTCCTTCCATATTCTGACGACGCAGCGAGACTGCTGAGGCGCGCATTCGTTTCAGGATATCTTCTTTCTGAAAAGCCAGGAGAACATACCCCATGGAATAACTGAGCACAGCAAGAAACAGATAAGGAACATAGCGGAAATAGTAAATATAAGGTGGTGTTTCAAGATTATTTTCCGTACCTTTGTACATAGTTACTTCCGAGGCAGGCAATTCCATGGATGCATCCATGGCTTCCTTAAGGGAAAAACCTGCGGCTGTATAAGTACGTATGGAATTGATCCATGTACTGATCTGCTGATCTACGTAAAAAGAGGTATAAGAACCAGGGACTTTGGTGACGGAGAGAGGTTCTTCCTCTTCAATACATGTCTGGTAAAAATTTTCCGGGATCTGCACGATATAAGATGTATTTCTGTAAAAAAGTTCCTCCTGCATAACGGATGGTTCACTGGAGATTTCAGATACATTGTGGATAGTACTGAGGTATCTGATAAGACCCCGGGAAAGTTCGCTCTGATCTCTGTCTGCGACGGCAACATTGATCCGTGTCTTTTCAAAAGTACCGAGATGCTCTTTGCGGGCAGAAGCCTGAAGTGCGATGGCAATTGCAAAAAAGATCACCAGATATATCAGAAGCATTCCGAGATTTTTCTTTAAAATTTTTAAGTATCCTTTAAATACTGTCATAACGTTCCCTCCGGATAAGCAAGAATGAAGCAAGAACAAGCGCGGCACTCATGACGATCAGTGTGATCAGATTTCTGTAATAGCGTGAGGCATCGTCATATACATTAATACAGTAAAGAGCATCGGAGATCAGTGCAGCAGGATTGAACCTGTTGATGATCGGAGCGTGTTTTTCTACGGTGTCTTTCATAGAGCCGTTCATAAGTCCTGACAAAAAACAGCAGGACATGGAGATTGCGAGCATGATTCCGATCTTGATGCCTTCATTCAGTCTGCTAAGACTTCCGATAAACAATCCCATAGATACACCGATCAGGCTTCCGAACAGAGAAATAATCAACATTTTGCCGAACTGTCCCTGAAAATCTAGGTTCAGGATATTTCGCAGATACAGAAGCAGAACGATCACATCTGCGTACCCCAGCAGAAAAGAGGCAATCTGTTCTGAAAGGATCAGTTTCAGCTTGTGGGTAGGCGTGATGCAGCGACGTGCCGCCAGAGCCGTTAAATTGGCCTGTAAAGTGATCACAGAGCCAAAGCCGATAAAACATCCATAAAGACATCCCATTGCGACCAGAGCGTAAAAAAACTGCGAATTCCCATCTATTGTTTTGCCGCCGAGAGAGACTTCCCGGACCAGTTCTTTTGTATCTGACATCTGCCGGAGAGCGGAGAGAAGTCCGGAAGGATGTTTTTTCAGGATGGTCTGCAGCGTATGCAGATTGTTTTCATAACTTTCCAGGACGGACTGTAGAATGCTCTCAGGAATTCCCTGTCCATTGAGTGTAAGGTCTGGGATAGCCTGTTCATAGTAGATGCCGGAGATCTTTTTCTGACTTAATGCGTCAAGCGCATCCTTTTCACTCATTTCATGAAGAGCGATCAGTTCAGAATCTCCGCTTTGAACCTGATCAAGGAAAAAAACAAATACAGGATTGGCAGACTCTTTTACAAGTGCGACCTGCACGGTTTCAAAGTCCGCGTCATTCAGATTTCCAAATGCAAAAAAGAAAAAGTGGCCATGATCAGCGGAAAAACAAGCGGCCAGAAGACCATATTAAAATTTCGCAGCTTGACCAGAAGGTTATATTTTATTAAATGCAGCATAGAAAAGATCCTTTCTTAAAAATATACATAATAATGCATAATTATACATCAATCACGAAGCTGTTTTCCCGTTATTTCAAGAAATACATCATTCAGTGTAGGAAGTTCAGAGAAAACCCTGCCAAATGTGAGATTCTGGCTCTGGAGGTAATTCAGAATCCGGATCAGGTTATGCTGTGCACCGGTGCAGCGAAGAGTGAGGATCTGATCTTCATAATGTACATCAAATACATGGGGAAGATTTCGGATATCCTGAAGCTGCTTTTCGGTCAGAAGAAGAGCTTCGACGGTGATCGTTTCGCCGGTTTTGATCATTTTCTTTAATTCTTCAGTGGTTCCGGATGCGATGACGCGTCCGTGATCCATGATCGCGATTCGTGTACAGATCTGTTCGACCTCTTCCATGTAGTGTGAAGTGTAGATGATCGTAGAACCCTGGCGGTTTAATTCCTGAATGCCCTCCAGGATTTTATTGCGGCTTTGCGGATCTACGGCGACAGTTGGCTCATCGAGGATGATAAGTCGTGGTTTGTGAGCAATCCCGCAGGCAATATTGAGCCTTCTGAGAAGACCGCCGGAAAGCTTTTGAGGTCGTGTTTTGCGGTAGTCTTCCAGTCCGACAAACCGGATGGCTTCTTCGACAAGTTCCCTTCGCCGATTTTTGTCATGTATGTACAGACCGCAGAAATAATCAATATTTTCGTATACGGTCAGTTCATCAAAAACAGCGACATTCTGCAATACGATACCAATCTGCTGCTTGACTTCGTAGTTGTCAGGCGTCATTTTCTGCCCGAAGATCTCGATGTCACCCTTATCATATTTCAGCAGAGAAAGGAGACAGTTGATAGCAGTTGTTTTGCCGGAACCGTTCGGACCGAGAAGACCGAAGATCTCTCCTTCTTTGATATCCAGATTCAGATGATTCAGAGCGACCAGATCTCCATATCGTTTTACAAGATTTTCTATATGAATCATAATAGTTCCTCCGGTTTCATATAATTTGAGGTTATAAAATAATTATAAAAGAAATCAGAAAGAATACCAAGTGCGTGATGTCACCAAAGAGACGTGACATTTGTCACTTTGTATGTAGCAGGGGAATATATTATAATGATTCTGAACAGAGATGTTTTTACGTAATTGTTTGCAGTAGTATCAATAAATAGTGAGGAATTGAGTGATGAGGTATTTTCGAGATACAGGAATACTTTTTCTGGGAGGAATCCTGCCATTATGTACACTCAGCCTGAATAGAGGGCTGGTACTGGCAATGCTAGAGACAGTGATATTAATATGTGGCAGTTACTTCTTTGACAGGAAATACACCAAAATCTTATTATGGAGTATATTTGCGGTATCATTTTTTGTAATGCCGGAAATAAGATTGTTCTGTCCCGTATTGATCTATATTCTCGTAAGAGAACAGGAGACGGTGACGACACTTTCAGGAGGGTTTCTGGGAACAATAATACTGATAAAAAATGACGCTTCTTTGCCAATAATGACAACTATATTACTGATTATAGAGGCTTTAGCGTGGATATTAGCGACTGATGCAATAAAGTACGACAAAATGTACTTTGAAATAAGAAGAATAAAAGATGACAGCGAAGAACGTACCCTGCTTCTTGCAGAAAAAAACAAAGCATTGCAGGAAAAACAAAATTATGAAATTTATGCGGCAACACTTCGTGAGAGAAACCGAATTGCCCGCGAAATCCATGATAATGTAGGACATTTGCTTTCAAGGACTATCTTATTAACCGGCGCGGCAAAGACCTTAAATCGGGACAAGAATATGGAAAGTCTGTTGGAAGGACTGGACACATCACTGAATTCTGCTATGAACAGTATACGTTCAAGCGTACATAATCTTCATGATGAATCTGAAACTCTCAGAGAGATAACAGAGGGAATTATAAAGGACTTTGAAAATTGCACGATGGAATACGATATGTCCGAAATAATACCCAATAAAATTAAATACTGCTTTGCGGCAATTATAAAAGAAGCACTGTCGAATGTTATAAAACACAGTAATGCGACAGCTGTAAAAATAGTACTCAGAGAACATCCGGCATTGTATCAGCTTTGTATCGAAGATAATGGAAAAGGATATTCAGAAAAGGAAGCAGACAGCAAAGGAATAGGATTAAAAAATATGCAGGAACGGGTGACATCACTTGGAGGAACCTTGCAGATCAATGGAAAAAATGGATTTCGGATATTTGCCGTAATTCCAAAACAACAGGATTAGAACAGTAAAAATGAGGATAAAATTAAGATGAAGATAGTAATTGTAGATGATGATTGTCTGGTTACAGAAGCGTTGAAGACGATCTTACAGACCAATGGGGACGTTGAAGTGGCTGCAACTGGAATCGATGGAGAGGATGCGTGCAGACTGTACAGACAGTATTGCCCGGATGTACTGCTGATGGACATTCGGATGAAAGGAATGAACGGATTGGAGGCTTCTGAACATATTCTGCAGGAGTATCCGGAGGCAAAAATCCTGCTTTTGACGACATTTCTGGATGATGAATATATAGTAAAAGCACTTCGGTTAGGGGCAAAAGGATACCTCTTAAAACAGGATTATGCCAGTATTCTTCCTGCGCTGCAGGCGGTAAATTTAGGGCAGACGGTTTTTGGAAAAGAAATCGTATCTAAAATACCAGATCTGATCAGGAAGGAAGAAAAGTTCGATTACAGTAGTTATGGGATCAACGAACGGGAACAGGAGATTATCCGTCTGATCGCTGATGGATACAGCAACAGAGAAATTGCGGCAGAGCTGTTTTTGAGCGAAGGAACTATCCGAAATTATCTGAGTGCCATATTAGATAAACTGCAATTAAGGGACAGGACTCAGGTGGCGGTGTTTTATTATCAACACAGGTGAATAATTATTAAAAAAATATACAATTATGTGGAAAAAGGTGCCAGAGAGGAGGCATATACAGGGAAAAAAGCGTGTGATGAAGCAGATAGAAGGGAAAAATGGGAAGATGAAAGAAGATATCAGGCATTAGGGAAAAGGAAAGAAAAAAGACAAATGTATTTAATAGAAAGACATGTGAGGCGACGCTTCTTAATGAACCAATATTATGTAAACTAAAAGATGCCGACAAAGCTCATTCGTGATGCACTTTACCAGGACTGTTCAAAATAGATGAAACAGAAATGATTAATATTGTATGTTTCACGCTTATAAAATGTTTCACGTGAAACATTGACGGACGCGCTGTAAGATAGATGATATAGAAAGATATATTTGTAACTTGTAAATTATAAACAATTCGTTGATGAAAATTTCCCTAAATTTTAATGTTTCACGTGAAACATTATGTGGAACATTAAAGGCAAAAGTGCTATAATTGATAGGTCGTAAATGATTTTGAAAGGAGGGTGAACTTTGGGAAGAATTATAGCAGTAGCCAACCAGAAAGGCGGTGTTGGTAAGTCTACAACGGCAATTAACCTTTCTGCATGCCTTGCTGAAAAAGGGAAAAAAAGTTCTGGCAATTGACATAGATCCGCAGGGAAACACAACCAGTGGGTTAGGCGTTGATAAAAATGGCGTAGAAAATACGCTTTATGAATTGCTTCTTGGAGAAGCTGACATTAAAAAAACAGTTATAAAAGATGTAGTGGAAAATCTTGATTTAATTCCATCCAATATAAATTTATCCGGAGCAGAAATCGAATTGATTGGTGTGGATGATAAAGAGTATATTTTAAAGGGAATTACGGATAAACTTCGAAGAAAATATGATTATATTATCTTGGATTGTCCGCCGTCTTTGAATATGCTGACAATCAATGCATTAACAGCTGCAACTTCTGTCCTTGTTCCAATACAGTGTGAGTATTATGCTTTGGAAGGCCTTTCTCAGCTGATACATACGATTGATCTTGTAAAAGACAGATTAAATAAGAAACTTGCAATGGAAGGCGTTGTATTTACCATGTATGATGCCAGAACAAATCTTTCTTTACAGGTAGTCGAGAATGTAAAGGATAATCTTCAACAGAATATTTATAAGACCATTATTCCGAGAAATGTAAGACTTGCAGAAGCACCAAGTTACGGACAGCCTATCAATATATATGATTCAAGATCTGCCGGTGCAGAAGCTTATCGCCTTTTAGCTGAAGAAGTTATTAACAGGGAGGATAAATAATGGCAGGAAAAAAATCAGGACTTGGAAGAGGTCTGGATGCACTTTTTCCGGAAAAGGTTTCACAGGAAAAACCTAAAACTGTAAGAAGTTCTAAGCCAAAGACAAATACAGCAAGTACGAAATCAACAACAGAACAGTCCGTTGTAAAGGGCGAAACGATTGTAAAAATTTCAAAAGTAGAGCCGAATCGTGAACAGCCACGCAAGAAATTTGATGAAGATGCACTCCTTGAGCTGTCTGAATCTATCAAGATGTATGGCGTTCTGCAGCCGCTTCTCGTATCTGACAAGAAGGACTATTATGAAATTGTCGCAGGAGAACGGAGATGGCGTGCAGCAAAGATGGCTGGACTGAAAGAAATTCCGGTTGTCATCAAAGAATTTTCCGACCAGGAAATTGTGGAGATATCCCTGATAGAGAACATTCAGAGAGAAGACCTGAATCCTGTCGAGGAAGCAATGGCATATAAACGTCTGATTGATGAATTTAATCTGAAACAGGATGAAATCGCAGAGAGAGTATCCAAGAGCAGGACAGCTGTAACAAACTCTCTTCGTCTGTTGAAACTGGATCCGAGAGTACAGCAGATGATGGTGGATGAAATGATTTCAGCAGGACATGCGCGTGCATTGCTTGCTATCTCAGATGTAGAGAAACAGTATTCTGTAGCAATGCGGATTTTTGATGAGAAGCTCAGCGTAAGAGAGACAGAAAAGCTGGTAAAGACAATCTTAAACCCATCAAAGAAAAAAGAAACTTCGTCATCTGATTCGGCGGAAGATGCAATTTATGAAAGTCTTGAAGAAAAGATGAAGAATATTACCGGAACACGTGTATTTATTCACAGAAAGAAGAACAATAAGGGAAAGATAGAAATAGAATACTATTCAAGAGATGACCTTGAGAGAATTATAGATTTATTTGAATCTATCAGATAAAATAAAAGGGGTATGATATGAGTACAATTTTTGATAGTATTGGTATTGATCCTGGAATTGTTATCATTATTTTGCTTATTGTAGTTCTGGTATTGATTGCGTCTACAGTAAGCAGTAATATGAGATTGACTCGACTGGAGCGAAAATATAAAATGTTTATGAAAGGAAGCGATGCTCAGTCACTTGAGAAAACTTTCGTTCGTAAATTTGCACAGATCGATCATCTTTTTGAGGCAAAAGAGGATCATGAAAAGGCAATACGCACTCTGGCAAAACATTTCAAATTACTTTACAGCAAGTATGGTGTTGAAAAATACGATGCATTTGACGATGTTGGAGGAAAACTGAGTTTTGCACTGGCACTTCTTGACAGAGAAAACACAGGTCTGATTCTGAATGCAGTACACAGTCGTGATAACTGCTTCCTTTATTTAAAAGAGATCGTCAAGGGTGAATCTTATGTAATGCTTAGTCAGGAAGAGGTAGAAGCACTTCGCAAGGCAGTCAATTTTGGACTTGGTGAAGTAAATGAAGGCGAAACAACGAAAAAATAAAATGGATATAACCACTTATTTTCAGGAGGAGAAAAAATGTTAGACATTAAATTTGTGAGAGAAAATCCGGAAGTTGTAAAACAGAATATCAGAAACAAATTCCAGGACAGCAAACTGGAACTGGTAGACAAGGTTATCGAACTGGACAAAGAAAACCGTGAGATCAAGCAGGAAGTAGAAGCTCTCAGAGCAGAGAGAAACAAGATTTCCAAACAGATCGGCGCACTGATGGGTCAGGGCAAACGTGAAGAGGCAGAAGAGGTTAAGAAACAGGTGGCTGCATCTGGTGCAAGAATTGATGAGCTTTCTGCAAGAGAAAAAGAAGTAGAAGAAGAACTTCTCAAAAACATGATGGTTATCCCGAACATCATTGATCCATCTGTACCGATTGGTAAAGATGACAGTGAAAACGTAGAAATCGAGAAATTTGGTGAGCCGGTTGTTCCGGATTATGAAATTCCATATCACACAGATATTATGGAAAGCTTTGACGGAATCGATCTGGATAGTGCAAGACGTGTTGCAGGTAACGGATTCTATTATCTGATGGGAGATATCGCAAGACTTCATTCCGCAGTTATCGCATATGCGCGTGACTTCATGATCAACCGTGGATTTACTTACTGTGTACCGCCTTTCATGATCAGAAGCAACGTTGTAACAGGCGTTATGAGCTTTGCAGAGATGGATGCCATGATGTACAAGATCGAAGGTGAGGATCTGTATCTGATCGGAACAAGTGAGCATTCTATGATCGGTAAATTCATCGATCAGATCGTTCCGGAAGAAGAACTTCCAAAAACACTGACAAGTTATTCCCCATGCTTCCGTAAAGAAAAAGGAGCACACGGACTGGAAGAGAGAGGCGTTTACCGTATCCATCAGTTTGAAAAACAGGAAATGATCGTTGTCTGCAAACCAGAAGAAAGCCCGATGTGGTTTGACAAACTGTGGCAGAACACTGTTGATCTGTTCCGTTCTCTGGATATTCCGGTTCGTACACTGGAATGCTGCTCCGGTGATCTGGCAGACCTCAAGGTGAAATCTCTTGACGTAGAAGCATGGTCTCCAAGACAGAAGAAATATTTCGAAGTAGGAAGCTGCTCTAACTTAGGTGATGCACAGGCTCGTCGTCTGAGAATCCGTGTAAATGGAAAAGATGGCAAGAAATATCTTGCGCACACACTGAACAACACTGTAGTAGCTCCTCCGAGAATGCTGATCGCATTCCTGGAAAATAACCTGAATGCTGACGGATCCGTAAATATTCCGGAAGCACTGCAGCCATACATGGGCGGCATGAAGAAAATTGAGAAAAAGACCCGCGCATAAGGATATGGAGGTGTACTTTTGCACAGCTATTTAAAAGCAGTCGGTTTTTCAGAAATAAAGAAACGTGCGGAGATGAAAGAAATCCTGCTGGATGTGATTCGAAACTACGATGAAAAAAACGTGGTTTCAGACCATCCGGACGGCACTTTTGCTGAATTCTCCAAAAGTTATGGATACGACTGCGGAATTACTGTTTGCGGTCAGTACGATGAAGATAACAGGTTTCACGTGGAATATTATTATCCTTTCTTTAAGGGAACCGGCATTACAACGAATGAACCGGTGACAGTAGAACGGCATGCAGACAAAGAATCTTTTGCAGGTGCCTGCGACGATCTGAGAATAGGAATTACACTGATCTTTTATCTGCAGAATGGTGCGAGATATATGCTCGAAAAAAGCAAAGGAAATGTTTTGAACAAACCATTGACTTTATCCGGCCTTGCAGATGAGGGACGTATTCTTCTTCCGGTCCTGAAAGATAAAGAAGCAGTAAAGGTCGAGAAGGAAACCAGTAAGAATCGTAGTTCGCTGATTGCGGCAGCCAGAAATGGTGACGAGGAAGCGATGGAAAGCCTTACGATGGAAGACATGGATACATATTCCATGATCTCCCACAGGATCGTAAATGAAGATATTTTTACGATCGTGGATTCTTATTTCATGCCTCATGGAATCCAGTGTGACCAGTATGGAATTCTGGGAGAAATCCAGGAAATCCATCATACCCGCAATGAGGTGACAAATGAAGAACTCATTCAGATGACAGTAGAGAGCAATAACATGCAGTTCGATATCTGCATCAACAAAAAAGACCTCCTGGGTGAACCGGAGATTGGAAGACGCTTTCGAGGTAATATCTGGCTTCAGGGACAGATCCATTTCTGACAGATAAATAATATTAAAATACAGGCGGCAGATAAAGATAAAATTCTGCTGGAAGAACAGAAAGTCCCCACCCACTACTTTAATTGCGAAAGGCAATAAGCAGTGGGTGGGGACTTTCTTATTTATACTACTTAAGGAGGAAGAGATATATATAAGTAGCGAAGCGGATTATGAATAGCCGCTTTGCTACAAAAAATGGGGTAGCCAACTGGTAGGCGGATTTATCTGTTAATGCTGTTGAATGGGAGAGCTTTCTGCATGATTTCGTTGAATTCCTTACGCGCTTTCTCGTGGTCACAGATTTCGATAACGTCAGTTTCAGGATCGTATTTTACATATAAAACTGCGTTCTCCAGGTCGGGAGCTTCTTCCAGATCATTTTCACGGTTATTGGTCTGTTTGATCAAGACGCTGAAGCTCTTATCAATAGGTTCTTTAAAAACTTTTTTGTCTACAAAGGTGTTCTCTACTACGGATGTATCTGGATGCCAGATAGCCTTATCCAGAATATCTGCGAAAGCGTCTTCACTTAAATCGGCAAAAGAATAAAATGTCTGATACTTCCATTCGCTGTTTGTTAACATTAGATTACAAATTCTGTACTCGCGGAATATTCTTCTGCTATAAAGGTTTTTCCATTTGCATATACCATTGTCTTTTCAAATTTCTGGAGAAAATTATACTGTTTGCGAAGTTCGCGAATTTCGTCCGTCTTTTTTGACCAGCTTTCTGAAGATTTTAATTTTGGGTCAGTAAGTGCCAAAATTTTATCCGCTTCCTCCAAAACATCTTTTAACCAGAATTGCGTATCTCTTAAAGGGAACAGTGCATTGCTTCTTCTGGAAGCAGATCTCCTGAAATCCTTTTGAGAATTCCATTTCCCTTATATACTATCCCCAGTTTATCAATATATTCTTTTGCCTGTGGAAACTCAAAAGCTGCTTCCATTTCCAGCAGATTTTTCATAGCTGTTTCTTTATCGTATTTTTTGAGATTAGGATCTGTACCTACAACAGTGTTGTTTCCCTCTGCTGCTCTGGTGTCAAGCAATGGTAAAACATCATTTACTACGATGAATAATCTCTTTTTCATTAGTTAAGGTCCCCTTTTTATAAATAAGTTCGTTGTTGTTTCTGATGACATATATACTAAAGTATAACGTGATTTTGCTCCAGAGTATTGTATAGAAAAGTTTTGCTCAGGGACAAGTTTTTTCATCAGGGTAGAATGCACATATTACCAGGGACAACTCGGGTATATAACGACCAAGAAAGTCAAGGGAATTGTAAAAAATTATAAATGATTTGATGCAAACTTGATAAAATAAAAGACTTGTTTTTTGGGAGAAGATATAGTACAATTTCATTTGTGAGATATTTGTCCTGTTAGTTTAATGGATAGAACGGGCGCCTCCTAAGAGAAAGCCGAGGCATTCCCCAAAGGGAAAAAATGAAAAACAACTTTCAGTTCGAATTTATTCTGAAAAATGCCAAAGGTGACAACAAAGCATTCCCCAAATTGGGGAACGTTCTAATGTTACCAAAGCAAAAAAATCTGTAGATTGACAACTCAAAAAATAGTTGATAATCTTATATATGGCCGAAGGGAAAAAACCCAGAAACCCAGTAAAATCAAGGGTTTGCGGCATGTGTCGTCATAGCTCAGCTGGATAGAGCACTCGCCTCCTAAGCGGTGACCAGAGTTATCGCCTCGGCGTATAACAGAAAAATGAATTTGAGTTCGATTCTGTTATGTGATGTCACAATTAAGAGGACATGCGTTT
>ENA-OQDT01000221-OQDT01000221.1-human-gut-metagenome-genome-assembly--contig:-NODE-221-length-37651-cov-9.715569_pt1 | contig 37651 bp, 32 predicted proteins | sample MGYA00242786_ERZ504617 | MGnify/ENA primary metagenome ERZ504617 (study PRJEB26092, sample SAMD00036337) | human gut metagenome | host: Homo sapiens | study: EMG produced TPA metagenomics assembly of...
ATATTACCTGGTAGATGATATGAAAGTGCGAATTTGGCGGATTTGTTTTTAAATGGTATGCAGATCTTCCGGGAAATGGAACCAGGCTATCAGGCTTTTTTGCCGGTATTACAGGAAGCCAGATCTACCGCTGGAGAGAGAGCAGGCGCTTCTGTGGCTGCTGCGGCGGAAAATGGAGCCTGGAACAACAGAACGGTCCATGGTGTGTTCTTCCTGTGGGCATACAGAGTATCCTAAGATCTGCCCGGCAGTGATCGTAGCTATCCGGAAGGGAGATAAACTGCTTTATGTCCCGGTATGCAAGGGGAACTTATCACCGCTATGCCCTTATTGCAGGTTATGTGGAGGTAGGAGAAACTTTTTGAGGAATGTGTCCGCCGGGAAGTTATGGAGGAAGTAGGCCTGAAGGTGAAGAATATCCGCTATTACAAAAGCCAGCCATGGTCATTTTTCTGATTCTGTGATGATCGGCTTTTACAGCAGATCTGGACGGAGATGATGTTATCCGTTTTAGAAGAAGATGAGCTGGCAGAAGCAGGCTGGTTTAGCCGGGATGAGATTGTAGAGTATCCTCCTTATATCAGTGTAGGCCATGAAATGATGAAAGCGTTTAAAGACGGAACACTTTTTTGAAGATCAGGAATGCTCTAAAAATTGATTATTTATACGAAGGGAATTAATTGCAATATGAAAAACAAAGAATACCTGCTGTTTGATCTGGATGGTACCCTTACTGACCCAAAAGAGGGGATCACAAAATCAGTCCAGTATGCATTAAAGCATTATGGCATTTGGGTAGATGATCTGGATAGTTTATGCCCTTTATTGGTCCGCCATTAAAAGACAGCTTCCAGAAATATATGGCTTTCCGGAAGAACAGGCAAGAGAAGCGATTCAGGTCTACCGCGAATATTTTTCCGTAAAAGGATGGAGAGAAAATAAAGTATTTCCCTGCATTCCGGAAATGCTGGGGGAATTAAAAGCGGCAGGAAAGAAATTATATCTTGCTACTTCCAAACCGGAAGTTTTTGCAAAGCAGATCTTAGGCATTTTGGTCTTACTTCTTGTTTTGAATTTATTGGTGGTGCGGACCTGGAAGAGACCCGTGTGCGTAAAGGGGACGTGATCAGATACGTTGTAGATACCTGTGGCCTTTCTGGTAAAAAAGAGCAGATCCTCATGGTAGGAGACAGGGAGCATGATGTATTAGGTGCAAGAGAACAGGGGATTGAGTGCGTAGGCGTTCTTTTTGGTTATGGTGACAGGACAGAAATGGAAGAATGTCACGCTGCTTATATAGCTGAAAGTGTTAATGAATTGAGAAAAATGCTGGTATCATAACCAGAAAGCATAATATCCATTACTTATCATTTATATCATCCGGCGAAGCGGAGACCTTTCTCTTGTCTATGGGGCAAGAGAGGGATCTCCGCTTCTTTCTTCCTCAAACTATAGTGTGTAAGTGTACGAGATGCGCATCTCATACATCCTTACATTAGAGCCTGAGGGGGAGAAGAACGGAAGTTTTGCTTTTCCGGGTGGGACTTTCCCGGGTATCTGCTCATATATAACAATTATTACCTCTAAATGTAACAAATGGTACTGTTGTGGGATTAAAAAGAATGAGTATATTTGTGGCATGATATTTTTTTAACCAATGCCTATGGAAAACCAGAACTATATCATGAGGGAAATAACCCCTCTGTCGGAACGTGACTGTTTCTATATTGCCGATCGTCGCAAAACAGAATTTACCTACCCCATCCATTGTCACGCAGAGTATGAACTGAACTTCACGGAACATGCTTCCGGCGTACGTCGTGTGGTGGGCGATTCTGCCGAGATTATCGGTGATTATGACCTGGTGCTGATAACCGGTAAGGAGTTGGAGCATGTATGGGAGCAACATGAATGTACCTCCGGGGATATTCGGGAGATTACCATTCAGTTCTCTCCCGACTTGTTCTTCGGGAACGTTGTCAACAAGAACCAGTTCGACAGTATCCGTCGGATGCTGGAGCGTGCACAGTGCGGACTTAGTTTCCCCATGCAGGCCATCATGAAGGTGTACAACTGGCTGGATAAGCTGGCTTCCGAGGAGCAGGGCTTTTATGCCGTGATGAACTTTCTCCGTATCCTTTACGAACTTTCCCTCTATGACAATGCCCGGGTGTTGTCCAGTTCTTCGTTTGCCAAGATAGAGACTTTCTCTGACAGCCGCCGGGTACAGAAGGTGCAGAAATACATTTCCACCCATTATCAGGAGGATATCCGGTTGGCTTCATTGGCCGATATGGTGGGCATGACCCCGGTCTCTTTCAGCCGTTTCTTTCGCCTGCGCACCGGCAAGACGCTTTCCGACTACATTATTGATATCCGTCTGGGCTTTGCCACGCGTATGTTGGTAGATTCCACGCGTACCATTGCAGAGGTGTGCTATGACTGCGGCTTCAACAATCTGTCCAATTTCAATCGTATGTTCAAGCGGAAGAAGGGATGCTCGCCGAAGGAATTCCGTGAGAATTATCGGAAAAAGAAGCTGGTGATATGATAAAAAAGTATTGGTATTCTTCATTGAAAGTGCCTATTTTTGCACCAATGATTAATACTAATATCTGATATCATGAAAAGAGTTTTTTCCTTATTTTTATGTCTGCTGTGTGTATGTGCTGTGACGGCGCAGATACGCGGCAATGAAATCCGTGTAGTCGTTTCACCTGACCATAGCGATTGGGTGTATCGTCTGAATGAGAAGTGTACGTTTACCGTCCGGGTGCTGAAGGCACAGAACCTCTTGTCCGATGTCAAGATTGACTATGAACTGGGCCCCGAGATGTATCCTACTGAAGTAAAGAAAGACGTGGTGCTGAAAGATGGTACCTTGAAGTTGCAAGGCACGATGAAGACTGCAGGCTTCTTGCGTTGCAAGGTCAAGGCGCATGTGGACGGCCGGACTTATGAAGGGCTGGCTACATCGGCCTATGCTCCCGAGCAGCTGCAACCTGTGACGAAACTTCCTGCCGATTTTCGGGATTATTGGGCCAAGACCTTGGAAGAGGCGCGCAAGACTCCGTTGAATCCCCTTATGACGCTGCTTCCCGAACGCTGTACGGAAACGGATAATGTATATCAGGTCAGCTTCCAGACAAAAGCTTGGGGAGGACGTTTTTACGGTATTCTCAGTATTCCCAAGAAAGAAGGGAAGTATCCGGCTTTGCTGCGTGTGCCCGGTGCGGGTGTCCGCCCTTATGCGGGAGATACGTATACGGCTCCTGGAAAGGTGATTACATTGGAGGTGGGTATCCACGGCATTCCCGTCACGATGCAGCAGTCTGTATATGATGCGCTGGCAGGTGGGGCGCTGAGCAATTACTGGACGTTCGGCCGCGACAGCCGGGATGCTTCTTACTATAACCGTGTGGTGGTAGGCGCTTTGCGTGCTGTGGATTTTATCTGTTCGCTGCCGCAGTACAACGGGAAGGCGCTGGGCGTTACGGGCTCCAGCCAGGGCGGTGCCTTGTCTGTGATTACGGCGGCTCTTGATTCGCGCGTTACTTTCCTGGCGGCTGTTCATCCTGCCTTATGCGACCACGAAGCGTTCTTCAAGAAGCGCGCTTGCGGCTGGCCCCATTATTTCTATTATTACGGTGCTCCCGATGAAAAGCAGCTTGAAACGGTGCGCTATTATGATACGGAAAACTTTGCCCGCCTGCTGAATGTGCCCGGTTGGTTCAGTTGGGGGTATAACGATGAGGTCTGTCCTCCCACTTCCATGTATGCAGCCTACAATGTGATTTCTTCTCCGAAGGAACTGCATCCTTATCTGGAAACCGGGCATTACTGGTATCAGGAACAGTGGGATGAATGGCTGGACTGGATACGGAGACAACTTAATGTGCCAATGTGATTAATCACATTGGCACATTAATCTGATAATATAGTATCATTTTTTATGATATGAGCCGCGTATCTTTGTGTATCGCTTAAAAACTGATAATATGAAGAAACAATTCCTTTTGCTGACAGTACTTTTATTCCTTTTGGGGGCATGTGCCCCTAAGCCTGCGGAGCATTCGTTTATTAAGGTCAATGCCGATGGACAGTTCGTTCGCGACGGAAAACCCTATTATTTTGTAGGTGCCAATTTCTGGTACGGTGCCATTCTTGGTTCCGAAGGTGAAGGCGGCAATCGTGAACGGTTGCATAAGGAGCTGGACTTTCTGAAAAGTATTGGCATCAACAACCTGCGCGTATTGGTGGGTGCTGACGGTGAAAATGGCATAAAGACGCGGGTAGAGCCCTCTTTACAAGTGGCACCGGGCGTCTATAATGATACTATTTTAGCCGGATTGGATTATTTTATGAATGAACTGCGTGAACGTGATATGACAGCTGTCCTCTATTTGAACAATTCCTGGGAATGGAGCGGTGGCTATTCCGTTTACCTGCAATGGTCCGGACACGGTGATGCCGTGGTACCTGCCGTAGACGGATGGCCCGCCTATATGGAGTATGTCAAGCAGTTCCCCCAATCGGACAGCGCGAAGGCCTTGTTTGCCAATCATGTCAATTATATTGTTTCACGCACCAATAGGTATAATCAGATAAAATATGTGGATGACCCCACTATTATGTCTTGGCAGATTGGTAACGAGCCTCGCGCTTTCTCTGACGAGAACAAGGAACCGTTTGCCCGCTGGATGGCCGATGTGGCTGCACAAATCAAGTCACTTGACCCGAACCACATGGTGTCTTCCGGCAGTGAGGGCTCGTGGGGATGCGAAATGGATATGAATCTTTTCGAGAAGATTCATGCCGACCCCAACATCAATTATCTGAATATCCACATCTGGCCTTACAACTGGAGTTGGGTGAAGGCGGACAGCCTGAAGGAACTTCTTCCGCGTGCCAAGGAAAATACTAAGAAGTATATAGATGACCACATGGTCATTGCTCGGAAGTACAGCAAGCCGATTGTTTTGGAGGAGTTCGGTTTTCCCCGTGACGGTTTCAGCTTTTCCAAAGAGGCACCGACCACTGCCCGCGATGAATATTACCGTTATGTATTCGACCTCATCCGCCAGGACCGTGAGAGCGGCGGACTCTTTGCCGGATGCAACTTCTGGGCATGGGGTGGTTTTGCCGGACAAAATCCCGACCATGTATTCTGGGAAAAGGGAGATGACTATACCGGTGACCCGGCTCAAGAACAACAAGGACTGAACTCTGTCTTTGCCACAGACAGCACTATTGAAATAATTAAAGCGGAAAACCGGAAGCTGCAAAATTGAACCTATCTGTGCTTTTCCGTGTAATCCCTGCCTGAAAATTAGAATGTAAGCGTGTACAAAGCGTTTGTACCGTTATATAAGAAAGATTATTACTCTAAATACTAAGTATGATATGAAAAGCATATGGAAAGTTATGTTGGCGGTTTGTTGCCTAGGTATGACCATTGGTTGTGGAACAAACCCGTCGAAGAATGAAAATGTAAAGGAAACGCTACCGGCATTGGTGGTCAATGGTACGCAGTTGATGAATACCGAAGGAGACACGGTGGTATTGCACGGTGTCAGCTATGGCTGGCATCAGTTCTGGCCCCGTTTCTACAATGCCTCTTCGGTTGCTTATCTGGTCAATGACTGGGGCGCACAAGTGCTTCGGGCCTCTATGGGAGTGGATTTGGATAGCGCCTGCTATGTGAACAAGCCCGAGTTCGGTATTGAGTGTGTTACGAAAGTGGTGGATGCTGCTATCGAGAACGGCGTTTACGTCATCATCGACTGGCATAGCCACAATCTGCGGCAGGAAGAAGCAAAGGAGTTCTTCACCCAAATGGCTACCCGTTACAAAGGGGTTCCTAATGTCATCTATGAGGTTTTCAACGAACCGGTGGAAGACAGTTGGGAGCAGGTGAAGTCATACTCTGTGGAGGTTATCAAGACGATTCGTGCCATAGAACCGGATGCCGTTATCCTCGTTGGTTGTCCGCATTGGGACCAGGACATCCATTTGGCAGCGGACGATCCTATTACCGGATATAGCAATATAATGTATACACTCCACTTTTATGCCAACACCCACGGACAGTGGCTGCGCGACCGCGCCGACTATGCTCTGGGCAAGGGCTTGCCGATTTTCGTTTCCGAATGCGCCGGTATGGAAGCAAGTGGGGACGGCCCCATCAGTAAAGAAGAGTGGGGGAATTGGCTGGACTGGATGCAGCGGCATTCCATCAGCTGGGTGGCCTGGTCTTTGTCTGACAAGGATGAGACTTGCTCCATGTTCTATCCGTCGGCTTCTTCCGAGGGAAACTGGAAAGATGCAGATATGAAGGAATGGGGAAGAATGGTACGGGACGAACTGAAGAAATGACCCTTTCGGGAAAAAGCAATATGATTTAACCATTAATAATTTAAGAAAAAAAGAATTGTGCCTATGGGAAAAAAGGAAAAACGGAACTATGAAGACATGGACTGTTTGGAAGTAAACCTAAATGTCAAGGCTGTGATAGTATATCAGGGCTTTTTGACTCAGTCTCATTTTTGTTAACTAAAAAAATCTTCTTTTGGGAGGTTTTGTGTTTGTTTTAAATCTAAGAAATACAGTATGAATTTGAATTTTAGAAAGACAGCGCTGCTTGCGGGGATATGCTCGGTGTTCAGTCTGGGTTATGCTCCTCAGCTTTTCGCAGTATCATCGACGGATACCGTTGAGGCAGTGCAGCAAACAAAGAAAATTACGGGTGTCGTCAGTGATGCTATGGGCCCTATTATCGGTGCCAATGTATTGGAAAAAGGTACAACGAATGGTGTAATTACCGACATTGACGGTAACTTTGCCTTGAATGTGAAACCGGGAGCTACCATTGTAGTCTCCTTTATAGGCTATGTCAGCCAGGAAATAAAGATAACGAACCAGACAACAGTGAACATCACGCTGAAGGAAGACTCCGAGATGTTGGACGAAGTGGTGGTTGTGGGGTACGGTACGATGAAGAAAAGCGACCTTTCCGGTGCTTCCGTTTCCATGAGTGAAGACAAGATTAAGGGTTCTATTATCACCAATCTCGACCAGTCCCTTCAAGGGCGTGCTGCCGGTGTGACGGCAGTCAGCACTTCCGGTGCTCCGGGTTCTTCCTCCTCTATCCGCGTACGTGGTCAGGCCACTATCAATGCTAATGCCGAGCCGTTGTATGTAATTGACGGTGTGATTGTACAGAGTCAGGGACAAAGCGGTTCATCTTATGGTTTGGGCGATGCACTGGGTAATGGCTCGGTTTCCACCATTTCTCCGCTTTCCACCATCAACCCTGCTGATATCGTCAGTATGGAAATTCTGAAAGATGCTTCGGCAACCGCCATTTACGGTGCGCAAGGTTCCAATGGTGTGGTTTTGATTACGACCAAACGTGGTAAGGCGGGTGAGGCTAAGTTTACTTATGACGGTATGTTTGCCGTTCAACGCCAGACAAAGCGTCTGGATATGATGAATCTGCGTGAGTATGCCACTTATTATAATGATTTGGCAAACATGGGTGAAATCTCTGACCCTAGTAATTATTATGCCGATCCTTCTCTGCTGGGAGTAGGTACAAACTGGCAGGACGCCATCTTCCAGACTGCTTTGCAGCATCAGCACCAGATTTCGGCACAAGGTGGTACAGAGAAGATACAATACTACGTATCAGCTTCCTATATGGATCAGGACGGTACCATCATCGGTTCAAACTTTAACCGTTACAGCTTCCGTGCCAACTTGGATGCCCAACTGAAGAAGTGGTTGAAACTCGGTTTGACCGCCACCTATACAGCAACGGGTGATGACCTGAAACTGGCAGACAGTGATGAAGGTTTGATTAACTACTCGTTGACCACTCTTCCTGATATACCTATCTATAATCTGGATGGCAGCTATGCCACCGTTGTTCGCGAAGGCTACACGAATCCTAACCCGATTGCCCTTGCCATGATGGATGACATTCTGCTGGACCGTCAGAAACTGACGGGTAATATTTTCTTTGAGGTTACTCCGATTAAAAATCTGGTATGGCATGCCGAATTGGGTTATGACATCAGTTCCAGCAAAGGTGAGCGCTACAAGCCGATGGTTGATTTGGGTGGATGGGTACGTTCCAGTAATGAAAGCAATATCCAGAAAAACAGCAGTAAATTCTGGCAATTGAAGAACTATGTGACCTATTCCGGAAACATAGGCGACAAGCATCATTATACAGCCATGGTGGGTCAGGAGTGCTGGGAGTCCAGCTATGACTTCACGAGTGTGTTCAATAGCGGTCTGCCTTCGGATGAAGTGCACAATCCTGCCTTGGGTACGGGAACCCCGACTATCAATGCAGGTTTTGGAAGCTCGTCTATGGCATCTTTCTTTACACGTCTGACTTATAACTATGCCGACCGTTATCTGGGTACTTATACCTATCGTTATGACGGCTCTTCAAACTTCGGTCCCGAGAACCGTTGGGCAGGCTTCCATTCATTGGCTACTTCCTGGCGCTTTTCCAACGAAACGTTCTTTGAACCGTTGAAGAAGGTCATCAGTAACGGTAAGTTGCGTCTGGGATGGGGACAAACTGGTAATGCCAACATCGGTGGTTATGCTTGGGGTACATCCATGAGTGGTATGCCTTCCGGTCTGGGTATGGGGTATCGCCCCTCCAATATACCGAATACTTCCATCAAATGGGAGTCCCAGGAGCAATGGAACGTCGGTGTGGATTTGGGATTCCTGCACGACCGTATCAACCTGACGGTAGAGTGGTACAAGAAAACTTCCAGTGATATGTTGATGCCGTTGCAGTTGCCTTCTTATATGGGTACTTCCGGTAATGCCTCTTCTGCATTGGCTGCTCCGAAAGGTAACTATGGTGACATAGAGAATACCGGTTTTGAAATCTCTCTGAACACACATCCTATTACGGGTAAGTTTGAATGGGATTCTGACTTCCAGATTTCTTTCAACAAGAACAAACTGAAAGGATTGGCTGGTACAGCCAATGCGCAGATTGTGGGTTACGGACAGTGGACCGATGTAGTCAGTGTATCCAGTGTAGGCGAATCACTTTATAACTTCTATGGATTTGTTTGTGATGGTGTTTACAAGGACCTGGAGGATCTTCAGACTTCTCCGAAACCTGCCAAGTATCCGGCAAACGGTGTATTCGACCGTACCAATACCGTATGGGTGGGTGATGTGAAATATAAGGATATCAGTGGTCCTGACGGTGTGCCCGATGGCGTTATCGACGACTATGACAAGACCAATATCGGTTCTCCGATGCCTAAGTTTACTTTTGGCTGGACTAATACTTTCCGTTACAAGAACTTCGACTTGTCTGTTTTCATCAACGGTTCCTATGGCAACAAGGTGTACAACTACCTTTCCATGAAGCTGACACATATGAACTCTCCCTGGACTAACCAGCTGAATGCTGTAAACGGACGTGCACAGCTTGTTCCTATCAATCCGAACAAGGTCTACGAAGATGGAACGATGTGGTATAATGATGTGTCTAACGTCATGGTGGCAAACCCGGGAGCTTCCATTCCACGCGCCACTATCAATGACCCGAATGACAACGACCGTATCAGTGACCGTTATATTGAAGATGGTTCTTATATCCGTCTGAAGAACATCTCTTTGGGATATACTTTCCCGAAAAAGACGATTGATAAACTGGGACTGAGCAACTTGCGTATCTATGCCAATATCCAGAACCTGCTGACCATTACCGGTTATGACGGCTATGACCCTGAAATTGGTGCCAGCACTTCAAGCGTCAATGTCTATGGTTTGGACAACGGACGTTATCCGTCTCCTACAGTTTATTCATTCGGCTTGAATGTTTCATTCTAACACTTTAAATTGAAGAAAACATGAAAATCAGATATATTAAATATTGGGCGTTTGCAGCTGTACTCGGTATGGGAACAGTTTCATGCGAGGATTTCCTGAACCGTCCTACCGAAGACAATTATAACGAATCGAACTTCTATCAGAATGACGAACAATGTGTGCAGGGGGTTAATTATCTTTATAACTCACCTTGGTATGACTTTCAGCGCGGTTTTATTAAAGTCGGTGAAATCTTGTCCGGAAACGTATACGAGGGAAACAGCCCTTACTTGAATTTTACGGTGAATGGTACGGATGAAAACCTTGTGAACATGTCCTATTCTCTATGGGCAGTGATTGGCCATGCCAATACTGTATATACTCGTTTGAAGACGGCAAATGCGTCAGAAGCAGTGAAAAATCAGTGTATGGGCGAGTGTCTGGCATGGAAAGCCATGGCTTACTTCTATTTGGTACGTAGTTTTGGCGCAGTACCCATTATCCATGATAATACGGACGAATTGAATTCCGGTAATTATAACTCCAAATTCAAAGTGGAGGCAGCAGATGTGTACGAATATATCATTATGACTCTGGAGAAAGCTATGGAGTTGCTTCCGGCCAGAGGTGAAACGGGACGTATTGACCGCTATTGTGCCGAAGGTCTTTTGGCTAAGGTGTATCTAACTAAGAGTGGCCTTTCCGGTACCCGCAATGCGGATGATTTGGCGAAAGCGGCAGAATATTCCAAGGATGTAATTAATAATTCCGGCCGTAACTTGCTGGCTAACTATTCCGATGTTTTCCGTTTGGCAAACAACAAGAATGAAGAGTGTCTCTTCTCCTGGCACTGGTCGGCAGGACGTGACCCCTGGACACAGCAGAATACGTTGCAGTCGGACTTGGCAATGGTGGGATTCGATGAATTTGGTGATTGCTGGGGCGGCTATGCAGGTCCGTCGGTTGATTTGCAGGATGCATTTGGAATTTCCGCTTTGGAAAGTCCTGAGACGCGTTCGGATACGGATACCCGTCGTAAGGCTACTATGATGATGGCAGGTGATGTATACGATTATTTCTGGCAGGACAAGGGCGGATTTGATTATCTGCGGTTTATTTATGATGCCGAATATGGTAAGGGAGGACCTAATGGCGATTACCAGTCTCCTACCGGTGCCAATCACGTGAAGCATCTCTATGGTAACAATAATGACCATGTATTGGGCTTGGGCGTATCGGCTGGTAATATGTACAGCGGCCTGGCAACCCATATCCTGCGCCTGTCCGATATCTATCTGGTATATGCCGAGGCGAAAATGGGACTGGCTACCTCTACTACAGACCAGAGTGCACTGGATGCTTTCAATGCAGTACGTGGCCGTGCCATTCCGGGAGTTACTCCGAAAACCTCCATTACTTGGGAGGACGTCTGGAAGGAACGCCGGCTGGAACTGGCTTGCGAAGGCGACCGTTGGTATGATTATGTACGTTTGGCATATTATGATTCCCAGCGTGCTATCAATGAGCTGAAGGCACAGCGCCGTGATGTTTATTATAGTCTGGGTACTACTTATAAGGCTTATTATGAAAACGGCAGTTGGACGGTGAATCCGGACGAGACCCGTTACAATCCGGATGCAAAGGCGCCGAATGTGACAGTCTCCAGCTTTACATTGCCGTTCCCGACAGAAGACGTGGTGTTCAATCCTAATTTGATGAAAGACCCGGTACACGTAGATGTACGTTCTGAATTCAGTTATTAATTTAATGCTTGAAAAGATGAAAAATAATAGATATACGAATTGGTTCTTCGCGGCAGCTGTTGTTGTAGCAGGCTTTTCCATGGCGGCTTGTGAGGATGAACCGGATAAATATGAAGTGGCAGGGGGAAAGCCTACCTTGAAATATGTTCGTGTCCCTGATCCGGCAGCGGCAGACTCTTTGCTGACGGGGGCTTATATGGCGAATACGATTTGTCTGGTCGGTGAGAATCTGCGGAGTGTTTACGAGCTCTATTTCAATGACCAGAAGGCGATACTTAATACCAGTTACATCACTGACCATACACTTATGGTAGATGTTCCGAAAGAGATTCCTTCGGTAGTGACTGATAAGATTTATATGGTGACCAAAGCAAAGGATACCATAGATTATGATTTCAAGGTGTTGGTTCCGGCTCCTACCGTGAACTCCATTTCTTGTGAGTTTGCAAAGCCGGGTAGTGAGGTGACACTGATTGGTGACTATTTCATTGATGACCCGAATGTGCCGCTGACCATTACGATGGCCGGTAATGTGGAAGTGACTAATATTACGAACATAACCAAGACTGCGGTCAGCTTTATTCTTCCGGACAATGCTCCTGCAGGCTATATCAACGTGAAGTCCATTTATGGTACCGGACGTTCCAAGTTCCGCTATTATGATACACGTAACATTCTCTTTGACTGGGACGGTTCTCATGGCGGTATGGCTATTGCCCACGGTTGGCGTGATGGTAGCAAGGTGTTGAGAGAAGCCGATGAAAACAGTATTGACGGTGCTTATATCTGTCTCACCGGAGCACTTGACGGTGCTATCGGAGCTACTTGGGCAGAAGATGAGTTCTCGTTCAACTATTGGCCGGAACCGTCTGCCGGTTATCCCGAACTTTCTGCACGTCCTGAGTTTGCAGAACTGCTCGAGGAGTATGGCGTCAATGGCTTGCAACTGAAATTCGAGGTGAATATTCCTTCTTCCAATCCGTGGCAGTCTTGCGCTCTACAAGTGATGTTTACGGGTAATGATGTGGTGACTTATGCGACGGGAACTAATGCTTATTTTAGTGATACGAATGTGCCGCGCGGTTTGTGGTTGCCTTGGAAGAATACGGGTTCGTATGATACGGGTGGTAAATGGACAACCGTTTCCATGAATCTGTCCGAGTTCAACAAGACGCATGAAGGTAATAAGTGTGATAGAACTTTTGACAAGACTATGCTGACCGGATTGACATTCTTTGTCTGGGCAGGTGGTGTGGAAGGTAAGGATTGCAATCCGGTGATTATGATTGACAACATCCGTGTGGTACCTATTGAATAACCTTTTAAATAGAATACTGATATGAATAAAACATATAAATTTCCGGCACTGTGGATGATGTGCCTGATGCTCTTCAGTTGCTTGACGTTTACGGCCTGCGACAATGGGGATGATGAAGATACCAACCAATATAAAGGGGGAATCAGTCTGAATGTATTCGGACCGAGTCCCGTATCCCGCGGCGGTGTACTCCGTTTCCTAGGCAGTGGCATGGATAAAGTGACTGCGGTCGCTATTCCCGGTTGCGACGATATAACAGACATCGAAGTAGTCAGTGATACGGAAATCCGTGTCACTGTACCTCAGACAGCCCAGCCGGGGTTGGTTGTCTTGAAGACTCCGAAAGGGGATATTACAACAAAAACCGAGTTGACATTTACGGAGCCGATTGCTTTGGAGGCTTTTGCACCGGCAGAAGTAAAGCCTGGTAGTGAATTGACCATTACTGGTGAATATTTGAATTTGATTAAAGAAGTGATATTTGCTGACGAGGTAACAGTGCCTGCTGATGAGTTTGTCAGTCAAAGCCGTCAGGAGATTAAAGTTATTGTTCCTGATTCTGCTCAGACCGGTAAGTTCATCTTGTCTGATGGAGCTGAAATCCCCAATTGGATTTATTCTGAAGGGGAACTGGAGGTTACTTTGCCATCGGTAGAGGCTCCACTCGACCTGGTAGATAAGAAGCCGGGGGATGTCATTCGAGTTTCTGGTGAAAACTTTGATTTGGTGAAGAAAGTGCAGATGCCGAATGGGGATGAAGTTGAATTTACGATGACTGCCTCTTCCGAAGGAGATGAACTTACTTTTACATTGCCGGATAATGTCTCGGACGGAGAAGTTACGGTACTTCCTGCTTCGGATGTAAAAGTTGTGGTTGCTACTGTTGTAGTAGCTACGCCTTCGAACGTAGTGGCTGTTCCTGCTGTAAACTTGCGTGGTGGAGATATGATTACCTTGAAAGGTACCAATATGGATTTGGTGACTGATGTAACGTTCCCTGGTGTAGAAGAAGCAGTAAGATTGGAATCACAAAACTCGACTGAAATAAAGGTCTTGATGCCGGCTGCGGCTATTAGTGGTGATTTGCAATTGAATACAAATAGTGGAAAAGCAACTGCCGTATCTATTGCAACGGCAAAGCCGGAAAACATTTCTTATAGTGCGGCGACGGTCCCGGCAGGAGAGGCTTTGACTGTCAAAGGAGTAAATATGGATGTAGTTTCGGCTGTTGTATTCAGTGGTAATGTGGAGGTTACCGTATCCGATGCCACCGCTACTGCCATTTCCTTGACTGTACCCACAACTGCTGAAACCGGGGCCTTACTCTTGAAGATGGCCAATGGTGAATCTGTGGAAGCACCGTCTTTGACAATAGAGAAACCGGTATGTGCCTATTTGCCGGCATTGCCTGACAAATTGGTTCGGGGACGAATTGTGGAACTTGAGATTGTTAATGCTGATAAGCTGACAAATGTATTGCTGAATGAGGCTGCTGTTCAGTATATCAATGATGCAGCTAAAGGGGTATTGATGTTGAATGTACCGGCTGAGCTGGATGGAACTTATAGCCTAAAACTGATTTCTTCAAATGGTGAAATTGCTTATGATGTTCTTGTAGTTGCCAATGAAGAAACAGTTTGGGCTGGTCCGCTCGATATTAGTTGGGGTGATGGAGGACGTGTGTTGGTACCGGCTGTATCTTTTGCCAAGGTAACGGCAGGCACTGTCATGAAAGTCTATTTTGATCAGAAAGACCAGACTTGGGCACAGGCTCAGTTTAACTATGGCGATTGGAGTGGCATAGCTTTCTCTTTGTTTGATACGACTATGGTACCGACAGACATTTACGGCTGGAGTTTCGAGAGCCGTGTGATGGAGTTGACGTTGACTCAGGAGATACTTGATAATATTCAAGCTAAACAAGGAGATTGTGAAGACCAGACAAATGTAGGTATCATTATTCAGGGCAGTGATTTGACGTTTACAAAAATAACGATTGTAAATTGATGAATTGTGGCTTGAAGAATGTGACTATGGATGCCCTGATTAAGAATGAAATAAAATCATAATTAAGATGAAGAAACTGAATATAAAATGGATGCTTTCGTTGATAGCAGCTTTTACTTTTGCCTCCTGCGATACTGATGTCGATCATGATATCCCAGCAGTGGATGCACCGGTATTGGTGTCTACTACTCCTGAAAGTGGAGCAGCCAAAGTGAAAACGGGAGAAATCACTATTGAGGTGAAATATGACAAGAATATATTCTTTGCAACAGACAATCTGAGCGAAATCAAGTTTACCGGTGGTGAACTGATAAGTGCCGATGTACTTGGCGCAAGCAATATACTGACTGTAAAAGTGAATGTTCCCGGGAGAGAGACGGCTTGTTCTCTCTCTATCTCCGAGGGAATAGTAACCGGACCGAACCAGATGCCTGCTCCGGCTGTATCGGTTCAGTTCTCTACTGTTGCTTTGGACAAGACGCTGGTTGCTGCCACTTCGGCCAAAGCTGTGAAACTGTACAATTATCTACTGGATAATTTTGAGACGAAGACACTTTCAGCTATGATGGCCAATGTTGCCTGGAATACGGAAATGTCCGAAAAGGTGTATGGATGGACTGGAAAATATCCGGCTATCAACTGTTTCGACTATGTTCATCTGCCGGCATCTGTAGCTGGAGCAGACTGGATTAATTACGGTGACATTACTCCTGTTAAGGATTGGTCTGACAAAGGTGGCATCGTAGCTGCCATGTGGCATTGGAATGTACCCAAGAAAGCTGTAGGCGAGGCTTCTTCTACCCAAATATGGGAAGGAGAGATAGTAATGCCGGGTGATTGGAGTGGAAATGTACAGATGACGGATGATGCTGCAAAAGCTGTCTTTGCTGATGCACAAGTGGGTCAGGTGATACGCGTGGCTGTGAAGGATGTGGCAGCGGGTGCACAAGGTTCGTTCAAAAACAGTGGTTGGAGCGAGATTGCTTCAGGAACTGATTATTTTGACATATCCGGGGACTATACATTGGTGATTACCGAAGATGTTTTGAAATCCCTGCAAGAAGGTGGTCTCATCATTGGTGGACATGATTATACAGCAGTTGCTGTTTATCTTGAAAATAACGGTACAGCTCTCGACCCGAATAAGGATTATGCCTTTTATAAGGCAGATACGGAGTTTGATGCTACCAATGCCACAGTGGAAGGCACTTGGGAAAACAAGGTGTTTACCGAAGATTTGAAAAATGCTGCCGCTTACTTGAAGCTATTGAGAGATGCGGATATTCCGGTATTGTGGCGTCCATTCCACGAGGCAGCCGGTGGCTGGTTCTGGTGGGGTAAGGATGCTGCCAGTTTTAAATCTCTGTGGATTGCTATGTTCAATTACTTCAAGACTGAAGGATTGGATAATCTTATCTGGGTTTGGACTACCGAGGGCAATGATGCCGATTGGTATCCGGGAGATCAATATGTAGACATCGTGGGACGTGATGTTTATAATAAGGAAACTGCAGATTGTGTTTCAGAATATACTTCCATTGCCGAAAATTATGGAAACAAGATTGTTTCGCTGAGTGAATGTGGTACGGTCGGACTTATTTCCGAACAATGGGCATCTGGTGCACGTTGGAGTTGGTTCATGCCGTGGTATGACGGGACAAATGAGGATGGTAGCCCGGTAGTCCATGCTGATGAAGCATGGTGGAAGGATGCTATGAGCCAGGAATTTGTTGTTTCCCGTGAAGATCTTCCTTCTATGGAATAGCATTTTTAATAATAAAATGGGAAGGGTTGTCTCTGGTTAGTATCGGGGCAACCCTTTCTGTCTTTTATAGCTTTTAGTTGTTGGTTATAGAATTCATGCTTTATACTTTTTAGGAAAAATAGTAATGGATGTTAAATGAGTGTCGTTATTTGATAAAATAGTATTATAAGGTTTGCTGCTAAAAGTCTACTTTTGTCAAGCCTAATTAAAATTTGATAATAATCATATAATGTTTAACCGCTAATGAAATGAAAAATGCCTATGAGAAAGGAGTGATATGTATACCAACCACTTTATAGAATAAGGTATATTTAATTTTTCCTCAAAAAGAGAAGTTTAACCTTATATTAAACGGTAGATGCCGCCAGGCAATACCAATTCATTAATCTAAGAAAAATACAAGTATGAATTTAAATTTCAGAAGAACCGCGCTGCTCGTGGGTATCTGTTCGGCTGTCAGCCTGACTTATACTCCGCAACTTTTCGCCGCATCGGTCGATGCAATAGATGCTGTGCAGCAAGCAAAAAAAATCACAGGTACTGTAACAGATGCAATGGGACCGGTCATCGGTGCCAATGTATTGGAGAAAGGAACCACAAATGGTGTCATTACCGACATTGACGGTAATTTCACATTGAATGTTCAGCCGGGAGCAACGATTGTTGTGTCTTTTATCGGTTATCAGCCGCAAGAAATAGTGGTAGGTAACCAGACTAGTTTCAAGATTCAGCTAAAGGAAGATACGGAATTGTTGGATGAAGTAGTCGTAGTGGGTTACGGTGTACAGAAGAAGAAACTGGTGACAGGTGCTACGGTTGAGGTAAAAGGCGAAGACATCGCAAAATTAAATACTACGCAGGCATTGGGCGCTTTACAAAGCCAGTCTCCGGGTGTAAATATTCAGGCCGTTTCCGGTCAGCCGGGTGATGGGTTTAAAATTAATATTCGTGGTGCTGGTACTAACGGAAATACAGCTCCAGTTTACGTTATTGATGGTGTAGCCGGTGGCGATATTAACGCCTTGAATCCTGCCGATATTGAACGTATTGACGTGTTGAAAGATGCTGCATCTTGTGCAATTTACGGTTCGAGCGGTGCCAACGGTGTTATCCTTATTACTACGAAGCAGGGTAAGGTAGGAAAGGTTTCTGTATCTTATGATGGAAACATAGGTTGGGCAAATATATATAAGATGCCTGATATGTTGAATGCCAAAGAATATATGGCGGTAATGGATCAAGTGGCCTATAATAATGGAGGCCAACCGTATGATTGGTCAAAATTCGTAGATGCTGATTTGCTGACTGCTTATCAGAATGGTACCAATCCTGGTACAGATTGGGTAAAAGAATTCCGGAATAAAAATGCTGTGGTTACTAATCATGCGTTGAATGTAACAGGTGGTTCTGAATTCTCCAAATTTTCGACAGGTATAGGCTATCAGTATCAGGATGGTGCATTCGGTGGTCCGGTGAAGACTGACTATCGTCGTTTTACTTTCCGCATTAATTCTGAGCATGTGATATATCGTAAGGGAGATGTGGATGTGATAAAGTTTGGTGAGAATATATATTATCAGCACAAACAGAATCAAGGTGTGCAGTTAGGTAATCAATATTCGAATGACCTTTCTAATGCTTTGCGTGCTATTCCTCTGATTCCTGTATATAATGAAAATGGTGATTTCTTCATGTATGATGATTTGAAGAATTTTGGAACGAGTGCTAATGGTATACTTGATTATACTGCATATGCTTCTAATCCGATGGCTCACATGGTATATAATCAGGCTGGGAATAATAAGAATAAGAATTTTAATCTGAACACAGCGGCATATCTGGAAGTACAACCACTTAAGAATCTTATTTATAAAGGTCAGGTTAGTTACAAACAATGGTCAAGTTCATGGCGTTCATATCTTCCCGTTTACCAAATTAATAATCAGGGAGATAGCCGTGATAAAGACCAAACGATAAATAACGTGTCTTTGGGTTGGAACTGGAGTTTGACTAATACGTTGAGTTATCGGTTTGATATTGCAGACTTACATCATTTTGATGTTTTGGCTGGTACAGAGTATTCTAAATCAAGACCAACTTATGGCGAATCAGTAGAGGCAACCGGTTATAATAGTGCTTTTGGTGACTTTACACATGCTTATTTGCATAATACAGAACGTAAAGCTACTGCTACAGTAAATGGTTATCCCTCGGATTATGGTTCTAAGATGTCTTATTTTGGACGTTTGAATTATGACTTTAAGGAAACTTATATGTTTTCTGCTATCATTCGTGCCGATGGCTCGTCTAAGTTTGCGAAAGGCAATCAATGGGGATATTTCCCATCATTCTCTGCTGGTTGGGTTATTTCAAACGAGGCTTTTATGAAGAATACTGCTTCTTGGCTTGGTTTCTTGAAAGTCCGTGCTGGTTGGGGACAGAATGGTAATGACAATATCCCTAATTCAAATTGGCGTGCCGGTTACGAGTTTGGCGATTATGGTCTTTATACATTTGGCTCGGATAAGAATGGAGGTACAACCGGAGCTTACCCGAATCGTTTGGCTAACCCCGATTTGACATGGGAAACTTCAGAACAGACCAATATCGGTATTGATGCCCGTTTCTTGGATAACCGTCTGAGTTTTACCATGGACTGGTATAGCAAGCAGACGAAAGACTTGTTAGTGGAAGTGGGTACCAATGCGGCTTCCGGTTTCGCTACTCAATATCAAAATGCTGGTACGGTAAAGAATACTGGCCTTGAACTTTCAATGGGCTGGAGAGATCAGATTGGTAAGGAGTTCAAGTATGGGGTGAATGTCAATATGGCCTATAATAAGAATGAAGTAACGGAGGTTAATAACGCCAATCATTTTATTGAAGGCGGTAATGATTTGTTGGCTCAAAGTACGGGTCGGTTTGTCCGTATGGAAGAAGGACATCCTATTGGCTATTTTTATGGTTATAAGACGGATGGTGTCATTCAGAACCAGAATGACTTGCAGGCATATCTTGACCAGAATTGTAAAGGAAATGCGGCAAACTCTAAGCAAGGTGCAAGTATTAAACCGGGTGATTTGAAGTTTGTGGATGTTGATGGAAATGGGGTGATTAATGATGACGATAAGACTGATTTGGGTAATCCTCATCCTGACGTGACAATGGGTCTTACGTTAAGTGCGGAATATAAAGGATTTGATTTCTCTGTAACAACCTATGGCGCTTTTGGTGCACAGGTAGCTCGCTCTTGGCGAAAGTTCTCAGATGGACAGTATGAAAACTATACGACAGAAGTTTACGATTACTGGCATGGCGAAGGAACCTCAAACAGATATCCGCTGCTTGCGCCGGGAAATAGTGGACAGAATTTCCAGGCCATTTCAGATATTTATATTGATGATGCCGACTATGTTCGCATTCAAAATCTGACTATAGGATACGATTTCAAGAGAATTTGGAAGAACTGTCCGTTCCAGCAACTTCGTGTGTATGCTGCTGCACAGAATCTATTTACTTTTACCGGTTATAAAGGGATGGATCCGGAGAATGGTAGAGCCCTCAATGACAAAGAACCGTGGGTAACCGGTGTTGATGTAGGTAACTATCCTCAACCTCGTACTTATATGGTAGGTGTTAATGTTAAATTCTAAAATTGATACACGATGAAAAAAATAGCATATTTAATAGGTGCAGCTTTGATGATAGCAGGAATGTTTGCTTCTTGTAGCTTGGACTCGATGAGTCTGACGGAAAAAGATACGACCAATTTTCCTAAAACGGCTGAAGATGCCAATCAGGCTTTAGCTGCCATATATCAGAACCTGAATAATGTCAATGCTTTTCCACAGCAGTCTTTCTTGTATAATTCTCTGCTGGCTTGCGATGATATGTTGGGTGGTGGTGGTCCCAATGATAAGTTGATGCAATCTTTGGACCTTATTTGTAATACGGGTACAAATGCTACGCAGGATTACTGGGTGGCTCGCTATCAAGGAATCAACCGTGCCAATACGTTGTTGGAGGCTCTTGCTGGTATTGAAATAGATCCGGAAGTAAGAGCGCAGGCTGAGGGCGAAGCCAAGTTCCTTCGTGCTTTTTATTACTACGAGTTGGCTTCCATGTATGGGCGCGTACCTTTGGTGATTACTGCTTTGTTGCCCGAAGATACTACCCCTCCGACTGCCGCTGTTATCTGGGGGCAGATTCTGCAGGATCTTCGCGATGCGGCTGCAAATATGCCGGCTGTTCGCAAGTCGGATGGGCATGTTGATAAATATACGGCTGAAGCTATGTTAGGACGTGCCTGGTTGTATTATACTGGTATGTATGGCAATGGTGAAACTCTGAACGATTTGGTTAGTACGAACTATAGTCCGTTGACTTCAGTTGATTTGCCTGATGGGACAACTTTGACCAAGCAGGATGTGGTTGGGTATATTGATGATTGTGTGAATAATTCTGGTTATAGTCTTGTTCCTGAGTTTCGTAATTTGTGGGCATATACCAATAAATGTACGGTAGAAGATTTTCCGTTTACTGCCGGTCAGGGATTGAAGTGGGTAGAAGATGATGCAGCGGTAAATCCCGAATCCATGTTTGCCATTAAATATAATAAACTTGCATCTTGGAGCACTACTATCGGTTATGGTAACGGTTATGCTCTGCATTTTGGTGTACGTGGCAATGATCAGGCCAATTCTTTCCCCTTCGGACAAGGATGGGGTGCCGGTCCTGTAGCTCCCAATCTTTATAATGATTGGAGTGTGGCAGAACAAGATGATGCCCGTCGTCCGGCCTCCGTATTCAAGACGGAGGATATGCCGAGTTATAATAAAGGTGGTGGTGACGGCTTTATCCAAGAAACGGATTATTATCAGATGAAAATAGGTTCTATCATGGCTTATAGTACGGATGCGGCTGGAAATAAAACGATTGAACCGGTATTTGAGAAGATAATGTATGGTGCCGACGGCTGGATTAATGATAATCTGATGCAAACCGGTTCTATTCATGATTTGGTTTTGATTCGTTTTGCGGATGTATTGTTGATGCAGTCTGAATTGAAGGAAGATGTTTCCGGTATAAACAGAGTGCGTAGTCGTGCCGGACTTGAACCTATTGGTACATATTCGTTGGCTGCATTGCAGAATGAACGCCGTTGGGAACTATGTTTTGAAGGTACTCGCTGGAACGATATTCGCCGTTGGCATATTGCTGCCGATGCCCTTGAAAGACAGACGGGAGCAAAGGTTTATACAAATGGGGCTGAAAGCCGTAATGTGGCGCAGAACGGTGGTTATGCCGCACGTTATAAGGCTACGGCAGGTTTCCAGAAGATTCCCGAAAACCAAGTCCTCTTGAATGAAGGAAAGGTAGAACAAAATGAAGGTTATACGGATGCAAGTGCTGAGTATAATGGTTGGCAAGAATAGAATATGAATTTAAAATGAAAAAAGATATGAAAAAGATATTATTCGCAATACCTTTGTTTGCAATGCTGCTGGTGGCTTGCGATCCGATAGTGGATGAAATCAGTCCGGATCCCAATGTCACACCGGAAAATCTTACTTTTGAACTTGTGGCCAAGAACCAGGGAAACAACAACATTCAGATTGTTCCTACTCCGTCACGTTATGTGAAGGTTTATGATGCTACGTCTGATACCAAGTTGGCAGAAGGTACGGCTCCGTCGGTTCAAGTAGCTCCTCCTAATAAAGAATTGCAAGTATATGTAACAACCATTAATTCGGACGGCTCCATAACAAAATCGGCTTCCAAATCAATAGCAGTAACGGAGTATACAGATCTTCCCGCTATTTATGCAGATATCTTTGGTACAACTCCGGATGGTGATTATGGCACAACAACTTGGACTTGGAATACAGAAGCCGAAGACGGCTGCTGGGGTAATGGTGGATTTCTGTCAAATACAGGTCCCGGTTGGTGGGTTATCCGTAGTGGAGAAATTGATGGACAGGTTACAGGTGCGGGACTACCTGATGACGGATTGAACGGTTGGTTCTCGCTTAGCCTGTCAGGTGTCCAGACAAGTCGTGGTGAAAGTGGCTCTGTAAAAGTTTCAGAAGATATGGTACAATCCGGATGGGATGTAGGTACAATTGAATTTTCTGGTACTATTCCTTTGTTGGGTATACAACCTAATCAAGGAAATGCACGTCAGTATGTATATCACATTTTGAAAATCACAGAGGATGAACTTCGGCTTTGTGCACCTGAGCCAGGGGTGACTTCTGGAGGTGGTACTGCATGGTTCTGGAATTTCAAGAGAAAATAGTCAATATTGGATGTGCGGGCGGGTAATATCCGCCCGTATTCCTCAATTAATAATCACATAAAAATCAAAAGATGAAACGAACTTTTTGGTGTATTCCCGTATTTTTGCTTTTTTGCATTTTATCAGTAAAGGCAGATGTCTTGGGACCATATATAATGGATAGTAATGTGCCTGATACGCCAGCAGGATATGGACGAATTGTGCTTCCGATTAGTGGTGTATATGTTCCAGTTAACGCGAGTATAACGGTTTGTGACGAAGGTGGTAAACAATATGTTTTGACAGCGCGTGAACCAGGAGTTCCTCCATATTGCTATTTCTTGGCTTGTGGAATTTATCGTGTGATTGCATTAGAGAATTGTACGACACAGTCTAATTGGGGAACGCTTGTCGTAGGAAGTACTTTCGAAGCCTCAGGAGGATATATCAATTTGGTTTATACAGGAGAGGTTCCTTATACTCAAAGCATAGTTCAAGCACCTGGTACTGACGATAATGTTCCTCCTTCCAAAGTAGGTTACAATATAATGAAAGTGTATGGAATAGAGACAAACGGCGGTGGGGTGTTGGTTGATTCTGACAAAAAAGAATATGGTATCTTTAATTATACCGGACATATAGGCGGTGCTCATTACTTTTACATTAAGTCAGGCACATACACTATAAAATCTTTGAGTGCTACCAATGGAAATTATATTTATTTGGAGTATGGAAATGTTAGACAACCGCTTTCTGCAGGTAGGTCTTTCACAGTTCCTGCGTCATTCTTCTCTATTGTATTTTCTAAGGAGGCACTTTAAAAGTAATTTGGATTTATAGATAAGCTATTCAACCCAAAGCAGTTGTCGTTACCCCCGACCTCATTGGTCGCCCGTAACATCGGATAATTGTAATGCATTAACCGAATAGTACAATTGTTTAATGGTTAAATCAGGAAAAGGCGGGTCGTGAGATTCGCCTTTTCGCATTCATTCTCTATTGCCTTTCCGGATGCAATTCACATTCCTTTTTGTATTACCCCTGATGTCAGGGCGCAGAATGTTTCTTTTTATCCCTGCATCTCCTTCACCTCTTCCTTCCATCCTCCTGTTCATCGGCTTTCCCGGTGAAACCGCTTTCCGTCCTCACCGCCCCGCCTTTGCATCGCGCGACACACCGTAGTACCCCGGCATGGCCCGGTAGATGGGTTGCGTGGGCTTCCCCACATTCTTCAGCTTGCCCTCTTGCTGCAACCGTTTCAGGTGGACGTTCGCGGTGGTGCGCGCCATGCCGCACAGCGCCTGGAAATCGCTGCGAATCAGCACGTCGTGGTCGGCAAAGTATTCTTTCAGCTTCATGTCTATCTCCACTTCCGAAAGCTTCTGGGAGTGGCGGGTGTATTTGCTGCGGATGGCACTGACTCCCGTCATCGCTTTGGATTGACAATTGTAGTATCCCGTAGGGTTGCCCACGGGCTGATGATGGTAGACGGGTCGCGTACCCAATTTACCCAATATTGTGCTTCCGGCGATAATTCTATCTCGTCTTTCTTTAAAAAGCGGAGCAAGTTCTCACTCGGTGCGGCGGGTGATGAGTAGCTGCTATTGAGTTTTTCGAACTGTGCCCTGAGGTCGGGGATTTTATCCAGTTCCGTTTCTTCTAAGTCTAATAAAGGAAATGTATCGGGGACAGCAGTCTGAACCGGTTTGTTCAACTGGTTCCCGCTAATTATGTTAACATCCTGTGCTCCTACCCGATTACTACTGAATAACAATACAATAAATAACGCTAAAACAGACCTCTTTATCATTGTCGTATCTTTTTCATTCATTTAAAATATTGGTGCGAAATTAATGAAAAGTTCTGAGATAGACTAATTTATTTTCGGCGTTGTCGGGAACATATCCGTGCGTTTTTGTACGTAAGATGTACGGGAACGGACAATACGTTTAAAAAGTTTGGTGTGTATATGGTTGTAAATAAGTGAGTTCCTGATTTAGCATGATCTTTGTTTTATTTTAGTGGTTCATAAAAAAGATATGATATATGTTTAAACACTATGTAAAAGTCGCACTCAGGCTAATCAAGCGGAGCTTTTTGTTTTCGTCTATTAATATATTAGGGCTTGTGTTGGGGATGACGGCAGCTTTCCTGATCTATCTCTGGATTGTGGATGAGTTGACATTCTAGCTTTCCGGTTATCGCCGGCGATCCCGACCGGAAACCTGGATTCCGTCAACGGCAATGAAGTGATGAACCTGTTGATGGAACTGAATCGTGAAGGAATGACCGTCGTGATGGTTATCCACTCCGAGGAAAATGCTCGGATGGCGGGTTGTCTGATCCGTATGATAGATGGCAATATTTTGACAGAAAGCAGAAAATGAAAATCCACTTTTGCGCTTACCCGAAAAAGTTGTACCTTTGTTCCCTCGAAAATCAAACGGAATATGGATAGAATCCGATTAAAAGACAAAGAATTTGAACTCTTTATCCCGGAAGAGGAGATAAAGGATGCAATTGCAAAAGTCGCAGAACGTATCCGGGAGGATGTAAAAGGCACGAATCCGTTGTTTGTGGGAATCCTGAATGGAGCTTTTATGTTTACTGCCGAGTTGATGCGTCAGTTGAACGAACCGTATGAGATCACCTTTGCTCGTTATTCTTCTTATAAAGGGACCAGTACGACCGGTGTCGTGCGTGAAATCATGCCGGTGCAGGCCGATGTGAAAGGGCGGACTTTGATCATGATAGAGGATATTATCGATACCGGATTTACGATGCAATATGTTATGGATAAACTCCGTAAGGATGGTGCTGCCGATGTCAAACTTGCGACCATGTTGTTTAAGCCGGATTCATTGAGATGCAATTTGAGACCCGATTATATCGGCATTCGGATTCCGAGTGATTTTATTGTCGGTTACGGCCTGGATTATGATGAAATGGGGCGGGCTTACCGGAATATATATAAGATAATTGACAATTGATAATTATCAATATATAAAGGAGTGGAGAATTTATCAGATTAATGTATAATAAGAGGCGATGGATGGTTGGATAGTTGGCAGGTAATTGTCAATTGTCAATTATCAATTGTCAATTTAAAAAGTTTACTTTTTATGTTGAACATTGTAATTTTTGGTGCTCCCGGTTCAGGAAAGGGAACACAGAGCGAATTGATTATTAAAGAATATGGTTTGGATCATATCTCTACAGGTGATGTTTTGCGTTCTGAAATGAAGAACGAGACAGAGTTGGGTAAGATTGCTAAAGATTACATCGAAAAAGGACAACTGGTTCCGGATGAACTGATCGTTGACATGCTGGCTAAGGTTTTGGACAGCAAGGTGAACTCCAAAGGCGTCATCTTCGATGGTTTCCCCCGTACGATCCCGCAGGCTAAAGCACTGAAAGAAATGTTGAACAAACGTGGAACCGATGTTTCCGTTATGCTGAACCTTCAGGTAGAAGAAGAAGAACTGATCAACCGCCTGTTGGAACGTGGTAAGGTTTCAGGCCGTTCGGATGACAATCTGGAAACAATCAAGTCAAGATTGGACGTTTATCACAAACAGACAGCTCCTTTGGCAGATTATTATATCGGTGAAGGCAAACATGTCGCCATCAAAGGTATGGGTACAATCGAAGAGATTTTCGGTCGTATCAAGGATGCGGTAAATAATTTGTAATGGATTTATGAATGAGGTTTATGATTTATATCTTTTGTCGCTATGAATCATAAATCATAAATTAAAATTAAAAGTGGCTGAATCAAACTTTGTAGATTATGTAAAGATCTATTGCCGTTCTGGTAAGGGCGGGAGAGGGTCTTCTCACTTTCGCCGCGAGAAATACATTCCGAAAGGAGGTCCCGACGGAGGCGATGGAGGACGAGGAGGCCATGTGTATCTTCGTGGAAACCGGAATTACTGGACGCTTCTCCATCTGAAGTATGAACGTCATATTATGGCGACGAATGGTGAAAGTGGCGGAGCCAAACGTAGTTTCGGGAAAGACGGTGAGGATCGTGTGATAGAGGTTCCTTGCGGAACAGTCGTTTATGATGCCGAAACGGGCGAGTTTATCTGTGACGTGACCGAAGACGGTCAGAAGGTAATGCTGTTGAAAGGCGGACGCGGAGGATTGGGTAACTGCCATTTCAAGACGTCGACCAACCAGGCTCCCCGCTATGCGCAACCCGGCGAACCGGCACAGGAACGTATGGTGATCCTGCAATTGAAGCTGTTGGCTGATGTCGGTCTGGTCGGTTTTCCGAATGCCGGAAAGTCGACGTTGCTGTCTGTCGTTTCAGCTGCCAAACCGAAGATTGCCAATTATCCGTTTACTACGCTCGAACCGAACTTGGGTATAGTAAGCTATCGCGACAACCGTTCATTCGTCATGGCCGATATTCCTGGCATTATCGAGGGAGCCAGTGAAGGTAAAGGTTTGGGGTTAAGGTTCCTGCGTCATATCGAACGTAATTCGTTGCTTTTGTTTATGGTTCCTGCCGATGCGGATGATATCAAGAAGGAATACGAAATCCTTTTAGGCGAACTGGTCAAGTATAATCCGGATTTGCAGGATAAAAGCCGTGTCCTGGCTATCACCAAGAGCGATATGCTGGATGAAGAGTTGATTGAGGCATTGTCCGAAGATCTGCCGGAAGGCGTTCCCTATGTCTTTATCTCCTCCGTTACCGGAATGGGGATCACCGAGCTGAAAGACTTGCTGTGGAAGGAACTGAACAAGGAAACGTTCCACGAGGTAGAGCGTATTGTGCATAAGAACATCGATGTAGGCGCACTTTCGCTAGATGATGACGATTTTATCATTCCTCTTGATGAAGATGATCCCGACGACGATGAAGAGTATGAAGAATATGAAGATTGGGACGACGAAGAAGATGAAGATACTTCCAAATGATAAAGTGAAGATGTTGCAATTTCCCGTATTAAGCGAGGATTGCAACATCTCTCATTTTGTGACAACCCGTCAGGGAGGAGTGAGCAAAGGTGCGTATGCTTCCTTTAACCCTGGCGAATATAGCGGGGACAATCCGGAAGCTGTCCGAGCGAACCGGAAACTTCTTTCGGATGCAATCGGGATACCATCCGAACGTATCTTCGCGCCTTTCCAGGTTCATGGGGCGGAGGTCCGTTCGATCGAACCTTCTTTTCTTTCCCTTTCATTGGAAGAACAGCAGCTTTATATGCATGGTGTAGATGCCTTGGTGACGGATGTGCCGGAAGTTTGCATCGCTGTCTCGACAGCCGATTGTGTCCCTGTCCTGCTGTATGCTCCCGATGTGAAGGCTGTAGCTGCCGTTCATGCCGGTTGGCGGGGAACTGTATTGCGGATTGCCGGGAAAACTGTTCGCATCCTCATGGATGAATATGGAGCCGATCCTCGTCTCATGAAGCCGGCATTGCTCCTTCCATCGGTCCCGAAGCCTTCGAAGTTGGCGAAGAGGTCGTCGACGCCTTTCGGGAGGCTGGTTTTGAAATGCCGTGTATCTTGAAGCGCGATGCCGATACCGGAAAAGCCCATATCGATTTATGGGAGGCCAACCGTCTGCAATTATTGACAGAAGGCCTTTCGGCCGGAAATATCGAACTAGCCGGAATCTGTACCTACGCCCATCCCGACGAGTTCTTCTCTGCCCGTCGTCTGGGAATCAAAAGCGGGCGTATCCTGTCCGGTATTTTCTTGCGTGGTTCCTCCCTGTTTATACAATAAAGGATTACTCCAAAATGGATGCTTTTCATCAGATTTTAGTTGATCATCATATGTCATCATAATGTCTTTTATTGGTTTTTATATAGAGTAGAGGTGATAACACATTTTTTATGGAAAAATAGGTGTTTCAGGAGGATATGCAAATAGAAAAATTCTTTTTGTAAAGAATTGTGTTTATCTTTGTAGTAAATAGAGTGGTGTATAATATATATGGTCCTTTTGCTTATTAAATAAAAAAGTTATGAGACGAACAGATGTAGTAGAACAAATCAGGAAGGTCATGCAAGAAGTTGCTTAAATATGATATCCTAACGCAGACTCATAACGGCGTAAAAAGTATGCTTGGCTTACATTTTGTATCTACAGGAAAGTTGCCGATTAAAATAGGTAAGATATTTGGAACGTTGTTTGAAAAGAAGCATAGTGGAGACTATGATGATTTTGCGTACTGCGACGAAGAATTAGTGAATGAGTTATATCCTCAAGCTGAAATATACATTATTGCAATTGAAAAATTAATCCTTTCTGACTAAATAGGTTTATTGTTTGTGGTTTTTATAAGTGAAATTTTATGACAAATATTTCAATTTCAGAAGAAATAGCCACGGCCTGTCCGGATTTGCATGTTTTGGCCCTGTCTTGTGATGTTTGCAATTCTGAACCGGACGAAAGGCTTTGGCAGGAGATAGCGGACGAAGAAAAGGCTGTCCGGGAAACAGTTAAACTGGAACAAATCAACAAATGGCTCCCTATACAGGCTACCCGCCAGGCTTATAAGCGTCTGGGAAAAGATCCGAATCGTTATCGTCCTTCTTCTGAAGCCTTGCGGAGGCGCATTCTCCGTGGATTACCCCTTTATAAGGTCGATACGCTGGTCGATCTCATCAATTTGGTTTCTATCCGTAGCGGATATTCCATCGGAGGCTTCGATGCGGATAAAATTGCCGGTGGCAGTCTGGTGTTGGGAGTCGGCAGGGAAGGTGAAATTTATCATGGAATCGGGCGTGGAGAATTGAATATTGCAGGTCTGCCCGTTTACCGGGATGCAGTCGGTGGGGTAGGAACTCCGACGAGTGATGAGGAACGGACCAAAATAGGACTGGATACGACTCACTTGTTAATGATTATAAATGGTTATTCAGGATTGGAGGGGTTGGAGGCGGCAGGAAAGTATGCCGTGGGCTTATTAAGCAAATATGTTTCAGCTATAAACATGGAGGCGGAACTTGTCACAGCCAAAGATCGGACGAAAATAACGCTATAATTCTGTTATAATAGTGTTAATTATGCTTTCAAAACATAAAAAGCACCTGTCTTTATGCTAAAAAACATCTATATCCTTTTGTTTTAATCGATTAATCTATAAATTTGCCCCCGTTAACGATTAACAAAACAAAAGAAACATGATCGAATTGATTGGAACAAACGCCGGCCTTGTTTGGAACGCATTGAATGAAGGCGGTAAGATGAGTGTTAAGGCAGTAAAGAAAGCTACTAAGATTAAAGCGGAAAAAGATATGTATGCTGCTTTTGGTTGGTTAGCGAAAGAAGGCAAATTGGCTTTCGAAAACATCGAGGGTGAATTGTACGTTGCGTTAGTATAAATATAGCGTAGCTGAATCTATTGGAAGGAGGGCTGTTCGGATTTTAGTTTGAACGGCCTTTTGTGTGTCCGGACGTTTTTCTGTCAAAAAAACAAACCGATTCGTTGTTTTATTCAATTCTATCCTTTACTTTTGTGTAGAATTTGGTGTGAAATGACCGAAGATCATAAAAGATTGTTGGCTGTATTTGATGTTAGGGTTCGTGATTTGATGGAGTTTTGCGATAGGCAAAAGGAGAAAATCAACGAGCTTGAAAGTTCTTTAGCACAGAAAGAAGGAGAACTTCAGCAGGCAATGAAGACGATCGAAGAGTTGAATGCCAAATGCGATAACATGCTGACTGCACGGGTCGTTTCTGTCAACGAGGGAGAAATGAAAAGTGCCAGGATGAGGTTATCGAAGTTAGTGCGGGAAGTAGACAAGTGCATTGCACTATTAAACGAATAGAGGCGATGGACGATAAATTTCTTATACATGTAGAGATAGCCGGTAAAAGTTATGGTATCAGGATCAACCGGAGTGAGGAGCAGGTAGCCCGTGAGGCAGTCCGGCAAATCAGGAAGAAAATGGACCAGTACCGGAAGAAATATTCCGACGTGGATGTAAAAGATTTGTTAGCCATGGTAACCTTTCAGCTATCGGTGGAAAACTTGAAGTTGGAGGATAAGAATGACACAAGTCCCTTTACTGAAAAGATACAGGAGCTGACCGATGAACTGGAAAGTTACCTGAAGGATAAATAGTTGTAAGAATAAAGAAGATGCGTTTCGCACTACTTTGCATGGTGTATCCATGTAAGGCAGTGCATTTTTTTGTATAATAATATAACTGAATTTAAACTATAAGTAAAATGGGTATGACTATAATCATAGCACTTGTGACCTTCGTTGTCGGAGGCTTGCTCGTGTGGTTTGTGATGAGAGTCCTTATGAAGTCAAGGTATGACGCTGTGATACGCGAGGCTGAAAAGGAGTCGGAAGTAATGAAGCAGAAGAAGCTGCTCGAAGTAAAAGAGAAGTTCCTTCATTTGAAAGCGGACCTGGAGAAACAGGTGTCCGCCCGTAATTCAAAGATACAGTCTGTAGAGGCTAAGTTGAAACAACGTGAGTTGAATTTGAACCAACGTCAGGAAGACCTGCAACGCAAGAATAGCGAAGTGGATGCCGTGAAGGAGAATCTGGCGGCCCAACTGGAACTGGTTGATAAGAAGAAGCAGGATTTGGAGAAACTTCACCAGCGTGAAATCGAACATCTGGAAACTCTGTCCGGGCTTTCTGCCGAAGAGGCGAAGGAGCGTCTGATCGAATCCTTGAAAGACGAAGCCAAGTCAGAAGCTACTTCCTACATCAATGAAATCATGGAAGAGGCAAAGATGACAGCCAACAAGGAAGCGAAGAAAATCGTTATCCAGTCCATCCAGCGTGTGGCTACCGAAACGGCAATCGAGAATTCGATTACAGTCTTCCATATCGAATCAGACGAGATCAAAGGCCGTATCATCGGTCGTGAAGGGCGTAACATTCGGGCGTTGGAAGCAGCAACCGGTATTGAGATCGTGGTTGACGATACGCCTGAAGCAATTGTGTTGTCCGGTTTTGATCCGGTCCGTCGTGAAATAGCCCGTCTGGCTTTGCACCAGTTGGTACAGGACGGACGTATCCACCCGGCACGTATCGAGGAAGTGGTAACGAAAGTGAGAAAGCAAGTTGAAGACGAAGTGGTGGAAACCGGTAAACGTACCGTTATCGATCTCGGTGTTCATGGCTTGCATCCTGAACTGATCCGTATGATCGGTAAGATGAAATATCGTTCTTCTTATGGCCAGAACCTGTTGCAGCACGCACGCGAAACGGCGAACTTATGTGCTGTGATGGCATCTGAACTGGGATTGAACCCGAAAAAGGCAAAACGTGCCGGACTGTTGCACGATATAGGAAAAGTGCCTGATGATGAGCCGGAATTGCCACACGCAATCTTAGGTATGAAGCTTTGCGAGAAATATAAAGAGAAACCGGATATCTGCAATGCTGTAGGTGCTCACCATGACGAAGTGGAAATGCAAACGCTGCTTGCTCCGATCGTACAGGTTTGTGATGCTATTTCGGGTGCACGTCCGGGTGCTCGCCGTGAGATCGTCGAGGCTTACATCAAGCGTCTGAATGATCTGGAACAGTTGGCTCTTTCTTATCCGGGCGTAGTGAAGACATACGCTATCCAGGCCGGTCGTGAGCTCCGCGTAATTGTCGGGGCTGACAAGATTGATGATAAGGATACCGAAAACCTGTCAACCGAAATCGCAAAGAGGATCCAGGACGAAATGACCTATCCGGGTCAGGTGAAGATCACGGTGATCCGTGAGACTCGTGCGGTAAGCTATGCTAAGTAGATCGATCATCATTGAATAAGTTTATGGAAGGCCGGGCTGAATAAAGTCCGGCTTTTTTTATTTTTCCGCCAATAATCAGGGGGAGGCTTCACCTTTGTATGCACTGGTTGGGTTATAAGATTGTTGATGGGTGAATGCAAATAGTAAAAGTGCCTTCACCTGTTACGGTTGTCTTCATCTGCGGGTTAGTCGGTATGGAAGGTACACTATAGAGTGGCAGTCGCTATACTTTTATTGTTAAACTATAAAACCATAGAGCTTTTGGCCTAAGTCGAAAACCTTTTCGCCCTTGGTGAAAAAGGCTTTTGACAATGGGCAAAAAGGCTTTCGACTTAGGTCGAAAATGAAAAGAGATATAAGGTAAATATTAAATGTTAGTATATTAGGATATTAATATCATTCACAATCTCTTTATTATTCGCTTAAATATGTCGCTTTGTATAAGAGGCCGGATCTGGTGTGTCTGGGCGAGACAAGGTGAAAGTAAATTTTTAAGGTGAAGGCAAGCGTCAGGACTGTCTTCACCCTCTCATATGATAATAGTTAAAGGGTTTCAGGGAATGGTGAAGCCCAATGCGGATTGCAAAACTTGCGAAAAAATGCCGGATTGCCGATGCTACTGCACGCTTTTTTTAGTTTGTTATGTGAAACCGGATTGCTTATTTATAGCTGTAGCCCGCTTTCTTCTGTGCGCTGTTGGCTTTGGTTCCGGGGATCAAAGTGAAGCCCCATTTGTATTCCCGGTCTGCCGGTAAAGTATATTCCGGTTCCGGACGTGAATACCAACTGTCGTAGCCGGCCAATCCTTGCTGTTTCAGGTCTACGCATACTTCAACGAAGTTACGTGGCGTGATGTCGTTGATATGCGTCTGGCGAGGTTTGTCATACGGTCCGATTTCCGGACGGTTGGCAATCTCTTCCGGTGTGAAGTTGTTCCACTGGTACGGGCGGTCGGTTGCCTTGCCAGCGTCGAAGTCTTCGACGGAGTTGCGCATTGCGTTGAATTCCATCTCGTCGTCTGCAACGATCAACAGGTTCTTGCCTTTACCACCTAATGAAATCCAACGGGTATCGCAGTGGTGGCCGTTTTCCTGCGGACGGACGTATGGGAAATACTGTTCTTCAGCCGTGCTCTTGTACTGTCCGATCATGTAACCGGCTTTGCGGTCCCAATAGTTTTCCAGCGGACCGCGGCCGAAGTATTCCAGTTGGTCCATCGTTGCCGGCAGACGGAAACGTACGCCGATACGCGGAACGACCATCTTGTCGCGTTCGCTGACATTGGCGCGCCCCGGTGAGAAGGTCGCGGTGGCGGTCGCTTCGGAAATACCGATCTTCACACCGTCCAAGTGGGCAGGCGTGAAGTGGGTGGCCACGTTCATGACACCGTCAGGATAGATCTTGTATGTCACCAGGAACTGGTTGCCGGCCGGCAGTTTATAGTCGACTTTTACGATGGCATTACCATCGATGATCTCGCCTGTCGCGCTTGTCACATTGAAGTTACGGCTTGAGAGTTCCCATATCTCAAGACGTTTCGGGTTGCCGCTTCCGTAGTCGTTATCGTTCGGGGCGCGCCAGAAGTTCGGCTGGATACCGAAGCCTTCGTTGAAGTATTCCGTGCCGCCTACTTTATAGGAAGCCACGACGCCGGCTTTCTTGTCGAATACGAAGTTCACTTTGGAAGAAGTCACCTTCAGGTCGTTTCCTTCTTCAGATACGGTCAGCTTGGGGCCTGCGGCCTTGTAAACGGTCTTGTCGGCTGTTACCGGCAAAACAAACTGATCCTGTGCGATGTCGTATCCGGCAGGGATCACGCCATCCTGTTTGGTCGTAGTCACGACAAAGTTCACCAAATAATCGACGCCGGCCTGCGGTTTCAAGCCTTCTACCGGGACTGTGATTTCCTGGGATGCCTGTGGCGCCAGGTCGAGAGACATCTTGTTGCTTTTGATGATTTTGTTGTTTGCCTTGATCGTATAGCTGATCATGTAATCTTTCAGGCTCGTGAAATAGAAACGGTTTGTCACTTTGAATATGCCTTTCGCCACATCTACAGCTTCGAAACCGACATTCTGGTGTGCATATTTCACTTCTTCCATAGCCGGATGCGGAGTGCGGTCCGGGTTCACGATACCGTTGCAAAGGAAATTGCCGTCACTCGGCATGTCTTTGCCGAAGTCGCCGCCGTAAGCATAATATTCTTTTCCGTTTGCATCCTTGGCAAGCAGACCCTGGTCAACCCAGTCCCAAATGTAGCCGCCCTGGAGGTTCGGGTATTTGTAGATCGCTTTCCACTGGTCCCAAAGGTTACCGGTCGAGTTACCCATCGCGTGGGCATATTCGGACGGTGCAACCGGACGGTCGCTGCCTTCCTTACCTATCTCTTCCAACCATTTTGCACTTGGATACTGCGGGACATACATGTCGGAGTTCCATTCCCACTGTGCACGTTCGTAGTTGACCGGACGGCCCATCATGGTCTTTTCTTTGTCCTTTACATATAAATAGGTCTGGTAGAAGTTGTAACCGTTTCCGGCTTCGTTACCTAATGACCAGATCGTTACGGACGGATGATTTTTGTTGCGTTCGTACATGTTGACTGTACGGTCCATATGCGGTTTCAGCCATTCCGGGTTGTTTCCCAACGTACCGCCTTTGCGCAGGTTGTAGTACATGCCGTGCGATTCGATATTGGCTTCGTCGTAAACATACAATCCGTATTCGTCACAAAGCTCGTAGAATCTGCGGTCTTGCGGGTAATGGCACAGGCGGACGGAGTTCAGATTGTTCCGTTTTCATCAGTTCGAAATCCTTGCGCATCAGTTCTTCTGTCACGTAATGTCCGGTCTGCGGGTTGTGTTCGTGGATATTGACACCTTTGAACTTGATCGGCTGTCCGTTGAACAGCAGGACGGTGTATGGTTTGCCGTTGCCGGCGATCTGGTCGATCTCTTTGATTTCGATGCGGCGGAAACCGACGTTTTGCGGGATCACTTCCGTCACCTTGCCGTCTTCCTTGATCGTCATCAACAGCTTGTAAAGGTTCGGATGTTCCGCGTTCCATGTTTCCACATTATCCAGTGTCTTTTCGAACGAAGTCGTTGTAATCGTGTTCGGGCTTACCCACAACTTGTTTTCTGCCGTAGCAGCCACATTGCCTTTTACATCTAATAATTCGTATGTCACGTCGATGTTCTTGACCTTGTCAGAATGGTTCTTGATATCTATTGCCAAGCTGAAGATACCGTTTTTATAGGTGTCGTCGAGCGTGGAGACAATACGGTAATCATTGACGGCGATCTTGGGTTGTGACCATAGATAGACATCGCGTTCGATACCGCTTAGGCGCCAGAAGTCCTGGCATTCCAGATAGGAACCTGTGCTCCAGCGGAAGAATTTTCAGCGTCAGCACGCTTTTTGCCCGGTTGCAGGTATTTGTTGATCAGGAATCTGCGGGGTTCTTGGAATCTTCGCTGTAGCCGACTTCCTTGCCGTTTACGTAAACATATAGGCCCGATTTGGCTCCGGCGATGTGTAGATATATGTCACGTCCGTCCCAACCGGCAGGAACCTCGAAGTCGCGCCGGTAAACACCTACCGGGTTTGCTTCCGGCAACAGCGGAGGTTGCGGGTTACGTGGTTTGAACTCATATCCGTGATTCGTGTAGATGGCAGTACCGTGTCCCTGTACCTCCCAGTTTCCCGGAACGGTGATGTCGTCCCAATCGGAAGTGCTGACAGAAGGATCTGTGATGTTGGCAGGAAGGTCTTTGTATGAATCTACGAAATAGAATTTCCATGTGCCGTTCAGCAATGAGTAGAAAGGACTTTTTTCATATCGGGAAGATAGAGCTGTGGCACGGTCTCCATAACTCATGAAAGAGGAGCGGGGAGCCTCTTTATTAACGGCAACGACTTGGATGTCCTGCCAGTAAGGCTTCGCAGGCTGGTTCGTCGCATTGTCAGCCAATGCAGTCCCCAGAAGGAAGCAACTCAATGCTCCTGTGAGCATCGTTTTTTTGATCATGTGTTTCATATGCATTTTTAATTTAGATTAGACTTAGTCTGTTGAAAAGTGAAAGTTGAAAGTGAAAGAGAGTATATCTTTGACTTTCATCTTTCAACTTTCAACTTTTTTATCTTGCTGCGTAGAAAGAATAACCTTCGGCTACCTGTTTGAAAGCAAGTACGCCTGCCTGGTTCAGTTCTACATTCATTTCTTTGCCATCGGGAAGGTACATGACAACTTCGTCGTCACCTGTGAACTTCAGCAGTTTGGTCGATTCGCCGTTTGCTTCTACGCTCCAGCTCTTGTCTGCTTCATTGAAAACCAGATCGAACGCTTTTTTCTTCTCCTTCTTTTTGGATGTGGTAGCCGTCTTTTTGGGGTTTCGATGGCATACGTGCCGTCTTTGGTTTCGATTGTTTTTACCGTACCGGCATCTGCAACAGGGTTGCTTCCGCTCCAGAATTCAATCGAGTTTAAAACCAATATGTCGGCTAAAGCAGAGATTTCATAAACCGGAACAATCCAGAATGCAACGAATACTAACTCGTTTACAAACTTGCTGTCGATATTTCTGTTCCAATCCAACAGCTTATTTGACAACCCTAAATGATCCAATGCATGATGAGAATAATACACTGCTGGCAAGCGTTGCTGCCACTAATAAAGTTAGACTTTTTTTCTTCATGAATATTTAGTATTTGTAGTTAATTTGGGGACGAAGATAATCAATTTATACGATAATTGTCATTAATAACAGGACTATAATTATTTATTGGCTACTCTTTATGAATTTTCTTTTTGAGCTTGAAACTTTTTTTATGAAACAAATGAGGCTTCTAAAATTCATTTTAAATGATTTTAGAAGCCTCTTTTTATTTTAATAGAGAGTTATCGGTTCGTTAGTTAATCCTGGATTCTGATC
>ENA-OQDT01000223-OQDT01000223.1-human-gut-metagenome-genome-assembly--contig:-NODE-223-length-37194-cov-5.284431_pt1 | contig 37194 bp, 45 predicted proteins | sample MGYA00242786_ERZ504617 | MGnify/ENA primary metagenome ERZ504617 (study PRJEB26092, sample SAMD00036337) | human gut metagenome | host: Homo sapiens | study: EMG produced TPA metagenomics assembly of...
TTTTCCAATGTGGAGGTTGGCGAAGCCCTTTGGTGTAGCGGGCATATCGGCGTTTATATCGGCGGCGGGCTGGCCGTGGAGTGTTCCCCCGGCCTTTGAAAACGATGTGCAGATCACGGCAGTTAAAAACATGGGGACAAAGAGCGGGTATAACGCCCGCACATGGACGAAGCATGGCAAACTTCCGTACATCGAATACGACAATGCCGCCCCCGTTCAGCCGGACAAACCGGACACCGGAGCGGGCGCAGGCGGCGCAATCAAGGCCGGAAAGCGTCGTGCGTGTGAAGCAGGGCGCGAAGACCTACACGGGCGGCGGGCTGGCCTCTTTCGTGTATGAACGCGATCATGTCGTTTCGGAGCTGAACGGCGATCGCGCCGTTATCACCTACGGCGGCGTAACCGTGGCCGCCGTGCGCGTTCCGATCTTGTCTGCAGATGGAAGCGGCGCGGGCGGCACAATCAAGGCCGGAAGCGTCGTGCGCGTAAAGCAGGGCGCGAAGACCTACACAGGCGGCGGGCTGGCCTCTTTCGTGTATAGCCGCGATCATGTCGTTTCGGAGCTGAACGGCGATCGTGCCGTTATCACCTACGGCGGCGTGACCGTGGCCGCCGTGCGCGTTTCCGATCTCACGCTTGTAAAGGAGTAACAAATATAAACACCGACAAAAAAGAAAGCGAGGCTTTGAAAAATGGATAACATGGTAATTGTTCTTGTGGTTGTGGCCGTCGTCGCGGTCGTTTTTGTGGGGCTGATCGTGCTGATCCCCTATCTGATAAAGAAGGGGATCAATGTTTCCGGCGTATTGACCGGAACGACAACCGTTCTTGACACCGCGGATCATGTGGTCGATACCCTGCAAGAGTTCTTCCCCGAAGTTCCCGTAATCACTGTTATTGACAAGGTGATTGGGTGGGCGCAGAAGGCGACAGAAGCCGCCGAACAGCTCTATAAAACAAGCAAAATTGAAGAGGGACAGCGGAAGGAAGAGGCAACAAAACTTGTCTATCAGTTCATCGAAGCGGCGGGAATTGAAATCGACGACGATTTGAAGAAGATTGTTGACGGTGCGATCGAAGCCGCTGTTTTTGCGCTTCCGAAGACGCATACCGACACCGCGGAAGCCCTGAATACTTAATTGCCATTGCGCCGCGCGCGGGTTTACTCCTTTACCGCCCGCGGCTTGATGGAGGCGGCGGCCACATGCCGCCCGCCTGATACCACGAAGCCCCCGCTTCCGCTGAACCGCGGCGGCGGGGGCTTATTTCATTACGGGAGGTTTTACGCATGAGCGAACAGAGAAAAACCACAGGCACGCGCAAGCGCGCGCCGAAGAAGGATACGGAAAGCAAAACCACGCGCACGCGGAAAAAGGTTGCCGAAGAGCAGGCCGCGCCCGTCCAGCAGAACGAGGAAGCCGCGCCGGATCGCGTGAAGGCCGAAGAGGAACAAACCGCCCGCGCGCCGGAACAGATGGCGGGAAAATCGGAGCATGACGGCGCGAAGCCGGAACAGACACCGCCCGCGGCGGGTTCCTTTGAGGTTTCCCGCGTGCTGAAAGTGACAAAACCCCTTATGCGCGGCGACGATGTGAAGGCGTTGCAAACGGCCTTGATCGAACGGAATTACCATTGCGGCACCAACGGAGCCGATGGGACATACGGAAGGTTGACAGCTTACGCCGTGCGGTGCTTTCAAGCGTCAAAAGGCTTGATTGTCAACGGGCGCGCGGACAGGTACACGATCGCCGCGCTTGGCGGTACATGGAAAGAGTAACAGAATATAGAGAAGCCCCCACGCTGGCCGCTTAATGGCTGGCGTGGGGGCTTTTTGTCGTTTTGCGGGGTTTACTCATTCCGGAAACGCAATGTTATTTCCGCGCCATAGTTCCGGCCTTCGCCGCCGCCGCAAACCTCTATGTTTACGATCCCGTCGAGGCGTGAAAAATTGTCGTTCACATACGAAACATATTCGGCGGGAATATTCCCGATTTGATCGCCGTTGACATATACACCGAAAGCGGGCTTGCCTTCCCATTCTTCCCGTTGCAAAGTCAATTCCATTGTGCCCTTGTCGAAAGGTTCGTCTTTGAAGTGGATTTTGCGCAAAATGGTTTGACGGCTTTTGCGCCCGTTTTTGAAGGTAACGCCCGCAACCTTCACGGAAAGAAATTCAAAAACGGGCTTTGTTTCATTTGTGGTTGCAGAGGCGAACAACGGAGCGGCGGGAGCTGACCGGACAGTCGGCGCGACACCATACGGCGCGCATTTCTTACACGGAGAAAGGCCGCGTTTTTTTGCGACGGAAAGCGGGATATATTGCGGTTTTCTCATTCCAGAACAATGCGCGTTTGTGTGGTACTTTGCGCCGCCATCTTCAAAATAGACCTTTGTTTCCTTTGGTGTGTCCAACGCCGCGCCATTTTTCTTCCTTCTTGACCGCGCCCGAACATTGACAGGGCAGAAGATAAAAACGATTGCTTGCAACGGTGTACAAAGGGAACATAATAAAAAACTTAATAATGGACTGCCAATCTTACACAAAGTACCGCCCAAACGAGACTACGGGCGGTATTTTTGTATCATGGCGGAGAAAGGAGGAACTTCCCACGGGGGCTTGACTGAAAAGTTGAGCCTCTTTTTTTCATGCCAAAAAACAGGAGGTAAATGCTTATGGCAGATGATAAAACCACAAAAACGCCGGAACAGCCGGTAACGGATAGCGGGCCGGGCAAGGAAACGCCTCCCGCTCCCCCAAAAGAGCCGGAGAAGGTTTCCGTTTCTCCGGAGCCGGAAAAAAAGACGGAACCGGAGGTAAAGAACCCGCAGGTTTCCGTCTATAACTTCGCTGAAATTATGAAGGAAAAGAAGGTCGAGGAACGGGCGGCAGCTCCCAGCGGGGAAAAGCCTGCCCCGGCAAAAACGGAAAAACCGGAAAAGCAGCCGGAGGCTCCGAAGAAAGCGGAGGAAAAACCCAAAGAGCCGGAACAGCCGAAGCGCCGGGGCCGTCCCCCGAAAGCAGATAAGGACAAGGCCGCAACCCCGAAGCCCAAAGCTCCCGCACAGAAACCGGAAAATGCGGTCAAAAAGGAACCGGAGAAAAAAACGGCTCCAACGGTACAGGCCGCTCCCGCTCCGAAGGAACCCGAAAAACCGAAGGATGCACCACGCCGGGGCAAGGAGCAGATCGTCTATATCAAGCTGAACGAGCTCCACGCCTTCAAGAACCATCCCTTTGAAGTCCGGGACGATGAAGAAATGCGGGCTATGGTGTCCAGCGTCAAGGACAAGGGCGTGACCCAGCCCGCTATCGTCCGTCCCCGTGAGGATGGCGGCTATGAGATCGTGTCCGGCCACCGCCGCCAGAAAGCCAGCGAGCTTGCCGGATATGCGGATATGCCCTGTATCGTCCGAAACCTGACAGACGATGAAGCCATCACGCAGATGGTCGAGGACAATCTCAACCAGCGTGAAGAAATCCTCCCCAGTGAGCGGGCCAAAGCCTTGAAAATGCAGCTTGAGGCTATCAAGCACCAGGGCTCCCGCACTTCGGGCCAGATTGACCCGAAGGACGCAGGAAAACGCTCCAACGAAATTGTAGCCGAGCGCAATAAGATGGCGGTCAAGCAGGTGCAGCGGTATATCCGGCTCAATGAGCTGGTTCCCGACCTGATGAAGCTGATGGATGAAAAAAAGCTGGGCTTTACTACGGCGGTGGAGCTTTCCTATATCGGCAAGAAGAACCAGAACTATATCGCCGTCGCCATTGACAGCCAGCAGTCCTCGCCTTCACAGGCGCAGGCAAAGCGTATGCGTGAGCTGGACGAAAAGAAGCTGCTCAACGGGGATGTGATCGACGGCATTATGATGGAGGACAAAAAGGAGGTAGACAAAGTGATTTTGACAGGTGCGGAACTGAGCAAGTATTTCGGCAAGGAAACTACGCCGAGGGAAATGAAGGACCAGATCATCAAGCTGCTGGACGACTGGAAGGGTCAGCAGAAGGAACACGAAAAGCCGGAGAAGAAAACCGAACAGGAAAAGTAAGCCCAAACTTCGGGTCAGCATGGCCCGAGGATTGCGGGGCTCTGCCCCGCGCCCCGAAGCTCTGGAGATATAAATTATTCCCCGTCGCCAGTTATTCCGTAGCATAGCCGGGAAAATCAGTCAAGGGCAGCGCCGCCGCAGGCGGTGCCAGAGGCACCCTTGACGGATTTCTCCCGGTTATGCTTTTTCCCGGTCAAGCGACGGGGATATAAATTCTCCAGAGCCGTTCCCCTTCCCGGGGGAAGGGGCGGAGGGGTTGGGCGATACCTTGCTTTTCCCTAAACCAAAACAGAAATGGAGGCTCAACCAATGAAACGACCTTTAGCGTACCTGACCGCCGCATGGAGCGGCGAGCCGGATGTTGATATGGAGCTGGCGGCCCACTACTGCCGTCTTGCTTATGAGGCGGGCTTTTCCCCGATCTGCCCGCTCTTGTATCTGCCGCTGTTTTTGAATGACAGCGTTCCCGAGGAACACAAGGCCGGGATTGATATGCGCCGGGATATGCTGCGGCGCTCCCACACCCTGATTGTCTGCGGCAGCGCTGTGGACGAGGATGTAAAAATGATATTGCGGTTGCCGGGCGGCTGGGCATTGCGGCGACCACACTGGAAGGGGTGCTTGCCGTGAAGGGACACGGCACCCCGGGCCATGCCGGACATTAAGCTGGGGAGCCTTTTTGACGGAATCGGCGTGTTCCCTCTGGCTGCTTCCCGGTGCGGTATCCGTCCGGTATGGGCCAGTGAGATTGAAAAGCGCCCATCTCCATAACCAAAAGGCACTTTCCCGACATGGTGCATTTGGGGGATATTACGAAGGTGGACGGCGGGAAAATCCCACCTGTCCATATAATTACCTTCGGTTCCCCCTGTCAGAACCTTTCTCTGATCGGCAACCGCTCCGGCCTTGCCGGGGCAAAATCAAGCCTGTTCTATCAGGCGTTTCGTATCATACAGGAAATGAGGGATGCTACTGATAACCTATATCCAGCTATCGCTGTTTGGGAAAACGTCATGGGAGCGTTTTCTACAAATGACCGGATGGACTTTAGAGCCGTCCTATCCGCCTTCTCGGACACCGAAGTTCCAATGCCTCCTTCGGGAAGATGGGGAAACGCCGGAATGGTGCGAGGGGGAACGCCTGATGTGTGCTGGCGGCTCATGGACGCCCAGTATTGGGCAGGCTCCCGAAGGCTGGCACGAAGGCAGCGGATTTTCGTCGTGGCGGATTTTGGAGGCAGACGTGCCGCAGACATACTATTTAAGCCCCGTCCAATGCTCCCACTTCCTCCGCCTTGCGGAGAGGGCGGGCGGGCCGCCGCCGAAGGAGATCGAACAGCTTCTTTTGAAACAGGGCGGCAGATACCAGTCATCCACCCCTTTCAGTGCTTCCGTATGCGGGGAGCGGCAAAAAGGCAGGAAGAAACGGCCTTCCGAAACAGCTTCGGATTACCAACTGACCCTTTTCCCACTCTTTTAGCCAGTGACGTGACGCCCTTCGCCTTCTGGTATGAGGGCGACCCGGAGGGCGGCTGTATCCGTTTTCTGACGGAAACGGAAAGCGAACGGCTGATGGGGCTGCCAGAGGGCTGGACAAAGTACGGGGCGGACGGCGTGGAGATCCGGCCTCTGCAACGCTACAAGGCGCTGGGGAACGCGATTGCCCTCCCTTGCGCCGATTACATTATGGCCGGGATCTATGAGGTGCTGGCTGACCGGGCCGGAAAGGAGGAATGAGCCCATGTTTGAAGCCTATATAACCAACACCGCCCTGTACCCCTTGATGGGGATTGAGGTAGGGACAACGGTACATTTCCCCACGACGACACAGGAGTTGCAGGCCGCCCTTGCCAAAATCGGGATAGACGGGAAACGGTACAGCGAAGTGTTCTTTACCAGCTTTGACAGCGATGTGCTGGGGCTCTACGATTATCTCTACGAATGTGAGAACATCGACGAGCTGAACGAGCTGGGCCACGCCCTGCTGGAAGTACGGGATAAGGGCGGACTGGAAACCTTTGAAGCCGCTCTTGTCTTGGGAAACCACACAAGGAGCGTGAAGGATTTGATAAACCTGACGCAGAACCTTGACCTTTACCGCTTTTACCCGGATATTTCCGATGATGAAGGGCTGGGCCGTCTTTACGCCGACGAGCTTGGGACTATCGACATACCGGAGCACATTCAGAACTACTTCGATTATGAGGCATACGGGCGGGATGTGCGTATCAACGAGGGCGGCGTATTCGCTCCCGGTGGGTATGTGTCGGCAGTCCCGGAGGGCTTCAAGGAGTATTACCACGGACCGCAGGACATTCCGCCGGAACACCGGATATTTGCCTATCCTGAAAAGGCCGAGCCTGTCCACTCCATTCTCGCTACACTCAAACGGTTTCAAGAAGCCCCACCCGCTCCGAAAAAGGACAAGGCGGGGCCTTCCCATGAAGAACGGTAAGACTTCGGGCCAGCATGGCCCGAAGCATAAAGGAGGTGCATACCATCAACTATTACCCTATCAATGAAGGAGCCGCCCGCCGGGCAAAAGAAATGAACAGCTTTTCCGACTACAAGGAAGGGAGCGCAACGGCGGAATACCGGGCAATGGTGGACAAGGCCGCCGCCATAGCGGAAAAGCAGAAATCCCGGGTGGACCCCATGTACCATGAGAAGATCGACCATCTGTTAGACACCTACGCCCGCAAGCTGGCCGAAACATGAACCAAGGCTTTGCCATTGACGCGAGGGTTCCCTCTGTGCTGATCGCCGGGCCTTCCAATTTCCCGGTGGGGAAAGAAGGAAAAACAGAACCGGGCGCGGGACAGCAACATGGAGGAATGGCGGCATATTCAAGGGCTGCTGGATAAGATACGCAGCACCGGCATGGGCGGGATCAGCGCCGATGACCCGGCAGCGATTGAAAAGCTCCAGAAGAAGCTGGACGGGCTGGAACGCTCCCAGCTCATTATGAAGGAGGTCAACGCCTATTACCGCAAGCATGGCAAGCTGGACGGCTGTGCGCTGCTGTCGCCGGACCAGATTGAAAAGCTGAAAGCAAGCATGGCGTCAAGCTGGCGGAGCGACCCGAGGCCCTTTGAAAGTTACCAGCTAACCAACAACAATGCGGAGATCCGCCGGGTAAAGGCCCGTATCGAACAGCTTTCCAAACAGGCACAGCAGGAATTTTCCGGCTGGGAGTTCGATGGGGGTCGTGTGGAAATGAACCGGGAGGACAACCGCTTGCAGGTGTTCTTTGACGGAAAGCCTGACGCGGACACCCGGGCCGAGCTGAAAAGCAGCGGCTTTCGTTGGGCTCCCAGCGTGGGCGCATGGCAGAGGCAGCTCACGGACAACGCCATCCGGGCGGCTGACCGTCTGGAATGTATCAAGCCGCTGTCCGGCGAAAAGCCCTCCCAGCTTCAAAAGAAGCCCTCTATCTTGCAGACCATGCGGGAACAGGGCGAAAAAGTCCAGACGGAGCCGGAAAAGAAAGCTCCGTCCGGCAGGGATGCCGAGCGGTAAGCCTCGGGCCACATTGGCCCGAGGTTTTCTGTTCCCCGAGATTGTACGGGGGCCTCCCGGATAGCGGGAACCCCGACGGAAAGGAGGTTTTATGCAGGAAGAAGTAAACCAAAAAACGGTTGCCCTTTCGATCAGGACAACGAAGCTCACGGGAAAAGTGCTGGCTGCCGCTCTTGGGAAGGTGGCGCGGGCGCTGCAAAAGCACCACCGGAAGGCGCTGACCCCGCAGGGACGCCAGAGTGTAAAAAAGCTGATGAACCACTATGGCGGCAAAAGCGCCATGCCCTATGTGGGAGCCCCAAAGGATTTTGACCGGATCGCGAAGGAGTTCCATGTGGACTACGCTTTCCATAAAGTGAGCCCCGGTCATTACCTGCTGTTTTTCAAAGCCAATCAGGCGGACGCTATCACGGCGGCCTTCCAGAAGTACAGCGCAAAGGTGCTGAACAAAGAGCAGGACAAGGCTTCCATCCTCGGTCAGCTTCGGAATTTCACGGAGCAAATCAGGACGCAGGCAAAGGAAAAGCAGCGGACCAGAGAGGCGGTGAAGGACGGACGTTGAGTGACAAGATCAGAAAATATGTGCTCCCAAACCTGCCGTACCTCTTTGTGTTCTGGTTCTTCTCCAAAATCGGGACGGCCTACCGGATCGCCCCCGGCACAGACTTCGGGACAAAGCTCATGGGGATGCTCGACACCTTCCCGAAAGCCTTTGAAACCTACTGGCCGGGGCTGGGCGGTATTGACCTGCTGGTGGGCCTTGCCGGTGCGGCTGGGATGTATCTGCTGATACAGTCAAAGATCAGGCAGGCGAAAAAATTCCGGCGGGATGCGGAGTACGGCACCGCCCGCTTTGGAACAAAGGAGGATATAAAGCCGTTTGTAGACCCTAAATTTCAGAACAATGTCATTTTAACCGGGACGGAGTTCCTTACCATGAACACCCGTCCGAAGGTACCTGCCAATGCCCGGAACCTAAACGCCTGTGTCATCGGCTCGTCCGGCTCGGGAAAGACAAGGTTCTGGCTGACCCCGCAGCTCCTTCAAGCCCATTCCTCGTATGTGGTGGTAGACCCGAAGGGCGGCACCCTCGACCAGTGCGGGCGGTTCCTGCAAAGGGAAAAATACAGGGTGCGGGTGTTCAACAGTATCGACTTCTCCAAATCCATGCACTACAATCCGCTGGCCTATATCAAGACGGAAAGCGATGTTTTGAAATTCGTTACCGCCCTGATTGCCAATACCAAAGGCGATGGCAAGGAGGGCGACGAGTTCTGGACAAAAGCCGAAACCCTTTTGTACTGCGCCCTTGTGGCCTATATCGTCTTTGAGGGGCCGGAGGAAGAACGCAACATGAATACGCTGGTGGAAATGATAAACAGCATGGAAGTCCGGGAAGATGACGAAACCTTCAAAAATGCGGTTGACTATATGTTCGATGGGCTGGAACGCCGCAGTCCCCAGCACTTCGCTGTGAGACAGTATAAGAAATACAAGCTGGCCAGCGGCAAGACAGCTAAAAGCATACTGATTAGCTGCGGAGCCAGACTTGCCCCCTTTGACATTCCCCAGCTTCGGGAGATCATGTCCTATGACGAACTGGAGCTTGATAAGCTGGGGGATGAAAAATCAGCGCTGTTCTTCCTTATCAGCGACACGGACACCACCTACAACTTTTTGGTTGCCCTCGCTTTTTCGCAGATGTTCAACCTTCTGTGTGAACGGGCTGACAACACCTATGGCGGGCGTCTGCCCTACCATGTGCGGGTGCTGTGGGACGAGGCAGCCAATACCGGACAGGTGCCGGGGCTGGAAAAAATCGTGGCTGTCATCCGCTCCCGTGAGATCAGCCTGACGCTTTTTTATCAGGCAATGAGCCAGTGCAAGGCATTGTACAAAGACCATTCCGAAACCATCATGGGAAACATGGACAGTATCGTGTTCCTCGGAGGCCGGGAGGCTTCCACCCTAAAGGATATTTCGGAAAACTGGCTGGGCAAGGCCACCATCTCCATGCAGACCGAGGGCCGAAGCCGTGGACAGTCTGAAAGTTACAGCCAGAATATGCAGCGGCTTGGCCGGGAGCTGATGACCACCAGCGAGATCACCACCATGCCCGGGGATAAATGTATCTTGCAGCTTCGGGGGCTCCCGCCCTTCCTGTCCCCGAAGTATGACTTGAAAAAGCACCCGAATTACAAGTACACAGCCGAATTTGATAAAAAGAAAAACGCCTTCCGCTTGGAAAGCCTGTTCCGCCACCGGCCATTGAGACTAAAGCCGGAGGACGAATACACGGTGTACGAAGTGGACGGCTCCGACACGGACGAAGAAGCTGACCTGTTGAATTTCGATGATCTGGACAGCGACGAGTTTGTGTAACTTCGGGCCATGATGACCCGAAGCGCCGCCGATGTGGGCGGTTTTTTTGTACCCAAAACCATCAAACAAACAAAATGGAGGAACGTATATGGAATTTTTCAATCAGGCAATCGACATTCTTAAAATTCTGGTCATGGCTCTTGGCGCTGGTCTGGCGGTATGGGGCGTCATCAACCTTCTGGAAGGTTACGGGTCGGACAACCCTGCGGCAAAAAGCCAGGGCATTAAGCAGCTGATGGCGGGCGGCGGTGTCGTTCTGATCGGCCTTCAGCTTATCCCTCTGCTGTCCGGCCTGTTCAGCTAAGTGTCACCCGTTGTCCCTTTTTCCAGAAAAGGAGCTGATGTATGGACTTTATCATCGACGCAATCGTTGAATGGCTGAAAGGTCTGCTCGTCGATGGTATCATGGGAAATCTGGATGGTCTTTTCGATAACGTCAATCAGAGCGTTGGCGAGATCGCCACACAGGTAGGCACGACCCCGGCGGACTGGAACGCCGGGGTCTTTTCCATGATACGACAGATCTCTGAAACTGCCATCCTGCCAATCGCCGGGGTCATCCTCACTTTTGTTATGACCTATGAACTGATACAGATGCTCATAGAACGCAACAACCTCCATGAAGTTGACACATGGATGTTTTTTAAGTGGGTGTTCAAAACCTTTGTGGCTGTGATGATCCTGACGAATACCTTCAATATCGTGCTGGCGGTCTTTGATGTGAGCCAGTATGTGATCCAGCAGTCAGCGGGCATTATCCAGAACGGGACAGAAATCACGCCGGATGTGCTGGACAGTCTGCGGACAGAGCTTGAGGCGATGGAGTTAGGCCCTCTGTTCGGACTCTGGCTCCAGTCCTTCCTGATCCAGCTTACCATGATTGCCTTAAACATCGTGATTTTCGTCATCGTATATGGCCGTATGATTGAAATTTATTTACTCACAAGTTTAGCGCCTATCCCGTTTGCCACAGTCCCCAACAGGGAAACCGGACACATGGGGCAGAACTATTTCCGCTCCCTCTTTGCGGTGGGCTTTCAAGGTCTATTGATCTTAGTCTGTGTCGCCATCTATGCGGTGCTGATCCAGAGTATCGCCACCGACGGCGACCCCATCGGGGCGATCTGGGGCTGCGTGGGATATACGGTGCTGCTGTGTTTTACCTTATTCAAAACAGGCAGTCTTGCAAAATCCATCTTCGGCTGCCATTAAGAGACTTCGGGCCATGCTGACCCGAAGCGGAAAGGAGGATCATGCCGAAAGAAAAATTTTCGATAATCTATGCAGATCCACCGTGGCGGTATGAGCAGAAAAACAGGCAGGGATCAGCAGAGCTTCATTATCCCACTATGAGTATTGAAGAAATTTGTTCCCTTCCAGTGGCCGACTTGGCTGCAAAAGACAGCGTTTTGTTTCTGTGGGCAACATTCCCACAACTGCCGGAAGCCTTAAAGGTCATTAAAGCATGGGGCTTTTCTTATCGTTCTGTGGCTTTTGTATGGATAAAGAGGAACCGGCGCTCCTACTCATGGTTTTACGGTCTGGGGTATTGGACCAGAGGCAATGCAGAAATTTGTCTTTTAGCAGTAAAAGGACATCCGAAGCGTAAGTCTACCGGTGTTCACCAGCTTATTGTTTCCCCGATAGAGCGCCACAGTAAAAAGCCGGACGAGGCCAGGCGGAAAATTGTAGAACTGATGGGCGATATACCACGAGTGGAATTGTTCGCCAGAGAAAAAAGCCCGGATGGGACGTGTGGGGAAACGAAGTTGAAAGCACTGTAAACTTGTAACAGCTTCGGGTCATGCTGACCCGAAGCGGAAAGGAGAAATCCATGCAGGAAAAAAATGCGGGCGGAACACCAGCTGCCCCTATAAAGCTGGATGTAAGCGTGCGGGTCATCGAACCTGTGAAAAACCTCATGGGCTTTGCCAGCGTGAAATTCAATGACTGCTTTGTGGTGGAAAATCTGAAAATCGTACAGGGCAGCAAGGGGCTCTTTCTTGGGATGCCCAGCCAGCCAGACGGCAAAGGCGGCTACCGGGATATGGCCTACCCTGTCACAAAGGAGTTCCGGGAACAGCTCAACACCGCTGTTCTGCAAGCCTATGAGGCAAAGCTGGAACAGATGGCGGAGCGTGGCTCTGTGGGGCGTGCATCCATCAGCGACCAGCTCAAAGCCGGAAAAGCGGCTGCCGAACAGGCAAAGGCAGAACGGCCTCCGAAGGAAAAGCCCAGCCGCAGCGCAGAGCGTTGACCTCGGGCCATGCTGGCCCGAAGCAGAAAGGAGGCGGGAACCATGCCACGCAAACGGACGGGCTATGACGCGGCCTGCTATTACGACGGAAAACTGCTGGGCCGCTGTACCAAAGCGGACAGCGATGCCTATACCCTGTTGATGAACGCCTGCGGCGGGGAGGCCGCCCGTGTCCTGCGGGAATACGCCTACTTTTCCCCGGAACTGAAGGCCATCTTGGAAAAGGCGGCGCTCATGCAGGCGGACCGGAGCCGGACGGGCGGAATGTTCCATGCGCCGAAAAGCTCCCCGTGGGGCGAGGTGCAGAGCTGTGAAACCCTCTGTCCGGGGGTGTTTCTGGTATCTACCGCCAGCCACGGCGGAACGATGGTGGCAAACGAGGTAGCCGCCGTCCTCTCCCCAGCGGCGAAAAAGTGCGGCTTCAAGGATAAGGGCTATATCTGCTATGAGGAGGACGCACAGGAAAGTGTGGTGCTCCGGGAACTGCTGGACAAAAAACTGTGGAACATCCCTGACCGCATTAAGGACAAAGGACAGTTTGAAGAAAAGCTCAATCAGTCCATCCGGCAGTATCACCCCGAATACTGGCGGGCAAGGCAGAGCGGACGAGAGGCCGCCGAAGCTGCCCGCAGCACAGCCCCGGCCAAAGAGGCCGCAAGATAACCTCGGGCCATGCTGGCCCGAAGCAATAAAGGAGGTGTACCAAAATGGCCTATGTGCCAGTACCAAAAGACCTTTCCAAAATCAAGACAAAGCTGGCCTTCAACCTAACGAAGCGCCAGCTTGTTTGTTTTTCCAGCGCAGCGGCGGTGGGCCTCCCGGCTTACCTGTTTTCCCGTGGCAGTATCGGGAACAGTGCCGCCATGTTCCTGATGATCGGCCTCATGCTCCCGTTCTTCTTTCTGGCTATGTATGAACGAGACGGTCTGCCGCTGGAAAAAGTGCTGAAAAACATCATCCGCACCCGGTTCCTCTATCCCCGTGTGCGGCCTTACAAAACCGAAAACTTCTATGCGCTGCTTAGCGCCAGAAAGGAGGCGCAGCCGATTGCGAAACAGCAGAAGGGCCGGAAAGCCCGCAGGCAAAAAGCCTGAAAAGCAGGGCCTTCTCGGCCTGTTCACAAAGGGAAAGAACATTCCCACCACCGCCCAGCAGACCCTCCCTTACCGGGAAATGTACCGGGACGGGGTGTGCCGGGTAGCGGACCGCTATTACACCAAAACCATTGAATACGAGGACATCAACTACCAGCTCGCACAGTCCGAAGATCAGGCGGCCATCTTTGACGGGTGGAGCGCCTGCCTCAACTACTTTGACAGCAGCCTTCCGTTCCAGCTTTCCTTCCTCAACCACCGGAGCCGCCCGGGCAGCCGGTACAGCGTGAACATCCCCATGCAGGACGATGATTACAACAGCGTCCGGTGTGAGTATGTGGAAATGCTGGAAAACCAGATCGCCAAAAGCAACAACGGCATTGTCCGCACAAAGCTCCTGACCTTCGGCGTGAATGTGGACGACCTTTCCACCGCCAGGGCAAGGCTGGAACGTGTAGAGGCGGACATTTGCGGGAACTTCAAAAAGCTGGGCGTCAAGTGCCGCTCCCTTTCGGGGCTGGAACGGCTGGAGCTTCTTCACGGGCAGCTCCACCCCGGCAGCGGCTCCCCCTTCCGGTTTTCATGGGATATGATCCCCAAAACCGGGCTTTCCACCAAAGACTTTATCGCCCCGGACAGTTTCGATTTTCGTTTCAGCCGTCTGTTCCGGGTGGGGACGACTTGGGGCGCTGCCTCCTACTTGCAGATTTTGGCCTCAGAGCTCTCGGACAAGCTGCTGGCGGAGCTTTTGGAAATGGATGCGGAAATGACCATCACTCTCCATATCCAAACCGTCGATCAGGCCGCCGCCGTAAAATCCATCAAGGCCAAAGTCTCCGACATTGACAAGATGAAGGTGGAGGAACAAAAGAAGGCAGCCCGGGCCGGGTACGACATGGACATACTCCCGCCCGACCTTGTGACGTACAGCAACGACGCAAAGACCCTCTTGGAAGATTTGCAGAGCCGGAACGAGCGAATGTTCCTGTTGACCTTCCTTGTGGTGAACATGGCCCCGACCCGCCGGGAGCTGGACAATGACCTGTTCACGGTGTCGGGTATCGTCCAGAAATACAACTGCACCTTGAAGCGGCTGGACTTCCAGCAGGAGGACGGTTTTCTTTCCAGCCTTCCGCTGGGCCATAACGGCATTGAGATCAAGCGCGGCATGACGACCAGCTCCACGGCCATTTTCGTTCCCTTTATGACGCAGGAGCTCCGCATGGATGGCGAAGCCGTCTATTACGGGCTCAACGCCCTTTCCCATAACGTCATCATGGCAAACCGGAAAAAGCTCAAAAACCCCAACGGCCTGTTCCTCGGTGTGCCGGGCTCCGGTAAATCCTTCGCCGCAAAGCGGGAGCTTGTGAACGTGTTCCTTGCCACAAAAGACCGCATTATCGTGGTGGACCCGATGGGCGAATACTCGCCCCTTATCAGGCGGCTGGGCGGACAGGTCATCGAGATCGCCCCGGACAGCCCCCACCACATCAATCCGATGGACATTGATTTGAGCTTTGACGAGGAAAACCCGATGGCACTGAAAGCCGACTTTATCCTGTCACTGATGGAGCTGATCGTTGGCGGCAAGGATGGCTTGCAGCCGGTGGAGCGGACCGTCATTGACCGCTGTGTACGCCAGATGTACCGGGAACACTTGCAGGACCCGGAAACAAGCAAAATGCCGACCCTCCAAACCCTGTATGACCTGCTCTGTTCCCAGCCGGAGGGCGAGGCGGTACGGCTGGCAACTGCCCTTGAAATCTATGTGTCGGGTTCCCTTAACGTGTTCAACCATGAAACCAATGTGGACCTGAACCGCCGTCTGGTATGCCTTGACTTAAAAAAGCTGGGGGCCGGGCTTCGGACGATTGCCATGCTCATTATGCAGGACTTGGTAAACTCGCAGGTGTCCATGAATTTCCTGCGCGGTATCGCTACATGGTGCTACTTCGACGAATTTCATGTGCTGCTCCGTGACCGTCTGACGGCAAGCTATTGTGTGGCGATCTGGAAAATGCTGCGAAAAAAAGGGTGCGTTCCCAGTGCTTTAACGCAGAACGTAAAGGATTTTCTGGCAAGCCCGGAGATTGAGAACATCTTTGAAAACTCGGACTTCCTTGTGCTGCTCTCGCAGGCACAGGGGGACCGGCAGATTTTAGCCAAACAGCTTGGGATCAGCCCCCACCAGCTTTCCTATGTGACCCATACCAATTCCGGCGAAGGGCTGCTGTTCTTCGGGAACACCACCATCCCGTTTGTTGACCGCTTCCCGCAGAATACCGAGCTGTACGCCATTATGACCACCCGCCCGGAGGACAAAAAACAGGAAATGAACCGGGCATAACACACTTCGGGCCATGATGGCCCGAGGTTTGGAAAGGAGGGATACATCATCGGAAAGAAACCGGACAAACGGAATTTTCAAAGGCCGGGGCCGACGGAGGATACCGGGGGCAATCGCCCCGGACCGGCTGAACGGGAAGGACCTTCCCCGCACCGTCCCGACGTCTGCGGTTTGAGGACCGAGGATGCCGGGCAGGACAGTCCTTCGGGCCATGATGGCCCGAAGTCCAAAAGCGGCAAGTTTCAAGAGGACAGCCGCAAAAGCCGTCCCTCTGACCGCATGAGGCAGGAGGATGAAGCGAGCAGGCCGCAGGATACCGGCAGGGCACAGGAGCCGGAGGGCTCCGCCGAGAAGGCCGGGAGTAAAAAGGACAAGTACCAGAAGGCGCAGGCCAAAGCGGAGCGCGCCGGGGAAAAGCTGGGAAAGGCCCGGGAGAAGCTGGATAAGGTCGAGGCGAAACGGGCGGCGCAGAAGCCGCCGGGGCTTGCGAAGAAAGCTGTCCGGGGAGCCCGTACAGAAGCATGGTTCTATGTCCACAACAAGATCCACGAAGTTGAGCATGAAAATGTGGGTGTGGAAGGAGCCCATAAGTCGGAACTTGTGGCCGAGGCCGGAGCCCGGAAACTGACCCGGTATGCCAAACGCCGCTGGCGGGAGCACCCGGCCCGGAAGGTGGCAAAGTGGGAACGGAAGGACATAAAAGCCCGGGCCAATATGGATTTTCAGAAGATGGCCTCCGAGCACCCGGAGCTTGCCAGCAATCCGCTTTCCCGTGTGCAGCAGAAATGGAAACTGAAACGCCGGTATTCCAAAGAAGCAAAGGCGGCTGCAAAACAGGGCGCAAAGACCGCAAAGAAAACCGCTGCCGCTTCGGGAACTGCGACCCGTCGGGCGGCGCAGTTTGTGACCCGTCATCCCGTGGCGGTGCTGGTCCTGCTCCTGCTGTTGCTGCTCTGTTTTCTTGTGTCGGCGGTGAGTTCCATTTTCCCCACGCTTGGCAGCGGCCTTGCCAATGCGTTATCCGGCACCTCCTACGCCTCGGAGGATACGGACCTGCTGGGGGTGGACGAGGACTACACGGCACTGGAAAACGAGCTGGCGCAGACGGTAGCGAACATCGAAAGCACCCATCCCGGCTATGACGAGTACCGCTATTCCGTGGACGAGATCGGCCATAACCCCTATGAGCTGGCGTCCTATCTCTCGGCAAAGTACCATGTGTATTTCCGGGAACAGGTGCAGGACGAACTGCGGGAGATCTTCGAGGCACAGTATGAGCTGACCTTGACGGAGGAAGTCGAGATACGCTACCGCACCGAAACCAGCACCGACCCGGAGACCGGGGAAACCACCACCGAGGAAGTCCCCTATGAGTATTACATTCTCAATGTGACCCTCACAAACAAGACGCTGCCCGCCGTGATCCTGCCGAGGCTTAACGAACAGCAGCGGGAAATCTACACCGTTATGCAGCAGCTCAAAGGCAACAAACCCTATCTGTGGGAAGGGATTTACAACGGCGGCGAAGATACCGGCCCCAGCTATGAGATACCCGGCGAGGCGCTGGATGACCCGGCTTTTGCGGCGCTCATGGAAGAAGCCACAAAGTACATCGGCTGGCCCTATGTGTGGGGCGGCTCCAGCCCGTCCACCTCCTTTGACTGTTCGGGCTTTGTCTGCTGGGTGTACACGGCCAGCGGCGTCCACAACCTGCCCCGTACCACGGCGCAGGGCATTTATAACCAGTGCGCTATCATTTCCCCCTCCGAGGCAAAGCCCGGCGACATTATCTTTTTCACGGGAACCTATGACAGCCCCGGCCCTGTGTCCCATGTGGGGATTTATGTGGGCGACGGGATGATGCTCCATTGTGGTTCGCCCATCCAATACGCAAACATCAATTCAAGCTACTGGCAGACACATTTCTATGCCTTCGGGCGTTTGTGAGCCAGAGGAAAGGAGTCCTTGCATGAACAAGATCGACAAGCTCGATAAGGAACTGGAAAAAGCCCGGGAGAAGGCTGCCGAGTGGCAGGCCAAAATCCGGGAGCTGGAAAAGCAGAAACAGGAGGAAGAAAACAGCCAGATCGTGCAGGCGGTGCGCTCCCTCAAACTGACGCCCGCCCAGCTTATGGCTTTTTTGAATGACCCCAAAAACAGCCTTACCGCTTCGGGCCATACTGACCCGAAGCCGGAGGCACCCGAAAAGGAGGACACAGCCCATGAAGAAAACTAAATACCGCAGGCTGGCGGCGATGGCTGCCAGCCTTTTGTGTTGCCTGATCTTTACGGTCCCGGCCTACGCCCAGAGCAGCGAGCCGCAGCCGGAGACAGCTCCCGCCCCGGTGGAAACCGAAGCGGAGCCGGAAACCCAGAACCCCTTTACCCCGGACGGGACGGGAACCGTGGTGGACAACGCCACCGACGAGGACGGTAAAGAGTTCTACACCATCACCACCGCAGACGAGAGCGTGTTTTATCTGGTGATCGACAAACAGAAAACCAGCGAGAACGTCTATTTCCTCAATACCGTTACCACAGACGACCTTCTGCCTCTTGCTGAACAGGGTAAGGAACCGCCCAAAGAAGTGACCCCTGAGCCAGAGCCAAAGCCCACCGAACCGGTGGAGGAAGTACCGGAACCCGAGCCGGAGAAAAAGGACAGCCCCCTTCTCTCTCTGCTCCTGATCGGTGCGGTGGTGCTGGCCGGCGGTGGAATTGGTTACTATTTCAAGATTTACAAGCCGAAGCATGAGGCCCCGGATTTGGAAGATGATTACTGCGAATATGAGGACGGGGAGCTGGAGGAGATCGCAGAGGAACCCGAGGACGAAGATACCCCGCCGTGGGAGGAAGATACGGAGGAATGAGAATGAATTTTACAAGCAGCCCTTTTGAACGAATGATGAAGGAAGTACCGCACCCCGGCTGGGACAATGACGACCCTTGTAAGGGATGCCGTTACTACAAGGAGTGCAAAGGAAAGAAAAACAGTGCCGGAAGAAGTTCCGGGCGCTGATCGTGGAGCCCCGCCCTTCGGGCCATCGTGGCCCGAAGTCTTAAATGGACGCCCGGGAGCTGACCCGTGACGAGAAGAAGAAAATCCGTTCTCTGGTCACGGGGATGTGTGCCAACTATGACAGGGAAAGCGGCCTGTGCCTTCCTCTGGACTGTGCCTGTTATATGCTGCACAAGTGCTGGACAGGGGCGTACTGCCGTTACTTCCGTGAGGCTGTCCTGCCCCTTGACCCGGAGCTTCAAGCGTCGTTGACAACGGAAGGCATCTCCCCGGAGCTGCGAGCCTGTGCGGTCTGCGGAAAGGCGTTTTTGCCCGAGGGGCGTCAAGCCTACTGTTCCGACGCCTGCAAGGCCGAAGGGAACCGCCGAAAAAGCCGGGAACGCATGAGGAAAATGCGGGAGAAAAGGCCGGGCGGCTGTTACGATTTGCCGCCTCCAAAGGCTTGACATTCCGGGCTTTTTTGAGGGTGTTTCCGGGGTGGGAATATCTTATTACATTTCTCCCCGGTCTGCCCTCTTATTTCGTAACATCCAGCACTTCGGGTCATGTTAGCCCGAGGCACAGAAAGGAGGTATCTCTTGGAGACAGTACAAGGATATGTGATTTTGAAAGCTGCCACCTTTGAAACCGGACACGGCTTTGCGCTGGGGCATAATCCGGGAGCGCCGAGCCCCTTTGTGACCTGGCAGTTTACCGAGGGGGAAAACGGCCATCGGGATTACTACTGGGGCCGCTATGGAACCAGTCAGGCGTGGGCGCAGAGGGACTTTGACCGCCGGGTGGACGACTATCAGCAGCTTTACCATGCGGCGGTCAAGCATACCGAGCTGGGACCGGAGGGCGTTTACCGCTATTATTCCACCCAGCGGCCCGTGGACATAGGAACTTACCCGAAGCCGCCGGATAACCAGCCTCTTTCCATCGTCAACTACGATGATGACAGGCGGCGTCCTGTGGCAGACGGCAGGCTGATGGCATGGGGCGAACTGACCTACGCAAAGCCGCTGACCGAAAAGCAGATGGAGGACTACGAGCTGAAACCAGCACCGGGCAATCCTGACCGGGTGCGCCCATCCATTACCGCCCGGCTCAAAGATGGAACCAGAGGGCAGGACCCCCCGAAGGAGCCCGGCCAGAAGCGGAGCCATAAAAACCATGAGGAACGATAAAGGAGGATCGCCATGCACGAAAAAGACAACTATCTGAAAACCGCCGAGCTCTCCACAGAGCAGAACTGCAACATGATCGACGGCGTACCCAACAACACGCCCATCCCGCCCACACCCCCGGAGCTGGACGCAAAACCGCTTGATAAGGTAAAGGAACCCAAAGAGCGCCGGAAAGGCCGGGAGCTGGAACGCTGATGGAGAACCGCAAGCGGAATGTCCATCTGCACGTCATGGTAACGCCGGACGAGCTGGCAGCCATCCATGAACGGATGGCTGAGGCGGGCATTTCCAACGCCGGGGCTTATGTACGGAAAATGGCTCTGAATGGATATATCCTGCACATCGACCTTGCACCTGTAAAAGAGTTGATCTCTCTGCAACGGCGCTGTTCCAACAATCTCAATCAGGTCGCCGTACACGCACACACCTATGGCGTGTACCCGGAGGAAATCGACGGATTGAAGCGGGACTATGAAAAGCTGTGGGGCGAGGTGTCAAAGGTGCTGCGGGAGCTTTCCGAGCTGGTGGCAAAGTAAGACGAGGGCGGCAGGCTTCCGTTGCGGGGCTTGCCGCCCTGCTCTTTTTTTACCACTTCGGGCCAGTATGACCCGAAAGTTTGGGACAGGATTTACTAATCTTTCGCAACATTTATGTCCCCGGGCAGGCATGATAAAATAGAGGTAGGAAGGATAGATAAAGGAGGTTTTGAAGATGAAGATACTGCTGAAAATATTGGTTGCTCCCTTTGCTTTAGCGTTGTCCCTTCTGGCGGCTCTGCTGGTGTTCCTGTTTGATATTTGTGCCGTCCTGCTGACGATTGCCTCTGTGATCCTGACGGTGCTGGGTGTCGCTCTCTTTTTCACGCCGACGCCCATAGGCGGGATTGTATTTCTGTTTCTTGCCTTCCTTCTTTCGCCGTATGGACTGCAAGCGGCGGCGGGCTCCCTTCTTTGGGCGCTGGACGGAGGCAAATCCGCTCTGTACCGGTTTCTGGCAAGTTAAGCAGCCTCGGGCCATACTGGCCCGAAGTCGGGGCGGTCTGAATGGGCCGCCCCTTTCTCATGGAAAGGAGGGATGATTTCTGGCTACCACAACTTTGTTACAGCGCCATGCGGGCGAAGGCGAAACGATTGCTGAGGCTATCCGGGATTGTCTGGACTATGGCAAGGACCCGGAGAAAACAGAAAGCGGAAAGTATATCTCCGCTTATGAATGTGATCCGGCCACCGTGGCGGACGAGTTCCTTTTGGCAAAGGCCAGCTATGCCGCTATGACGGGCCGGGAACAGAAGAAAGAAAATAATGTGCTGTGCTATCAGATACGACAATCCTTCTATCCGGGCGAGATCACCCCGAAGGAGGCGAACCGTATCGGCTATGAGCTGGCTATGCGCTGGACAAAGGGGCGGCACGCTTTTATCGTTACCACGCACACCGATAAGCAGCACATCCATTGTCACATTTATTACAACTCCACCACCCTTGACTGCACCCGGAAATTCCGAAACTTTTGGGGCTCCAGCTTCGCCCTCCGGCGGCTCTCTGACAGGCTGTGCCTTGAAAACGGGCTGTCCATCGTGGAGAACCCGAAGCCCCGGAGCAAGGGCAAGTATCGGAACTATGGGGAGTGGCAGAAAGACCGGAAAGGGCCGCTTTCCTATCAGGACAGACTGCGCCTTGCCATTGATACTGCGCTGGCGGAACGCCCCGCTGATCTGGACGAATTTCTCAATTTGATGAAGCGGGCCGGGTATGAGGTCAAGACGGTTCGGGGCGGCGGTATCAGTTTCCGGCTGACCGGGCAGGGACAGGAACGCTTTACCCGTCTGCGGGCTTCCACGCTGGGAGACGGCTACGACTTGCAAGATGTTCTGTCCGCCATTGAGGGCAAAGAAAAACGCCCCGGGCACTCGGAGCGGAAAATCAGTCTGGCGGTGGATATTCAAGCAAAGCTGGCTGCCGGTAAGGGGCCGGGATATGAACGCTGGGCGAAGGTATTTAACATTAAGCAGATGGCCGCTGCCCTTGCCTATATACAGGACAATGGACTGACCGATTATGAGCAGTTGGCACAGAAAGCCACCGAGGAGGCAGAACGTTTCCATGCCATTTCCGAGCAGATCAAGCAGACGGAACAGGCCATGAAAACCAATGCCGGGCTAAAGGCCGCAACGGTTCAGTATGCCAAAACCCGTCCGGTCTTTGAGCAGTATAAGGCGACGAAGTACAGCCGGAAATTCCTTGCGGAGCATGAGGCCGACCTTGAACTGTACCGGGCTGCACAAGCGGAAATGCGCTCTCTGCTGGGCGGGGCGAAGCTCCCTAAAATGGATGTGCTGAAGGAGGAAGGCCGCAAGCTCACAGCAAAGAAAAAACAGCTCTATGGAGAATACCAGAAGGCACGACGGGATATGCAGGAGATCGTCACGATCAAGGCGAACATTGACACTCTGATGGGCTACACCGAGCCGGGAAGAAAGCAGGAAAAGGAGCGTTAAGGTTATGAAAATAAGGAGCAAAGCGACGCTGACACTTCGGGCCATGTTGGCCCGAAGATACGGGTTTGGGGCGAGCCCCAACAAGCCGCCTTTGTGCCACTTGTGGCCACAGAGGCATTGCTTGCCACTTAGCGGCAGCCCCTAAAATGGCGCAAAAAAACAGAGGCCCTTATTCTGGAACCTCCGTTTCTCTGGCTTTCTTAATGCCTTCGGCTGTGGCTTCTATCACGACAAGCTCTTTTTCATTCATGGAGTTTAGAAGCACATCAATGTGCTTTCTGCAAGAGCTTGACCTTGCCCCTCCGTCCGCATGAATAAACTGGTCAACTGAAACGTCAAACATGGTAATGAGTTTAACAAAAAGGTCGAAACTGGGATACTGACCTTTGTTCTCAATATTCATAATGGTACGGGAGTCACGGTCTACTAATTCCGCAACATAGGCTTGTGTCCAGCCCTTTTCTTCTCTGGCTCTTTTGAGAGCCGCCCCGAGGCCGTGAAAGTCAAACCTTCTTTCATCTTGGTTCATTCTCATATCACCCTATATCATTGTACATTTCGGGTTGGATTATGAAAATGTAATGAAATATGATGTAAGGTGGTATTTTATTTCCGCTATGTTTTCTTGAACCTTGAAAACACAAACATCCATTCATTCATTGACATTATTTTTTCTCTATGTTATACTGTTATACACAACAGCATAACAGTTAAAACACACGGAGGATGCAGCAATGAAACTGATTATTTCAAATGTATCTGGCGTCCCCATATACGAGCAGATTAAACAGCAGATCAAGGCGGCTATTTTATCTGGCGAGCTTCAAGCCGAAGAAACTTTGCCCTCCCTTAGAACACTTGCCAAAGACTTAAAGATCAGCGTCTTAACAGTGACAAAGGCATACACAGAATTAGAGCAAGAGGGCTTTGTTAAAAATGTGCAGGGGCGTGGATGTTTCGTAATGGGGTCTGGTTCAGAACTGATTAAGGAGCAGCTTATTTGCAAAGTAGAAAACAATCTCACCGAAGCAATAAAAGCTGCAAGAATGGCAAATCTATCCACAGAGGAATTACATCGCCTTTTGGACATTTTAACGGAGGTAAAAACAGATGACTAATTATTTAGAGGTAACGAATCTTTCAAAATCTTTTGATTCTTTTCAACTTCACAATATCAGCTTTACTTTGCCAAAGGGATATATTATGGGCTTGATCGGCCCGAATGGTTCTGGCAAAACAACGACAATCAAACTGATTTTGAATATGCTCAAGCGCACCGGCGGCACAGTCAAAGTGATGGGGCTGGATAATATCGCAGAAGAACAAAAAGTAAAATCAGAGCTGGGCGTTGTTTTCGATACAAATTATTTCAGTGATGATTGGAAAGTGTCGCAGGTTGAAAAATCCATTTCGGTATTTTATCCAAATTGGGACAGCCAGAAATTTGCGGATATGTTACGGAAATTTCACATTGCACCAACCAAAAAGGTAAAAGAACTTTCCAAAGGTATGCAGATGAAGTTAATGCTTGCCTGTGCGTTTTCATACGACGCCAAACTGCTGATCCTCGACGAGCCGACCAGTGGACTTGACCCGGTTTCCAGAGATGAACTTTTGAAAATTCTTTCAGAGTATATTGAAGATGGCGAGCATAGTGTTTTGTTCTCCACCCATATCACAGGCGATTTGGAGCGTGCAGCCGATTATATTACCTACATCAGTTATGGCGAGCTGTACTTTACTGGCAGCAAAGATGATTTTGTAGATATGTTCCGCATTGTAAAAGGTGGAATTGAGGAACTGTCCGATGATCTGAAAAATAAGGCGGCTGGTATTCGTACATTCCCTACGGGATTTGAGGCTCTGATGAAAACCGAAGATATTAGCGGTTTCCCTAACCTGACCGTTGAGCCTGCCACCATTGATGAAATTGTAGTGTTTACAAGCAAGAAAGGTGACGATTATGAGTAATATTTTGAAATCCACAAAATTAGATATTGCATTGGTAAAACCATATTTTAAGACGATTTGCTTTACCCTGCTTCTGCCGATTGTGTTTGCCGCAATCAATCGTTCTTTGCTGACAGGGGTATCATTTGCTATGTGCTTTATTGCCATGACGACGGGATATACCTTTTCCATCACAGAAAAAAACAGTATGGATCGGCTGTTTGGTATTTTACCTGTTCGTAAAAGCGAGCTTGTGATCGGACGCTATGTTTTCGTCCTTGCAATGGGGCTTCTTTCCTTGATTATTTCTTTGATTGCACAGCCGCTTGTCTTGAAAGTGCTGGGTGAAACAGTTGGCGTATTTGACATTGTAACTGCCGCTATTGCAGGAGTATTCTTATTTGCACTCTATACCGTGTTCCAGATTCCGGGATATTACAAGTACGGTTCAATCAAAGGACGGGTATTTATGTATATTCCAGTGGCCGGTTTTTTGGTGACTTTACTTCTTCTCTCTAAAATGCCAGCTATCGGGAACTCAATTATTTCAGTCGTTGAATCTTCTCCGATACTTCTCGTTTTCCTTGCGGTTTTTGCTATTGTCGTGATGTATGCGGTTTCAATCTTCTTGTCCATTCGGGTTATGAAGAATAAGGAAATGTGAGGTGATTGTATGGATTTCACAATTTTGGCAGTTGTGCTTTTGATTGGTGTTGGCGTTCCTATCCGTAATAAACTCATACGGAAATATCGGGATAAGAAAAAGAATGATCGCAATTCGGAGTGAACAATATGGAGAAAACAGAGTTCATCCGCTGCCCAGTCTGCGGGAATAAAACACGCGACAAAATTCGGGAAGATACCGTACTTAAAAATTTTCCTCTCTTTTGTCCAAAATGTAAAAGTGAATGTCTAATCGACATTGAACAATTAGACTTACGATTAGCATTATGGGAATACCGTCGTTACTAATGACAGTATTCTGTTTGCTTTATGAGAAAATGCTCAATGCTGGAATGGGCAATAAATTTGAATTTGACAAGGAGATAATAATGATACCAATTTCTGATATTCTCATCCGCTCAATTAGTGGGTATGTGTTTATGGTTCCAGTCTTCGTACTGTATTTCTTGTGGCTCAAAAAATTGGGGAGAACACAAAGTTTTCTCCATACCGCTGCAGTGTTTGTTTTTGGTTATTATTTATTCGGACTTTTGACCGTCACAGGCATCGGCTTTACAAGCACAATGACCTTTCGCCCGAACATTTCTTGGACTCCATTTATCGGTATGATAACTGGGCCAATTGATACCATTCTGAATATTATTCTGTTTGTCCCGTTGGGATTTTTCCTGCCGCTGCTGTACAAGAAATATCATCACATGAAGACGGTTGCATTGACTGGCTTTCTGTTTTCTTTGGCTGTTGAAATTGTCCAGATGTTTGGCTGGGGTTCTTCCGACATCAATGACTTGATGACAAATACCGCTGGAGCCTGTATTGGATTTTTAGTTTATTGTCTGCTGTCAAGAATCTTGCCTGCCAATCTGAAAAAGCAACTTCAATCCAGCCGTGTCAATGCTGTGGCTGAAGTACTTCTCTTTGCTATTTGCACATTTGCCATTATGGTCACGGCTCAGACTTGGTTTGTCCATGATGTGCTGAATGTTCCATAAATTGTATCGGAAACAATCGGTCTCAGATATAAAAAAATAGTGTCTTCTGTTTGACACACCTGCAGACCGATTTTTCCGTATTGAACTTAGTCGCGTCAACGAAGCCACTACCTATGGAATTTCAATCTTTTCCTTCCTGTTATGCTTGGACAGATTGAATAATTCTCTTTGTGTTATATCTATTATTTTTAGGTAATAGTCCACAACGGCTTCTAACATGAAGGTACAAAAAATAAAAGTTGATCCTCAATCAACCCTATTATTGTACTCTTCAATTCATACTTTTCGATCTCAATGGTAGTATGGTTAGATAGACATCTGTTGCCGCTATCCCTTGGTAAGTTACCCGTTCAGCTTACCTACAAATTTAGAATACAATAAATGGCATCATTTGAACAGACTATATTTTTGGGATGAACTGTTCTACTATGAGAGCTTCGGTCTGTTTGCTGTGCTGATTCTGGTACAGTTGGCGGCCACCGGCGCAGCAGCGTTCCGCTTTTACTACAAACAAAGAAAAGGCTGAATAGAAAATAGGTATCATCAATCAAAAATATCATTAGGAGGTATAACTTATGGAAAAAGAAACAATGGGAACTGTAATTTCAGTTATAAAACAATGGTGGTTAAAAGTGAATCGTAAACCTGCCCGCGTTCATGCGATGGATGGCGCAGCCTTTCCGCATACTATCAAGGTCAAATATACGATAGACGGCAAAGATTACATCTGCCGAAATGGATTGGCGCAGGAAACAAAGTCCCTGACAAGGGAACAACGATTAAAGTTATCTATTGTGAAGATAAGCCATCGAAAGCAAGAATTGAACTCTAATTCAAATTGAATGACTAACATGGTATGTTTTGTGGCCTTTGCGGCATGAAACATGCCTGCATATTCAAACATCTGCCTCCACAGCGGGGAAAAGAAAAAAACCGCTGACGGGCAGAGGATTTCGTGCGCTTTCCTGTATCACTGACGGATACGGCGGTTTTGAGTAGATCAAGGCCGCCGTTTTTTTTGCTTCGACGACCCCTGCACCGTGTTCTGGCATGGCGGCTTTAGGGAGGGAGCCGCTATGCAACGAAAACTACTTCGACAAAATCCGACAGGGATTAGCCTGTCAAAAAAAGCCGTCCCCCGGCAGCGGGGACAAGCGGCTGTGCGTATGTACTATACCATGTAGGGAAAGAACATATTGCTTTTTGTTTCGCCCTGTGGGTCTTTGACCTGCCGGGCGAATTTTGTTGTTTCCTGCGGCCTGCTATCCGGCGCAAAAAGAAATTTCAAAAAAGTGAAAAAAGGAGGCGTTTAGCGGGCAGCCAGAGAGATTCCATTCGCTCTATTGGCGGAAAGGGAGAGAACCACCACATCCCCCATAGAAAGGGGGTGAGAAGATGGAAGCGATCCCCCGCAAATACGGTGAATGGGGCCAGTTTGACCGCTACTGCAAGCTGGTTCTGTACCATGAGGCGATAGATTATCTGCGGGAAATGAAGTGCCGCCGCGACCGTGAAGTGTCGCTGGACGCTCTTTCCCCGGCTGATTGGGACAAGCTCTCGACCGTAGATCGGTATTCCTGCGACAGCTTTACATTCAGTTCGCATGGCTATGACCTACATATCGACAACGAGCTTGTGGCCGAAGCGTTTGCCAGCCTGCCAAAAGACGAGCAGAGTATTTTGATTCTCCGCTTTGTTCTGGATTTGACTGACGAAGAAATCGGCCGCCTGATGGGAATGTCCCGCAGCGCAGTACAGCGCCACAGGACAAGCACCCTGAAAGACTTGCGTATAAAATTGATGGCGTTCATGCCGGAGGGAGGTTAAACGCGGATGAAGCAATCCAGTTACAAGGGCAAAAGCCCTCTGCCGGATTTTGTGATCGACGCGGCCTGCGCCGGTAACGCCGAAGCCGTGGAGCGTGTCTTGCAGCATTACGACGGCTATATCAATAAGCTGTGTACCCGGACGCTCTATGACGGCAGCGGCCAGCCTCATATCTGCATTGACGAGTATATGAAGCGCCGATTGCAAATCAAGCTGATCCATTCCATCGTTAGTCCCATTGGCGACTGACGGTTAAGGCCCCGGCCATAGACAGGCGGCTTTCCCTTTCCCCGCCTGCCTGTTTTCCCGGCGGCCCCTTTGCTCCTTGACAAATACGCCCGCAGGACAATGGCGGCGCGTCATAGGGCAGACGGATACATTCTGTCTGTGCCGAGCCGGGCGGCAGGTGCGCCAAGAGGCTTTCCCTCATTGGGGTAAGCGGAGCGATTTTACCGTGCCGTAAAGCAGGTGTGGCAGCCTGCGGGCGACGACGCGCAGATAGGACAATGATACTCCCTTGCCGTCGTAGTCCGAGCGTTTGAAGCGTCGCAGGCAACGAGCAGGGCCGCGTGAGAGCCACGCGGGGGTGAGATTCCCGTGGAGCTGTGCCAGCAGCCGTCCGTTCTTTTCTGCCCACTTTCACAAAAACAACCTTTGTTTTGAAAAGAAAGGGGGCCTTGTTATGAGTAATAACGATGTGCCTATTTGGGAAAAATACACGCTTACCATTGAGGAAGCGTCCAAATATTTTCGGATTGGGGAAAACAAACTGCGTCGGCTTTCCGAGGAAAACCCCACCGCTGGCTGGGTGATCCTGAACGGCAACCGCATCCAGATCAAGCGGAAGCAGTTTGAAAAAATCATTGATTCCCTTGACACAATATAGTGAAAAAGGGCCTTGCGCGTGTTATAATAGGTTATAAGCGTGTCAAGGCTCTTTCCGTCATGGAAAGGAGCATGACGAAATGCCAAGAAAAGAACGAGATGAAAAAAGACGGGACAACAAAGGCCGCCTTTTGAAGTCTGGAGAGAGCCAGCGATCAGATGGAAGATACGCTTACAAATACATTAACACCTTTGGAGAACCCCAGTTTGTTTACTCATGGAAGTTAGTACCCACCGACAAAGTACCTGCCGGGAAACGGCCCTGTCTTTCCCTGCGCGAGAAGATCAAGCAGATACAGAAAGACCTTGACGACGGGATAGACACCATCGGCAAGAAAATGACCGTGTGCCAGCTTTATGAAAAGTACACCCGGCAGCGCGGGAATGTGCGGAAAGGAACCCAAAAGAGCCGCCAGCAGTTGATGAAACTTCTGTCCGAAGATAAGCTGGGCGCGGCCAGCATTGACAGCGTGAAGCTGTCTGACGCGAAAGAATGGGCCTTGCGTATGCAGGAAAAGGGCGTTGCCTACAACACCATCTGCAACAGCAAGCGTTCCTTAAAAGCCATCTTTTATATGGCCGTACAGGACGATTGCCTCCGCAAGAATCCCTTTGACTTCCAGATCAATGAGGTTATCAACGACGATACCGTACCAAAGGTGCCGCTTACCCCTACACAGGAAAACGAGCTTTTGGACTTCATGCAGAACGATCCCGTCTATGCCAAGTATTATGACGAGGTGGTGATCCTGCTGGAAACCGGGCTTCGTATTTCCGAACTCTGCGGCCTGACGCCAGCCGACCTGAATTTTGAGAAGCGCTTTGTGAATGTAGACCACCAGCTTTTGAGAAGCACCGAGGACGGTTACTATACCGAAGCGCCAAAAACAGAAAGCGGATTCCGTCAAGTGCCTATGAGCGCAGCCGCCTATGAAGCGTTTGAGCGCGTGTTGAAGAAGCGCAGGGACGGCAGGTGCATTGAGGTTGACGGTTATAAGGACTTCCTGTTCCTGAACCGGGACGGCCTGCCCAAAACCGCCGTCAACTATGACGCCATGTTCAAGTGCCTTGCCAAGAAGTACAACAAGTGCCACAAGGAGCCGCTGCCCGATGTGATGACGCCGCACACCATGCGGCATACATTCTGTACCAGAATGGCAAACGCGGGCATGAACCCCAAGGCATTGCAGTACATCATGGGACACGCCAACATTGTAATGACGCTGAACTATTACGCCCACGCTACTTTCCATTCCGCACAGGAGGAAATGGAACGGCTGCAAGCCAAGGCAAAAACCACCGCAGAGGCCAAGCCGGAGCCTGCGGCGGAAAGCGCCGAGGAAACCAAGGCGGCATAAGTAGTACGCAGAATTTACTACTGCTTTTACTACTTTTGAGAGCGAAAACATAAGGGGTAATAAAAAGATTTGTGAGGTTCTTCCGATATGAAAAGTGCCGGAAAAGCCCGGAATAACGGGCTATACCGGCATATAAGAACATCTAAAGAGATAATTAGAAATCTATTAAATGATTCATACAAAAGCACAATACTGTTTACACAACAATAATTGTATGCTAAGATAAGAATATGAGGTGATGCACGATGGTTCTGCGCAAAAGTTATTTGGATAAGATCATTCCTTTTATCGATCAGGATCTGATCAAAGTTCTGGTTGGAATCCGGCGCTGTGGAAAAACAGTCCTTCTCGGGCAGATCAAGGACGTGCTCCTCCAGCGCAATATTCCCGCACAGAACATTATTCAGGCCAATTTTGAGTCCATGCGCTTCCGCAACACCCGTACTGCAGAAACGCTTTACGACTACATCGCAGAAAAAGCGGAAGGCTGCACCGGCAAAATTTATATTCTTCTGGATGAGATTCAGGAGGTGGAGCGCTGGCAGATTGCAATCAATTCTCTTCGTGTCGATTTCGATTGTGATATTTACCTGACCGGCTCCAATTCCAAGCTGCTTTCCGGCGAACTGGCAACCTATCTTTCCGGACGATACATCCAGATTCAGGTTTTCCCCTTTTCGCTGGCCGAAGCAAAACAGCAATGCATTGAAAACGGAACCTATACTTCGGATGAAAAGCTCTTCGCAGACTATTTGAAGTACGGCGGTTTTCCGCAGCGTTTCTTCCTCCCTGACGATCATTCAATCACCACCTATCTGGACGATCTTTACGAGGCTATCATTGTCCGTGACATCATGCTGCGCCACAATATTCGCGAACAGACCGCATTACGTAATGTCCTTGCATTCCTGCTGGACAATATCGGCAATCCGTTTTCTGCCCGTAATATCAGTGGACGCATGGTTTCGGAAGGAATCAAGACAACCACTGCTACCGTACTGAACTACGTTGATTATTTCAAGGAAGCCTTTATCCTTCTGAATGCAAGCCGCTATGATATCAAAGGAAAAGCGCTCCTGTCCAGCACAGAAAAGTACTATGCAGTCGATCTTGGCCTGCGGAACGTTATCAAGAAAAGCGAAAAACTTGACAGCAACAAGCTGTATGAGAACATCGTATATCTGGAAATGCGGAGCCGTGGCTATGAAGTTCAGGTCGGCAAGCTGGACGACACCGAAATTGATTTTATCTGCTACCGTGGAGATGAAAAGCTCTATATTCAGGTTGCTTACCTGATCACTCCCGCCGATGAAGAACGGGAGTTCGGTAATCTTGAGCGGCTGCACGACAACTATCCTAAGTATGTTATCAGTGGTGACTTGGTGAATTTAAGCCGAAACGGAATCATTCATCGAAACATCATTGATTTTCTGCTCAATCCGTAATTTTCACATCATGGGGCACAACAGTTGACGCTGTTGTGCCCTTTTTTCTTTATTAGAATTGGAGGCATTCTTATGGAAAATCCATTCGTAAAATTATTTGCTATCGACTTCAAAGATCATCTGGAAGTCAAGAAGTCCGGTAGCACGGAATTGAAATACGTAAGCTGGGCGTATGCCTGGGCAGAGGTGAAAAAGCTGTATCCCACTGCCAACTATGAGGTCAAGAAATTTAACGGCCTGCCCTATGTTTATGACCCCATAACCGGCTTCATGGTGTATACCACGGTCACGATTGAGGGCGTTTCGCATGAAATGTGGCTGCCTGTACTGGATGGCGCAAACAAAGCCATGAAAGCTGTGCCTTACACCTATACCACCCCGAAATGGGACTACAATCCGCAGACCCGCCGCCGTGAAAAAGTCGGCATGGAAGAACGTACCGTAGAAGCAGCCTCCATGTTCGATGTGAATAAGGCTATCATGCGGTGCTTAGTGAAAAACCTTGCTATGTTCGGTCTTGGCCTCTATGTCTATGCCGGAGAGGATTTGCCGGAAGATGCTGCACCGCAGCCGGAGGCAGAACCGCAAAAGCAGCCGAAACCGAGATTCGCTAGCCCGAAGCAGGAACAGCCGCCGATGCCCTGCATCTGCGCTCGCTGCAACCAGCCCATCAAGAGGGTCAAGCTGAAGGATGGCTCCATCATGCAGGCGGCAGAGTTTGCAGCCACCCATGAGGGGATGTGCGCAGACTGCTATAAAGCAACCAGATTGAACGTAGCATAATAACAGCTTCAATAATTCTTGGTACTTGTGCGGATTTGCACATTATGTTACATTTACAATAGTGAGTTTTCTTAGAAGGGAGCAGTACATGAGAAAGTTGAAATATCCGATTGGCATCTCGGATTTTGCCGAGATGCGCAACAACGGATACTATTATATCGACAAAACAAATCTGATCGTTGACCTCCTTGATAAAGGGCCGGTTGAAGTAACTCAAATTACTCGCCCTCGCCGCTTCGGAAAGACTCTTGGCATGAGCACTCTCGCAAATTTTCTGGATATCCGCAAAGACAGCAAGCAACTGTTTAAGGGATTGGCGATTTCCAAAAATACAGAGCTTTGCAAAAAATGGATGAATCAGTGTCCTGTGGTCTTTTTCTCTTTCAAGGACACGGACGGTCTGACCTTTGAAAGTGCCTATGGAATGCTGTGCATGAAACTGGCATTTGCATTTCAGGATTATCAGTTTCTTCTGGATGACGCTGCTATTTCTGACGATGACAAAGGCATCTTTAAGCGAATTCTGGGACGCACTGCATCCATAGATGAAACCAAAAGCTGCTTTTTGCTATTGACCCGGATGCTGGAAATCCACTTCAAAAAATCGGCGGTCGTCATTCTGGATGAGTATGATGTTCCCATTGCAAAAGCCAGCAGCAACGGATATTATTCGCAGATGCTGGACGTGATGCGGGCTATGATGAGCACCACGCTCAAAGACAATACTTCGCTTGACTTTGCTGTTATTACCGGCTGCCTGAAAATTGCAAAAGAAAGCATCTTTACCGGGACGAACAATTTTGTTTCGGATACGATTCTTTCTCCCCGGTTGAGCGAATCCTTTGGGTTTACACAGGCAGATGTAGATCAAATGCTGAAAGATGCTGATCTTGAATCGCAGTCTGCTGAAATCAAGGCATGGTACGACGGTTATCATTTTGGCGATGCAGACATTTATTGTCCGTGGGACGTGATCAGTTATCTGCGAGATTTCCAGTATGGTGTAGCACAGAAGCCGAAAAGCTATTGGAAAAACACCAGCGATAATGCTATTATCCGTTCTTTTATCGACTATGCAGGTGACAATATCACCACGAAGCTCGAAACGCTGATGACTGGCGGCTCCATTGTCCAGCACATTGAAGAAAACCTGACCTACGATTGTCTGCACTCCTCTGAGGAAAATCTTTGGAGTGTGTTGTATCTGACGGGCTATCTGACCAAAGTGCGTGATAAAGATTGGCCGGATTCGCTGCCGGATGGCTGTTCTGCGCTGATGATTCCCAATGCAGAGATTCGGGAAATTTTTGAAACCACTGTAAGCAAATGGTTTGATGACAGTGCAAAGGCATGGAACCGCAGCCCGTTGTTTGATGCAGTCTGGAGCGGAAACAGCGAAGCTCTGACAAAAGAAATGACCAAGCTGCTGCGTATGACCATCAGCTACCATGACTATCGGGAGGATTTTTACCACGCTTTCCTTGCAGGCATCTTTACTGGTGCTGGCTATGTGGTGGAATCCAACAAAGAGCATGGCGAAGGACGCAGCGATGTTATTGTAAAGGACATCCGCAATGGTCGTGTGGCAATTTTTGAAGCCAAGTATGCAAAAACTCTGGATGCTCTGTCGGATGCCTGTGATACTGCCATTCAGCAGATCAATGACCGGATGTACGCAGCGGACTTCCGGGATGACTATGATGACATCCTCTGCTATGGCATCGCATTCTTCAAAAAGCGTTGCATGGTAAGGAAAAAATAATTATCTACTGGGGAGTATCTTCGGATGCTCCCCTTCACTTTTTACAGGACAATCCATTTGGATTGTCCTGTTTTTATTTGGAGGCACACAATGAAAGAGCAAAAAATCAAAGTCCTTGCGCTCCTGCCAATGGAGCTGCCAAAGGAGATCGAGCTAGACAACACCCTTGAAGCCATGCAGAAATTTGTAGGCGGGCTGATCGAATGCATTACATTGAGTGACACCGGTTCAGCGGTCACACTGATCTGCAATGATGAAGGCAAGCTACTTGGTCTGCCGCTCAATCGTCCGCTGTGGGATGGAGCCGATGTTCTTGTCGGGCCGGGATTTCTGGCCGGATGTGACAACGAAGGGAATCTGACTTCCCTGCCGCAGAGTGCAATGGATTTCTACAAAGAGAAATTCAGAGCTTTTATCATTGAAATCTAAGGAGGACAGATTATGACCTTTCATGCAATGACCGAACACTACGAAGAGATCACGGTTTGCGGAAAGCCTGCGCTGTTCACCAGCATCCGCATCAGGAGAGATACCATCCCGGACGGCTTGTACGCTTACGATGTCCGGCACGATGATGAGTGCCGGGGCATCCCTTGTGAGATCGCACCCTTCGTGATGGTCAACCACTGGGGCACCATCATCCTTGCGGAACCGCTGGAACTGCCGGATGATGGGCGGCGATATATTGACGAGGACACCGACTGGAACTACGCTCCTTTGGATGGCGAGGACACCGCCAATCACAAACCGTGCACTACCATTTCTGATTTTATGACTGCCTATGCCCACTAAAACTGTATTAAAAATACCGTATATTCTGTTTTGTATTAAAATCGGCCGTTTTCAGGCCGTTTCAAGGTGCAAAACACAGTCTTAAAAATGTCGCTCGTTATCTTTGAGCCAGAAAGGAGACGCATGAACATCTATGGCTACTGCCGAATCTCTACGGCAAAGCAGAGCATTGAACGTCAGATCCGCAATATCAAGGCCGAGTACCCGACTGCCCATATCGTGCAGGAAGCCTACACCGGTACATCTATCTTTCGCCCGGAGTGGCTGAAGCTTTACCGGGTTCTGAAAGCAGGAGATACGGTGGTGTTCGATTCAGTGTCCCGGATGTCCAGAAATGCAGAAGAGGGTTTTGCTCTGTACGAAGACCTCTACCATAAGGGCATCCGACTGGTGTTCTTGAAAGAGCACCACATCGACACCGAGACCTACAAAAAAAGCCCTGTCCGGCAGCATTGCCATGACAGGGACAAACGTGGACTTCATTTTAAAGGGCATCAACGAGTATCTGATGGCCTTGGCAAAGGAGCAGATCAAGCTGGCCTTTGAGCAGTCCGAAAAAGAAGTTGCCGATCTGCACCAGCGCACCCGTGAGGGCCTTTTGACCGCCCGGCTGAACGGCAAGCAGGTTGGTCGCAAAAAGGGTGTTGGATTTGAAACGAAAAAAGCCAGAGAAGCCAAGCAGATCATCCGCACCCATTGCAAGACCTTTGGCGGCACACTTGACGATGCCGAGTGCATGAAGCTCACCGGTCTTGCCCGGAATACCTATTATAAATATAAGCGTCAGATTCGTGCTGAACTGATAGCAAAGCAGGATTTGCCGAAAGGAGCAAGTATCTTTTATGAACCGACAAAATCATTCTGAGCCGGAGAACCGGCTCACTCCGGAGGAGCAGCAGGAATTTTTAGAACTTCTGGCTCGACTTTCCCCGGAGCAGCGTGAAGCACTGAAAGAAGTGCTCAAGTCCTTTACCTAAAAATAATCCGGGGCAGCCCCCAAAAGCCGTCCCGGATTTATTTTTTAGAGTTTTGCTATGGTTTTAAATTATCATGCCAAATGTATCCAGAAGCATTTTATTCCACGGGCAAGCTGTCGCCGATTTTTCTGCTAGCGGCATCCGTTTCTTTCCGTTTTACATTTTGGGATTCGGCAAATGTTGCGGGATTTCCAATCTGGTCAAGACCCGTGTTGTTGCGTGTGTACGCCCGAATCGCTGTATAATTGTGCGAGGAGCCAAACACGGAATCATATGGTTCCTTATTGATAACAGCGTGCTCTGCAGCGCAATTGACAAACGTGCAATCCGTAACTTCCGCTCTTGGATATTTGAATTTTGCATAGTTTTCAATATTAACCGCAATCAGATAGGCTGAATTTTCCTTTTTCTGTACCTTCCCCGGTTCATTGGGAACAATGCAGATTCCATTGAAGATGCATCGGTTGATTCTGCTGGGGCGGTCGGCATTGGCAAAATTCTTTTCCGCCAAACCAATGACGATCATCGATTGCCATGTATAAGACCTAAACTCCTGTTCCTCCCATCTGATGTTGGAGAATTCACAATCCTGAATCGTCACCTGCGAGTTTCCTCTCGTTGTAAGAAGTTTTTCGCTTTTACAGTGTATAAACTGGCAATTGGATACGACCGCCTTTGCACACACATCTACGATTGCTTTTTCACATTCCTCAAATCGGCTTTCCGAAATTTCAGACGTGCACTCTTTAATCGCTTCTCTGCACTTTTCAAAGACGCAGCTCCTGACATTTCCTATATTATACACACACCGGCTCATCTGTTGGAACGTGCAGTATGCAACCATACCATTTTCCCACTCATCCTCGAAGGAGAGCCATGCACTACCCAAAATTGCATAAATATAATGTTCTTCCATATAGGAGTTTTCGCTGAGCTTTTCCCCTTTGAAAACATTATTGATAAAAAGAACCTTTTTACCCCTGCAATGAATAAATGCATCTCCCGGTCGATTGTTTTCATCTTTTGCTTCAAAAGTTGGTTTGTCTGGCAGGAAGAATCGGCTGCCCGAAATTCTGGCTTTATTTTCGATGCTCAAATATAAGAAATCAGAGCAGGAACCAATGACCTTATTCTTGTCAAACAGGAAAGACTCATAAGAACCTTTGAGAAAGCCAACGCAAGCAACGAAGTCGCTATTCTTCACCGTACAGCTTCCAGCGGTTCTTGACTTGACGGCATTCCCTACGCGATCCTCTACCGTCCGAATAAAATAGTCTCCTGATTTACAATTCCCATGGCAAATCACTGTAGACGATGCGACCTCCAAAGCTGTACCACTATTCAGATAAATGTCGGCTTTCATCCTCATTGTAATGGATGGTACAGTTGATGAACCTGACTGTGCACCT
>ENA-OQDT01000224-OQDT01000224.1-human-gut-metagenome-genome-assembly--contig:-NODE-224-length-37193-cov-4.580910_pt1 | contig 37193 bp, 40 predicted proteins | sample MGYA00242786_ERZ504617 | MGnify/ENA primary metagenome ERZ504617 (study PRJEB26092, sample SAMD00036337) | human gut metagenome | host: Homo sapiens | study: EMG produced TPA metagenomics assembly of...
CGTAAATGGTGTACTCGATAGCGGTCATTTTGCCTTTCTCGTCGCGTCCCTGCCGCCTTGTGATATATCCGGCTTTTTCAAGCTCCCAAACGGCGGTACGGATAGCGTCGATACTTTCCCGGTTGATGTAGGACAGCCCCGAAAGGGTATAGTCCCAATCCTCCGGCAGGGACAGCATTTGAGATAACAGCCCCTTTGCCTTTAAGGAAAGCTCCTTATTGCGTAAGTGGTGGTTGCTCATTACGGTGTAGCCTGTGTTGCGTTCCACACGGAAAACTGCCATAGCTTCATCACTCCTTTGCTTTGGATTTGTTACGCAGTAGAACAGCGATTTTGAGGGAAAAGGTATAAATCCCTTACCGCACGAAAAACACGCCCGCAAAGCCGCTTGTAGCAAGGCTTTTTCTGCCCCTACTGCGTAACAAAGGGCATGAAAAAAGCGGCGTTCCTGTTCTTCCGTGTGGAAGTGGGAAACGCCGCTTGTGCGGTGCAATATTTAGTTGTAGTACAAACCATGCTTGTCCGTTGTCCGAAAAACCTTGATTTTACTGTGTTTCAAAAAGTATCGTTATCTAACCTCATCTTTCGAGCGTCCTGACTTTAAGCGGATGATTGCGGATGTAGAAGCAGGCAAGATCAAGCGCGTGATCGTCAAGGATCTGTCCCGCTTCGGCCGCGACTATCTTCAGGTGGGAATGTTCACGGAAGTGCTGTTTGCACAGTACGATATTCACTTCATTGCGATTGCCAACAATGTTGACTCGTAGAAAGGTGAAAATGACCTGACGCCGTTCGTCAATTTGTTTAACGAATGGTATGCGCGAGATTGCAGCCGTAAACAGCGAGCAGTCCAGCGCATGAAAGGTACTTCCGGTAAGCGTTTATCCACGCAAACACCGTATGGCTACCTCAAAGGCGAAGACGGGCACTTGATCCCCGATGAAGAAACGGCATGGGTTGTGAAACTTATCTTCAACCTCTGCATTCAGGGATATGGACCGACGCAGATCGCAAATGAGCTCACGCGTCGGAACATCCCTACACCGGGAACGATGGAGCATCGCCGCACAGGGAATATGAGGCATTACAGTCCGGAAACAGAATGCGTATGGTGTAGTCGCACAGTTTATTTTATTTTGGCAAGGAAAGAGTATTTAGGGCACACGGTTAACTTCAAGACATACTCGAAGTCGTATAAGCTCAAGAAGCGGATACCCACACCAGAAGAACAGCAGGTAGTATTTGAAAACACGCACGAAGCACTGATTGACCAAGAAGATTGGGAAACAGTCCAGCGTATTCGCGCAGGGCGCAGACGGCTGAACAAGCAGGAGATCCCGGCGCTATTCTCCGGTCTGCTGTATTGTGCGGATTGCGGTTCTTTGCTTCGTGTACATCGCGGAAAAAACATCTCCAAAGGGCAGGAATGCTATTGCTGCGGACGCTATCGTGTACGGACCAAATCCTGCTCTATGCACTATATCCGTGAAGTGACACTGGCGGAGTTGGTGAAAGACAATCTCAAGCAGATCGTGAAAATGGCTGCGGAGGATGAGCAGGAGTTTGTTCGGAGATTGACCTGCCAGAGCGCGAAAGAACAGGCAGTTAAGACCCGTGTTCTGAAAAAACGAACTGGAGTTGAAAGAGCGGCGTGTCAAGGAGTTGGACGGCATTATCAAGCGGCTTTACGAGGACAATATTACCGGCAAACTGTCTGATGAGCGATTCAAAATCTTCTCTGCGGATTATGAGCAGGAACAGCATTCGCTGCGGGAGGAAGTTGTTGCTCTGCAAAAGCAGTTCGATGACGCAGAGAATACCTGCACGAACATCAGCAGCTTCTTGAAAATGGCGAAACGCTATGCTGACTTCGATGAACTGACACCCGCTATGCTCCGTGACCTGATTGAGAAAATCATCGTTCATGAGGGCGATAAGAGCAGCGGACACCGGGAACAGCGAATTGAAATCTACTACACCTTTATCGGTGCGGCAGAAAGTTCGCAAATCACTGTAAAACGCAAGAAAAAAAGCAGCGTAACATACAAAGTACATTACGCTGCTTCTCTCATCAGTTAAAAAACTTCCTTGTTGACATTACGCTAATCGAAATTCCGGTGCTCTTTTATTGCGGTAGCCCTTACAGGCAGCGCCTGTCAAGGGCGTCCCTCGATTGAAAGGGCTGCGCCCTTTCAATCGAAAATCAGCATACGCCCTGAGCCAGCATAGCGTCAGCGATCTTCTCGAAGCCGCCGATGTTAGCGCCCATAACAAGGTTGTCCTTGTGGCCGTACTTCTCAGCTGCAGTGATGCAGGTGTGGAAGATGTTAACCATGATGTCGTGCAGACGCTGGTCAACTTCCTCGAAGGTCCAGGACAGACGCAGGGAGTTCTGGCTCATTTCCAGACCGGAGGTAGCTACGCCGCCTGCGTTAGCAGCCTTTGCCGGGCCGAAGAATACGCCGGCTGCCTGGAATGCTGCAACAGCCTCCGGGGTGGACGGCATGTTAGCGCCCTCAGCTACGAACTTGCAGCCGTTGGCGATCAGAGCCTTTGCGTTCTCCTCGTTCAGCTCGTTCTGGGTTGCGCACGGCAGAGCGATGTCGCACTTGGTGCCCCAACGGACGCTGACCCTCGGTGTAAACGCTGCCCGGTACGCGCTCAGCGTACTCCTTGATGCGGCCACGCTTAACTTCCTTGATGTCCTTAACAATATCCAGGTTGATGCCGTTCGGATCGTAGATGAAGCCGTTGGAGTCGGACATGGTAACAACCTTAGCGCCCAGCTGGGTAGCCTTCTGGCAAGCGTAGATTGCAACGTTGCCGGAACCGGAGATTGCAACAGTCTTGCCTTCAAACGAAGTGCCCTTGTATGCGAGCATTTCCTTCATGTAGTAGCACAGGCCGTAGCCGGTAGCCTCGGTACGAGCCAGAGAACCGCCGTAGGACAGACCCTTGCCGGTCAGCACGCCGGTGTACTCGTTGCGCAGACGCTTGTACTGACCGAACATAAAGCCGATCTCACGGCCGCCAACACCGATATCGCCGGCCGGTACGTCGGTGAACTGACCGATGTGCTTGCACAGCTCGGTCATGAAGGACTGGCAGAAACGCATGATTTCAGCATCGGACTTGCCCTTCGGGTCGAAGTCGGAGCCGCCCTTGCCGCCGCCCATGGGCAGGCCGGTGAGGGAGTTCTTGAGAATCTGCTCGAAACCGAGGAACTTGATGACGCTCTCGGTGACGGTGGGGTGGAAGCGCAGACCGCCCTTGTACGGGCCGATCGCCGAATTGAACTGCACACGGTAGCCGCGGTTGACCTGCACGTCACCGTTGTCGTCCGCCCAGGCCACGCGGAACTTCACGAGGCGCTCGGGCTCCACGAAACGCTGCAGCACGCCGGCCGCCTCGTACTCCGGGTGCTTGGCGAACACCGGCTCAATGCTTTCGAAGACCTCCTGCACGGCCTGCAGAAACTCGGACTGGTCCGGATCACGCGCTTCGACCTGCGCATACACGCGCTTCACATACTCATCTGTGAGCATTATTCCTCTTTCGTGTTGGCGAATAAACCTCCCTCATTGTAAGGAGCGCGTCCATATATGTGAAGAGTGTTTTTCAATTATTGGATATCGGCAGGCGCGCGCTGTGCCGGTCTCAGATACGCGGCGCGCGCTCGCTGCTTTGAATGGTGCGGTGTGCGAAGGCGTACACAATCCATGCGACTGGCATCGTGAGCAACAACGCGGGGTAGAACCAGATGATTGGCAATCCGCCGTACAGGAAGCCGCCGATGAGCGGGCCGAGGAACATGCCCAGATCGATGCCCGCATAGTATGTCGTGTTCGCCATGCCGCTGCGTGCCTTGCCGGCGATGAGCACGGCGCGCGCCTGCGTGACCGAGCTCATCATGCCGTATGCGCCCACCGTGGCGAGTCCGGCGAGCATGACGAACCAGTTGTTGCGCATCACGGTGAGCGAGGCGAGCATGACAATCTGGCAGATTGTTCCGGTGACCATGAAGAACAGGAAACTCTTCGTGTCAAACCAGTTGCGCAACACGATGCGCGAGATGAGCAACGTGATGGCATAGCACGGGAAGAACAGCGAGACGATCACATGGGCGTGCCGTGCGTTGGCGTAATCCACGATGAACGACTGGTTCGCGAAATACGGTATCGCGAACAGCATGAAGATCAGTGCGATGGGAATCACGCGCGGCTCGAACAGCGAGTCGAGGCGAATATGGTGACGCTCGCCGCCTTGCTGCCGGCCGAGTCTCGCACGCGGTGGCTTGCCGCCGTCTTTGATGAGCAGTACGCAGATGACTATGCAGCAGGTGAGACCCACGGCGATCAGAAAGGTGTTGCGGTAGCCGATTGCTTTCGACGCGCGGATGCCCAGATCGGGGCCGACCGCCTGCGCGAGGGCGTTCATCGTGCCGTAGAGCCCCATCCCCGCGCCCATGCGCGAGATGGGCAGCAGCATGGAGAGCCATGTGGACAGGCATACCGAGATGCAGGCGAATCCGACGCCGTTGAGTATGCGCGCGGCCAGCAGCCATGCGGTGTTCGGCACGAAGTAATACCCCAGATTCGACGCCAGGAATATGAGCGCGCCGATCACCGCGAGCTTGCGTTTGCTCGTGCGGTCGGAAAGATTGCCGGCAATCGGTCGGCAGATGAGCGCGCTGAGCGAGAGTGCGCCGGCGAGGAAGCCCATGAGTGCGCCGCTTGCACCGAGCGATTGCGAGAAGCCGGCGATGATTGGCGTGCCCATCATGCTGCTTGTCATATAGAAGAACGTGGCCGCCATGATGAGTGCCACATCGCGGGTGATGAGCCGCTCCCTGGCTTTGCCGGCCGCGCGCTCGCCGGCGCTCGTGGTGTAGCCGCTGGGATTGGATTGCCGCTGCGTGCTGTCGGTGGCACTGTCGGTGGCGCTGCTTGTCTTGCGGTGTGTGTTGTTGCCGGCTGTCATGATCACCTCTGTTTCGGTTTCAGTCTAGTTGTGGCGTGGGTGCCGCGGTGTGCGGCGCGCGCAAGGCGAACGGCTCCGATCACAAGCTTGTGATCCAGATGAACGCCAACGGAGTCACCTTCGAGGCCTATCCGTCGCTCAAGGGCAAGGATGCGCAGGTGAGACAAGCCGGGCGTGTGGAACGTGGCTAGCTGGGACAAGGACAGTGCCGGTAAGCTGCCTAATCAGAAGCTGCTCTCGAAAGTCGGCTCCTTCGCCATCTATGTGAACGACAACGACAACGAGCTGCAGAACAACGCCGGCCGTCCGCGTACCGGCGACCTCGTGTTCGATTCGATCAAGCTCGTCGGCGAACGCGATCCGTATGTGCCGGAGGAGAAGTCTTCCGAGCCGTCCAACGCCAAGCTGATCACGATCGACGACTTCGAATCGTATGCCGATGAGGCTGCGATGAAGGAGGCTTGGGGCAACCGTGAACACACGGATGTGCTCTCGCTGACAACCGAGGATGACGACAACAAGTACCTGCAGTACTCGAACCCGCACGGTGGCTGGCTCGATGTCGCGACGTTCATCCAGAACGACACGGCCCGCAACAACTGGACCGGTTTGGGTAAGCTGACGTTCCGTCTGAAGCACGATGGTTCGAACAATGCGATGGACCTGCAGATCGGCACCGCCGACGGCAAGTACTTCCATGTCGACCAGAAGCTGGCTTCGGAGGATGGCGCCGATTGGAAGACGGTCGAGATCGATCTTGTGAACAATCCGTCGCTGACGCAGAGCTGGCCGGAGGATGAGAACAAAGGCAAGACGATGACCGCCGATGACCTTGCACTCTTCAAGGAGGTTGTGATTGCAGGCAACACTTGGAACAAAGATTCCCCGGCTGTGAACTTCGCCGTCGATGACCTGAAGGTCGTTCCTTCCGGCGACGCCTCCGACTCGAAGCCGGAGACCAAGCCTGAGGAACCGTCTGAGCCTACCGAACCGACCGAGCCGGAGGAGACCCCCGACTATTCGGCCGATATGGCAGCTGGCGATCCGGCCACCTGCCCGATCGACTTCACTCAGCAGGACACTGAGGATCCGTCTGATCCGTCTGATCCGGACCAGCCCACCGACACCGACAAGCCTGCTGGAACTGACAAGCCTGCGGATGCGAACAAGCCGGCGGCAGGTGACAATGCTCAGTCTGGTGACAATGCTCAGTCTGGTGACAATGCCCAGCAGTCGAACGCCAAGGCAGACGAAAACAAGTCGGTGGTGAACACCGGCTCCTCGATTGCCGTGGTCGCAGCCATCGCCGTGGCCCTTGTGCTTGCGGGTGCCGCGACGCTCGTCTGGGCTCGGCAGCGCCATCAGCAGTAGTCTCCAATGACATCTAACTGAATAACGGCATATAGCCATATCAGGTCGGCGTGCATGCATATGCGCGTGCGCCGACCTGTCGTATCTGGTCACCTGTAGGAAAAAGTGCGGCGTGAATATCGCGAGAGTGAAATTCGCCAAGCTTTTTCCCGTGTCCACATATTATGGCAACTGAACATATTCCCGTTGGGTCCCGTGAGCTGCTAGGCCTCGGAGCCAGTGGTACCGTCTGAACAAGGAGAGAGATATGATCGACGGGTTCAAGAAATTCATTGCACGCGGCAATATGGTCGACATGGCAGTCGGCGTCGTCATGGGCGCAGCGGTCACTGCAGTGGTGAACTCTGTGGTGGATGGCATCATCAACCCACTCGTTGCAGCCATCTTCGGCAAGCCGGATTTGAGCAAGACCTGGAATTGGACCATCACCAACTGGGCGGGGGAGAACTCGGTGATCTCGTTCGGCTCCGTGCTCAACGCGCTCCTCAACTTCCTGCTCATCGCACTCGCTGTGTACTTCTGCATCGTCGTGCCGATCAACAATCTGCGTGACATGACGGAGAAGGCCATGGCCAAGGTCAAGGGCGACGATTCCGACGTGGCCGCCGAGGAACCGGATCTCTCGCCGGAGGAACAGACCGTGATCCTGCTGCAGGACATCCGCAATGCGCTCGCCGCCCAGCAGCCCGCCGGTGCTCATGCTGCACCGGTTGCCACGGATACCACTGCCGCACCGGAATCCAAGTGATGCGCGTATGGGCATGGGCATCGCAGTGATCTGACATTCCGATATCCATTCTGACATCGCTGAAAGGCGCTCGGTTGTACCGGGCGCCTTTTGTGTTGCAGCGTCTGTGGTCATTTGCTCGGATGCTTCCGTGGGATGGGCCGTGGTGGGGGCGGTTTGCAGTCTGTTTTGCGGATGGTTCCGTGAGATAGACCGTGATGATAGTGGTTTGCGGCTTGTTTTTCGGAATCTTCCGTGAAACGGGCCACAGTGGCGATGATCTGCGGACTGTTATGCGGAAGCTTCCGTAAAATCTGCCGTGGCGAAGACAACCTGCGCATTCCATCCGGCGCGAGCTCCCCGCTGTTCGAATGCGACATCGAACGCCGCACCACGCCCCGTCTGTTCCGCGATGTGCGCGTGCGTTACAAGACCGTCTTTTTCTTGATTATGGTCGGTTTGTTATGCGGGGATGCGGTAATCGACCATACTGCGGAGAACTATGGTCGTTTGCTGACGCAGATGTATGGTAATCGACCATACTTGCCGTGATTATGGTCGTTCTGTTGTATGTATGTGCAGTAACCGACCATAGTCTGCAAAATATCGTTCTTTGCCGGTGTGCAGATTTGCATGTCTGGCAGATACCGAAACCAGCTGCGTTGTTTTGTTGTTTGCTCTGATGTGTGTGGAAGATAGAATGCAAAAAGAAAAACCGTTGAAAACCTAATGTTTTCAACGACCATGCGAGTGGAGCTACCCGGGTTCGAACCGGGGACCCTCTGCTTGCAAAGCAGATGCGCTACCAGCTGCGCTATAGCCCCAACGGGGGAACACGTGAGAATGCTCCCCACGTGGGCCCGGGAGGACTTGAACCTCCGACCTCATCCTTATCAGGGATGCGCTCTAACCACCTGAGCTACGGGCCCAATCCATCACGTTGTTCAACGCAACAGATAGAAAGAATACCTGTGCTTCTCGATTAATGCAAATCGACGCTCGTTCGGCGTGTCGCACAATTCCCAGGTGGGTGATTCATTCGAACATTTGTCTGAATAGTTGCACAGAATATGGTCATGCCATTCAATTCCGTCCCTCGCGCTCGTTCCATTTCACGGCGTGCTCAGTTCGACCGTTCCACGCGCGCCCGCGAAGTGCTCAATGTCGACGGACTGCAGGTCAATGTGCTGCGCAAGAAGAACCGCAACATGTACTTGCGCGTGAAACCGCCATATGGGGCGATCGAGGTCACGGCCCCCGTACGCATGCCGCAGCACACAATCGTGGAGTTCGTGCGCGAACGCCGTTCCTGGGTCGACGAAGCGCTGCATAAAATGGCACAGGCTCGTTCACGGACGTTCGCATCGCCCGACCTCGACCCCGACGTCGGCGGCAGTCGCACGACGGTGTTGCGTGATGCGCGCGACCCAGGTTCGCCCCGGATGGAAACACCGCATGAGACCAGTAGTTTCACGTGGAACGAGGAGTATGTGGAGCGTGCCCGCCGTTCGATCGAACAGCAACTGCCCGATTTGCTGAGCAAGTGGACGCCGATCGTCGGCAAATCTCCGACAAAAATCACTCTGCGCACCATGACATCGCGATGGGGTTCGTGCACGCCGAAAACGGGGCGGATCAGGCTCAATCTACAACTCGGACTCATGGATCCGCAGTTTCTTGAGTATGTACTCGTGCATGAACTCACTCATCTGTGGGAGAGCGGGCACGGGCGGACGTTTCAGGAGCGCATGAGCCTCGTGTTGCCAAACTGGAAGGAACTGCGGCGCGAACTCAACCGCTGCACGATCTTCGATGTGCCGCAGTCGCGCGGCTGATGCGTCCGCATGGCCGAGCGTCGGTCAGTACTTATTCGCTCCCGTGCCGATGAAGTTCGTGCTGATGCCGCGCTGGTAGTGCAGGAACATGTCTGCGCCATAGCGGTCGACGGGGCGGTGTGTGAACAGCATACGGATCGCGAACGCGGTCTGCGCGTCCTTCGGCAATGCGAGAAACGCCGCATGTGCATCCCAGTACGGGGTGGTCGTAATCGCCGCGTTGGGCACGTATGCGTACCCGTAGCCATCCTCGTTCACGTACCCCATGAACGGCAGATCCCACGCGTTGTGCTTGGTGAGTTCCTTCTTGAAGTCTTCCACGGCGGCCAACGCGTCTTCGCCGACTCCGAACTCCCGTGCGATCTCGTTCGCGTGTGCGGTCTTCTCTTCCGGTGTCTTGTCGAACATGTCGAGGTCGACGGTGATGGTGTGCTTCGTTGCTTCTGCCATGGGGGTTCCTTGCATAATCTGCAAATCAAACATTTCATATGTTTGATTATGTGTCTGTTAATGATATGTTTTTCAGTATGAACATCAATTGTGTTATTGCTCACAATTGGTATCCATGTGCTAGTATAGCATGCCAATACTGTAATAATCGTTGATAACAGAGGGTTTTGTCATAATTGCATATTATCTCTGCCGAATTGGTCTGTTCTGTTGATTTGTGAATTGTCGTGTTCTGTCGATACTCAAAACGAACACTTACGATGTTCTGTTTTTAAGTTAAACGAACATTTATGTGAACATCTCGGCGTGTCGTGACGCCCCTTCATTATGCGATCCGATACGCCACTATATTTTGAAGACACCGTAGCACCCTACCGTATGCGCACAGGGGTACGCATACCATGCCGATCCCGCGGAACGGCTGGTCGAGCAGAACACTGCCGATACTGTTATGTGACGTCCTTTCGATGCTGCGCCGGTGCTGGTCATTTTCTTCTACCATGAGACCGTCGAGAAATAGGCGCGCATGACTGACGCTTTGCCGAATTGGGTGGCGATGCGTCGCGAACTCAGCCGATGCACCATCTTCGAAGTGTCGCGGTTTCACGGCTGATCTACCCTCGTGCGCGAGATGCAGTCAGTCGATGGTCTGTTTGCGTGTGTAGGTGCGCAGACGGCTCTGCTTTTTGCCGATTGCGGTGATGACACCTTCATCCACGAGCTCGCGCAGAATGCGGTGCACTGTCTGCAGGCTTTTGCCTGTCGCCTCCGCGATGTCGCGTGCGCTGATTGTGCCGAACGTGGGGATCGTGTCGATGATGGCTTGTCGGCTCGATGGCGCTGCTGCTGGAGGCGCTGGGGCATCGCTGGCATTGGTGATGGCCGGTGTCTCCGGAGGTTCATATATGTCGGTAGCCACCTGTCTGATGAGCCCGGATTCCACCAGCGTGGCCAATATCGCACGGATGTCGTCTGAATCATATCCGAGCCGGTCTCGGATGTCGTAGACACTTGCGCGGCCAAGCGCGCGCACCGTGTACAGCACTGAACTTTCGCGTCCCGGCAGGTCGTGCCCCACATGGCTTCGCACCCACTGCTGGTTTGCAGCAATCTCGGCGCCACCACGATACAGAATCACACGGAAGCGATCGAAGGTCGGATGGAAATCCGGCTGTGCGAGTGATAGTTCCTTCATTCGGTTGATCATGAACTGGATGCCCGAACCTTGGCCTTCCACGGCGGATCCATCGTGATCGCCGCGAATCAACGGCGTCTTCTGTAGCAGTTGCATCAACGTGGTATTGCGGCACCGGGATACACCATTGGTCAGATTCTGCAGTGTCTTGCCGCCCCACAGATTGCCGGGGCTCGAAATCTCCACACGATCGGAGTACACGTCAATATTCACCGGGTCGTTGCGAAACAATGTGTCGTATTCCCTGTGTACCACGGCATTGGCGATTGCCTCGCGTAGTACCACAGTTGGAATCTCCGGTACATCGCGCCTTCCGTTCCCCTCGTGAGGGAATAGGTACGCAGATTGCGCAGGACGGCTTTGACCGCGTCATCGACCATTTCCTGCAGTCGACCATGGCACTGCACGCGATCGAGGAAGCGGACTTCGTCATCTTGAGATTTGCTGATGCCCGGATGAACAGCGACATCCACATACAACCGAGGGAAGAACTGCTGTGGATATACGCCTGCGATGAGTAGTCCAGCGAGACGCACATGACCGTTTTTGTCAAGAATGTTCAAGCGTTCGAGCTGTTGCGTTTCGCTGTGTGTACCGCGTAGCGCCTTCTCGCCGCGGTGTGCAACGCCGATGCCCACGCATGCATATCCGCAATCCCGACATCGTTTCTTTCCAAGGCCGCACAGGCCTTCCCGGACGATGTGTGAAACGGAATGGCGGGTTCCAAAAGCTGATTTTGACACGGAATGATGGGTTGTGAAGTCTGATTTCAGCACGGAATGATGGATTGGGATAGTGGGCACGCGCTGCACACCACAAGCGCTCGCGGGGCGCGTGAACGTCTATAACCGCATATCGCCAACCAAGGCACCATGTGGCAGCATTCGCAGGGTTGCTTCCATACGCATCACAACTGCGCATGGGGTGCAGGAACACACGCACGTCACCTTGGGCGGCATCGAGCAGTATGTGCAGATTCGAGGCGAAGACCGGCGTAACCCCGTCATCCTGTGGCTGCATGGCGGGCAATGCACCGTGCCCGATTACTCGTCGCGGAGTGGAGATGGCGCGCTCAGTGCGCCCACGGCGGAGTGCACGCGCGGGCTTTACGCTCGGCAGTAGCGAATATGAAGACGGCGAATGCGTAAGGAAGTGGCGGCATGGCACAGACCATCGATATCACCGGCGCTCGTGTGCATAATCTCAAGCGCGTGGATGTGCGGGTGCCAATTGGCAAGATGGTGGCGGTGGCGGGAGTCTCCGGTTCGGGCAAATCATCGCTCGCGCTCGGCGTGCTTTACGCAGAAGGCTCGCGCCGCTACCTGGAAGGGCTCTCCACATACACGCGCCGCCGCATCTCGCAAAGCGGCGAGGCGAAACTCGACGCGATCGAGCATGTGCCGCCCGCGCTCGCGTTGCATCAGCGGCCGAGCGTGCCGGGTATACGCAGCACCTTCGGCACGATGAGCGAGCTGCTCAACAGTCTGCGGCTTATGACCTCGCGGCTCGGCAATTATACCTGCCCGAACGGCCATATGCTCGACCCGACACCGAACGTCGCGCTCGAACGGCCGATCATCTGCCCGGTGTGCGGGGAGGAAGTGCAGGCGCTCGGTGCGGAGGACCTCGCATTCAACTCGGGCGGCGCGTGCCCGACGTGCTCGGGAACCGGCATCGTGCGCACGGTGAACCAGGCAACGTTGATTGCGGACCCGAATCTGACGATAGAACAAGGCGCTGTGGCGCCCTGGCGTTCGCTCATGTGGTCAATCATGGTCGACGTATGCCGCGAAATGGGCGTGCGCACTGACGTGCCGTACAAGGATCTGACCGCGCATGAGAAGGAGATTGTGCTCCACGGACCGGCCGAGAAACGGCATATTATCTACCATTCGAAGAAAGAGAACCGTGCCGGCGAGCTCGACTTCACCTATTTCAGCGCCGAACGCACCGTGCTCAACGCGCTCGACAAAGCCAAGGACGCCAAGGCGCTGAAACGCGTGGAACCGTTCATCACCGAGGAGCCATGCCCGGACTGCCACGGCACGCGACTCAACAAACGCGCACGCATACTGCCGGTGGATGGCAAGACGTTGCCCGAGCAGTGTGCGATGCAGCTCGACAATCTCGCGCAGTGGGTGCGGACCGTACCCGCCACGATGCCAGATGATATGCATGAGATGGCGCAGTCAATCGTCGACGAGTTCACGCGCACCGCACGGCGTCTGCTCGAACTCGGACTCGGCTATCTCACGCTCGACCGTGCGGGCTCCACGCTGTCGACCGGCGAACGCCAGCGCATCCAGCTCGCGCGAGCGGTGCGCAGTGAGCTCACCGGCGCGATGTACGTGCTCGACGAGCCGTCGATCGGCTTGCATCCGGCGAATGTGGACGGTCTGCTCGGCGTGATGCGCGATTTGAAAGCGCAGGGAAACACTGTGGTCGTCGTCGACCATGACACCCGCGTGCTGCGCGACACCGACTGGATCATCGAAATGGGCCCGGGCGCGGGATCACATGGCGGCACTGTGATCGCGCAGGGTACGGTGAGTGACATCGAAGGCAACCCGCACTCGCTCATCGCTCCGTTCCTTGCGAGCGAGCGTTTGCAGATCGTGCGCCCGCAAACGCCCGCGAACAAGGTATTCGACGAAGGCGCACTGGAAATCAAGACCGCGCCGCTGCACACCGTGCACGCCTTGGATGCGCGCGTGCCAAAACATCGTCTCACCGTGGTCACCGGCGTCTCCGGTTCCGGCAAGACCACGCTCGTGCTCGAAAGCCTTGTGCCCGCGCTCACTGCGAAGATTGCCGGCGAACGCCTGCCTGAACATGTGCGCGCGCTCGATGCGCCGGGAATCGACCGCGTCACGATGATCGACGCGACGCCGATCGGTGCGAACGTGCGCTCCACCGTCGCCACCTACAGCGGTGTGCTCGACGATTTGCGGCGGCTCTATGCGCGCACCGATGCGGCGAAGGCGCGTGGACTCAAGGCGGGCGCGTTCTCGTACAACACCGGCTCGCTGCGCTGCCCTACCTGCGATGGCACCGGGCAGATCACACTCGACGTGCAGTTCCTGCCCGACGTGGACATCGACTGCCCGGACTGCCACGGCACACGCTACGGCGATGTCGCAGGCGAGATCACCTGGACGCCGAAGAACGGGCACAAGCCGGTGTCGCTGCCGGATCTGCTCGCGATGACGGTGGACGAGGCGCTCGACATCTTCACCGGTACCGGGCAGCGGCGCCTGCATGCCGAACTCGAGACATTGCACGAGCTCGGCATCGGGTACCTGACGTTGGGCGAGAGCACGCCGGCGCTCTCGGGCGGCGAAGCGCAGCGGCTCAAACTCGCCAGCGAGATGGGCCGCGCGCAGGATGGCACGCTGTTCGTGTTCGACGAGCCGACGATTGGCTTGCATCCGCTTGACGTGCGCACGTTGATCGGCGTGTTCCAGAAGCTCATCGACCACGGTGCGAGCGTGGTCGTGATCGAACACGACCTCGACATGATTGCGAACGCCGACTGGATCATCGACATGGGCCCAGGCGGCGGCGAGAACGGCGGTGAGATCGTCGCCACCGGTACGCCTGTGCAGATTGCTGAGAATCCGCTCAGCGTGACCGGCCGCTATCTCAAGCCCTGCGTGGAGTGAGTGCCGTTTTCACGGAGGCGTCCGTAAGCCGTGCCGTTTCTGGGTGCGGTGATGGCAGATTTTGCGGAAGCCTCCGTGCGTTTGACTGCAGTGGAGGTTGTTTGTGGTCGTTCTTGCGGACGCTTCCGAAAGCCGTGCTGTAGAGAGCTCCTGCGGTGGTCGGTTTCTCGGAAGCTTCCGTGAGATATGCCGTAGAGGGAGGCTGCGGTGGTCGTTTACACGGAAGTTACCGTGAATCCGACCGAGGAACAGGTGGTCTGTGGAAAATCTGCGGCACTATGCATGCGAATTCGATATGATGAGGCGTACCTGCCGTGCAATCACGCGGCGGGACGGGCGAAGAAATGGCAGTGTGGACATGGATTACCAAAGTGAGAATGCGCAGACAATAGACCGCTGGGTTGACGAGGGTTGGCAGTGGGGAGTGCCGATCTCGCATGACGCATTCGTGGATGCGCAGCACGGCAGCTGGAACATTCTGCTCACGCCCACGAAACCGGTGCCGCATGAGTGGGTCGGCGATGTGCGCGGCAAACGCGTGCTGGGATTGGCGAGCGGCGGCGCGCAGCAGATGCCGGTCATGGCCGCGCTCGGTGCGCAGTGCACGGTGCTCGACTATTCGTCACGCCAATGCGAGCGTGAGTACGAAGTCGCAGATCGCGAGGGCTACGACATCGAAGTGATTCAGGCGGATATGACGCAGCCGTTGCCGTTTGCAGATGAGAGCTTCGACCTGATTATCAATCCGGTGTCGAATTGCTATATCGAGCAGGTGAAGCCGGTGTTCCGCGAATGCTACCGCGTGCTCAAGCCGGGCGGTTCGCTCATTGGCGGCTACGACAACGGCATCAACTACATCTTCGACAACGAGGAGACCACGCTGACATATGCGCTGCCGTTTAATCCGCTCCACGACGAGCGTGCGCGGCAGCTGCTGCTCGACGAAGACGCCGGCATGCAGTTCTCGCACACGCTCGACGAACAGATCGGCGGCCAGCTCGAAGCGGGATTCACACTGCGCGCGCTGTATGAGGACACGAACGGGGAGGGGAATCTGCACGAACACCATGTGCCGACCTTCGTGGCCACGTGGAGTGTGAAGCCGGCGAGGTGAGCGTGCGCGTGATCATGGTAGATCATGGTATGAGAGGAATGCCAGGCGATGGCGGAGTATTCGGGATCTTCGGGATATGCGGAATATGAGTATCTTGGAACAGCAAACGGCACGAGCTTTGCGAAACGTCATCCCTACTTGCTGTGGCAGATCATCGGCTGGAGTATTCTGCTCGCAGATGCCGTCTTCTTTGTGGTCGCGGCACTCCAGGACTTCGGCGAATGGTGCTACCCGGTCATCGTATTCCCATTCATTGCGGCACTGTTCGCGGTGATCGGTTCGCCGTTCCTCATCTACTTCTCACGCAAGGCGAAGATTCCGCAGGCCGCCTCCAAACGGGAGGCGAGCGTGGTGCGCAGCCACATCACGATGATCTCCCAGATACGCGGGGAATCCCACCCCGTACTGATGGCGTTGCTGATTATTGCGCTCGCCCTCGGATTGCTGGTGCTCACACTCCAGCTCGGCATGCGCGGCTATATTCTGCCTGGATTCCTCGCCATGGTGGCCATGGTGGTCGTGCCGTTCGTGGTGTATGCGCAGTATTCCGCCGCGCAGAGGAAGCGGTTCATGGCAGTGCCCGATGCCGCTTACCTTGTGGGCGTGCACTATGCCGACCAGTCGCGATACGAATCGGTCGAGCTGCGCGAGACGGACGCTCTGATGATGCCGGTGCCCGCAAAACCGAGCACCGCGATGCTGGACTTTGTGTACAACTGGCTGCGTGAATATCTGGCCACAGATTGGCTGACCGTCACCGTGCTCTCTTTCGACGATCTGCTGCGTTCGGGAGTCGTCGTCAACGACTCCGATACGGAAGACACCGACCCCACTGCGTCATTCCCGCTGATTCCCGCACGGCAGTTCAATCTGGACGGCGATGCCCGCGCGCAGCTTGACGAGGAAAGCAAGGCAATTGGTGCGTTCTGGCTGTCGCGTTGGCGCGGGTACACGCAGATGTAGCAGATGCAAAGGAAGGGCCGGGATCTGCATTGCAGACCCCGGCCACAGAGAAGAGAAGGAAGAAGAAGGGATTCAGTTGTGTCAGTCCGCGAATGCGGTTCGGTTTCCTTCGCCGCGCTCCGTGAGCTGGTGACTCCACTATAGACGCGCGCATCTTGGAGAACGGATGACGCATGCTGAAGGAACCCTAGGAATCTGCGCAGGATTGCCTTGGCGTGCGGAATCTGTTAGCCAATGGCGTGAAGTGGAATGGCACGCCTGTACTGACTGTTAATAGTGACAACAGTGTGAACCAATCGCACATCGAGTACAGGAGGTCGGCATGGCACAGCTCACCAATGAGGAACGTATCGAAGTGAACGACGGTCGCGAAATGAAAGTGCTGATGATCGTCGGATCGCTGCGCAAGAACTCGTTCAACAAGCAGCTTGCGGCAATGGCGGAGCAGGAGCTCGGCGACCGCGCGTCGGTGAGCGTGCTTGATTGGAGCGAGGTGCCGGTGTTCAATCAGGACGAGGAATTCCCCACGCCCAAGTCGGTCGCCGAGGCGCGCGTTGCGGTGAACGAGGCGGATGCGATCTGGATTTTCACGCCCGAGTACAACCATAGTGTGCCGGGGTCGCTGAAGAATCTGTTCGACTGGCTGTCGCGACCGCTCGAAGATGGCACGCCGTCAGTGCTCACCGGCAAAGTGATGACGATGAGCGGCGTGGGCGGTCTGAACACGCTGCGGTACGCGTTCGCGGCGTGGATGCCCTCGCTCACCCTGTTCAAAATGCGCATTGTGCCGGTGCCGTTCACGGGCGTCACACTCAACCGCGAGATGTTCAGCACCGATAAGCTCGAACTGAACGCGGCGATGCGCACGTCGCTAAAATACCAGGCCGACGCCACGTTGCAGGCGATTGCCGAGGCCGAGTAGCGGCAGTCGGCGCGGCTTGCTTTGCGGCCGGTTTTGCGGAAGCTTCCGTGAGCCGTGCCGCGGATTGGTCTGGGAATGGCATGTCTTACGGGAGCTTCCGTGAAACACGCCATTCTTCTTGCGTAAAAGGAGACAATTGACGCCTAGATTTTGACTCTTTTTACGCAGGTGAAATCTTTCGATAGGTTTCTAAGAACGATCTGTGCATGCGCCTTACCTTCTCGCGGCATGCGTATTGATGTGCGGTTTTATTGACAAAACTTTTATATATATAATCAAATTGGCAGATTTCTATTTGCTTGAGAAGGTGATTGCAATGAGGCAATGGCGGGGAATCGTCAGCGTGATCGCGGCGATGGCGATGATTGGGGGATTCGCAGGTTGCGGACAGTCGCAGGAGCAGGCAGGGTTTTCGAAATCCCCGCAAAGCTCGCAGACGGCGACAGGCGGAGCAAGCGGGGAAATAGGCAACATGGAATCAGAGCATCATATTCTTCCTAGTTCCGATGTTGAGGAACTTGAGCTCAGATTGGAATCAATCGGCGAATCCACGGCGACAGGGAATCTGACTTTGCTTGGGGAGCTGCATCCGACGGCCAGCTACACGGAACGCGATGGCGGTAGGGGCATGCCCAGTCTACAGAATCAGGATGAGCTCACGTTCAGTGATTGCAAATCGTACATGCTCAGCGTGTTGTGCATGGGTGAGGGCAGTGTGAGCATCGAGTGGACACTCGGAACGCAAAGTGAGCAGCGGAATCTGGAATGTGCGCCGAAGATAGCCGAAACGGCATTGGGTATGAGCAATGTGAATGCGAAAAGCAGCACGGTGAAAATTGTGGCGGAAGAGGGATCGAAAGCGGAGATTGCCTATCGGCTCGACGAGATTGGCAAACCCGGCGTCGTTGTCGACTGACTGAGATTGGCTCATTCTCCGGCGTGAGATGTGTATGGCGTTTGTTTGCGTAAAAAGAGTCGGTGAGAAAGATTATTTGACTCTTTTTACGCAGATAAGGAGGTGCGCTACGGGTTGGGGCATACAGCCGCGGTTCTGTGGTCGATTACGCGGATGCTTCCATGAATCAGGTCGCGATGTGCGCATTTTGCGGCATAGATTGCGGATGTTTCCGTGAGCTGTGCCGTAGATATCGCTTTGGCGGCCGGTTTTGCGGAAGCGTCCGTGAGCTGTGCCGCAGAGTGGTCTGAGAATGACGTATCTTACGGAAGCTTCCGTACGTTGTGCCGTGGAACGGGGTCTGCGCGGTCGTCCCTTCGGATGTTTCCGTGAGCTGTGCCGCAGAATGGTCTGTGAATGGCATATCTTACGGAAGATTCCGTGGAATGTGCTGCGGGGAAGTCTGCAGACGACATATCGTTCGGAAGCTTCCGAAAGACGAGCCACATCTGCGTGACTTGGTGGTCGGTTATGCGGATGTTTCCGTGAAACGTGCCTCGCTGGCTCGGGTACCGCTCTTCTTGCAGAGCGGACGACTGGGTGTGATTTTGACTCTGTTATGTCGAGAAAATTCAGAGAGGAAGGGAAATATAGATACTTGAGAAGATGGGAAGAGCGGTGAGGAAATCTGAGAATGCGAAAGGCGTGCCTATGCTGTTTGCGGAACCGAGGAGGGCGACGAGAATGGCGAATATGGGAGATTACGCAGACATGGATGCGGAAAATGTGGAATCGGCGGAGGTGGTGTGCCCACGGTGTGGCTCGCGGCATGTGGCGCAGATTCTGCATGGTATGCCTGCGTTCACTGAGGAACTGCAGCGTGAGCTCGCTGAGGGCAAGGTGGTGCTGGGCGGCTGCGACATCGACATTTTCCACCCGACGCCGAGCTATCACTGCAATGATTGCGAGGAAGAGTTCTGATGTGCGGGGCAGTTGGTGCGCGGCTGCGGAACGGCGGCGAACGCTAATCTCCCGAAATCGCTTCTGCGTAAAAAGGGACGGTGGGAGCTGTGTTTTGACTCTTCTTGTGAAGAGAAGATCGCACAGGTTCCGCAGACTTCGCTCCATGTAGTTAAGCGTTCATGCTGTGGGGCGGTGTGGTATGGGCATTCAGGAAGCATTGCGCAAGGCGGCCGAGATGCAATCGCATCTCCAGATCATCTCTGTGGTGGAGTATGGACCATACTGGATTTTCAGCTACTGTGAACCAGGTCTAACTCCAGAGGAGTGTCCTGGTATGCCTATGTTGAAAATGCGGCGAACAGATGGTTTCAGCACCTATCTGCATGTGCAGGACAAAGACTTCCTGGACATTGTGAAGCATGCGACAAAAGTAGATCTGCCCGAGCATACACTCCCATATTCGCCTACTTCCTAGAAACAACAGGCTTGTACAGCCACTGCCTAGATGTTGAAAACATGGAGAATTCCTCGCATAGCATTCACTTCACGGACAGGTTTTGTGGGCATGCCTCCAAAAATGCGGTATCTCCTCGCAAGGCCCCTTCCATGGGGCATGTTTTCGAACTGCCCGTATTGACTTGGTAAGTATGCTTGTGCCATGGCTCTATTCATGCTGAATCATCATGTGCTTGCCGAAGTCGCCTATGATTCGGGTGCGCGCACCTATGCCGTGGATTTCCCCGACCGTCAGCCGTGGTTGCCATCTGGTTTCTCCTTTCAGGTTTGCACTGCTTATACGCAGGTGGTTTCCTGCGAGGATTCGGCTGATACGACGATCCCGGCAGATGAGAAGATTCGGCAGATGCTAAATGAGCAGATTGAGATATGGCATCGGGATTGGCAGTGCACGGGAGAGACTTGGGAATAGTAGTGTGAGCATGCAGTCTGGAGATGACAGGTCCATGTACTGCTTTCCTTGCGTAAATAGGGTCGGCATAGTGTCATGATCTGACTCTATTTACGCACCCGGGATGCGGAACGGCGGACGGAGCGTGCGCGTTTGTCTCACTCCGCTTTCGCGCTGGAGCCGCGGCTTGCTTCCACTGGGTATTTCTTGGCGTTTTTCGCCATTTTGCTGCGGATGATCTCGTCGAGGTCGACGTCGAGCACGTCGGCCATTTGGATGCAGTAGATCATCACGTCGGCGAGCTCCTCGTACACGTGCTCCCAGTCGCCGTCGCGTGGCTCGTCGCTCCACTGGAAGCACTCGAGCAGCTCGCCCGCTTCTATGCTCACAGATTTTGCCATGTTGGCAGGCGCGTGGAATTGTTGCCAGTCGCGGTCTGCGCTGAACTGGTGGATCATGCGGAGCGTGTCATCGGAGATCATGGGTGCCATGGTAGCAAAGCTGCTAGTATGCGCAGTATGAGTATGCCTACAACGTCGTCGCGCAGCACATACATCGTGCATATTCCCGCATGTCCAGGCGAGCTGGATGAGGAGACGCTACATTCCATTATCGAGAGCCAGTTGAAGCAATCCATTCCTGCTGATTCGGTGGTGGAACAGCATGCCAGAGAGTATCTTGAGCAGTATCCGGTCGTTTACATCGTGCATGCCGAGGATGTCAAGCAGAGGAAAGACTCTTCTGAAACTCGGTACATCGTGTACGTTGGCGAGACAAATGACATTGTTTCGCCAACGCGGCAGCATCTCATCGGCGATGCAAAGAATGAAATTCCTACATATGCGCTTAAGGAAGTCTGAGAAATAGAGTTGGCTGGCAAGGAAAAGATTGATGTACGTATACTGAGATATACGGAGAATGGGCAGAAACGATACATGGCGGCATCTTGCCTTCTTGTCCTAATCTTAAGCATCGTTAATGCATATGTCCATGAAATCGAATACATGCTCAGAAAAAAAGAATATAATTATTCTTGGAGTGAATTATATAATTACTTTATAGATTTTTATCCGAATGTCAATTCGCCCTTTTCTTTGCTGCTTGAGCTGTTTTCTTTCCTGTCTACCCTTGCGATTGCTCTTGCTGTTGTTGTGGAGGGGGAAGGGAAGATGCTGATATTGAGTAAATTCTCATACTGGCTGTGTGTGGGTAGTTGTAGTGTGCTTGCGGTTATGTCTCGTGCTCTATTTTCCGGTCTCGGTGTGATAAAGGCAATTGCGGTAATTGTTTCCTCAATCATTATTCTTTATTATCTAGGTAGATTTAGTATTGTCATTGGGCAAAAAAAACTTTATCAATGCAAGGATGGCTTTTGATAAATCGGTCTCATTGATTTATTTAAAACTATACGAACGATACGGAGGGGAAAGGTCTGCGGCAAGATCACTTGTAAAAGTTTTTGTATTGCTTTCTATTTTGCTTATAATGGCTATAGGTCCTTGGGTGTTGCTGATTACGGATGCCTTATCGGCGACGAGGTATGATAATGGCAATATTCTATCTGTCTTGCTTGTATTCCTGTTTATTTATTGTCTGACGTTTGTAGCATTGTTAAAAAATGAAGAACATGGGATGAATGGGCTACTTCTTGTGACGAGCTGTTTCGTACCCCTCTTGCCTCTCCTGTTTTATGTATTCCATAGCATTCATAATAGTATTCATTATGTAATTATATTTTTTATTGCATTATCGCTTAGTTTCTGGTCATTGTTCTGCGTTGCTTGTTCGCGTATGTCTAGCGGGGAGTTGTCGGAGAAGCTTCGAAAGCGTCGTCCTTGGATACTTGTTGCTGAAATTGAATCTATTCATTCTATAAAAGCAAGACTATATATGAAAATACATTTAAAATATATAGATAGAGTTGAGTATATGAATGGTCTTGGTGGTAGTTGATATTGCTGTTATGTGTTATGTTTTGGGTAAGCAAGGTGGTGTTGAAGGTGCTATGAATATGCCAACATGCCGGTTGTTGAAAGTGGTGGTAATTTGCGGCTGATGCAGAATTTTTGAATTGTGGTATTGAGGGCATGTTTTTGAGTGGGGCTAAACGCGCGTTCTGGTGCCGATACGTGCTGTCGTCCAAATATTCGAAAATCTCAAAAGTGTTGACGAATTATCTCGTATTTTTGTTTTGCTGGGATTGTATTTTGATTGTCGGCGTTAGGGTCGTCATCGGCGTTGGCTGGTTTTGCTTATATGCTTATGTCGCGTACTCGAGTATGGTCATGCTGGTCTGATTGATGAATCTTGCTGGCAGTTTCGATGTGTTTGCGTTTGTGGTCGTGCAAGGTGGTTCCCTGGCTCGGCGTTCGTGCTGCTGTGTCGGATTTGGCGCCCGTTTGTTTACTTCATTGGTTTCTGGTAGACTGAAGTATTGCGGGAAAATTGACATTCTTTCCAGTTTTTTCCATGTGCCGCCTTGCGACTTCAATTCTTAATTGAGCGCAAATAGTTTTGAGCTCGTGGGTGAGGGCGGAATTAATTAGGTATAGGAGTCGATGGTTGTGAGGTGGTAGCTGCATGAGCAATTCGGTCTTGGTGTAGCGATGGTTGGCGTGTGAACTTAACTATTGGCAAGTGTATTGCGACGATGCCGCGTGTGTTCAATTGTGAGTTGAGTCTCGAGCATGGTGTGAGACGGGATTGCGCTATTGTTCTCGCCTCCAAGGTTCTAGTGGTATATGGAATCACCGAAAGTACTCATTTTGTAGTCCCTGTTAAACTATATGATTGGGGTATGTCGGAAAACGCGCTGCTGAACACTAAGGAAACAGCCCAATATATAGGGGTGTCTGCGGGTGTAGTGACACGTCTCGCGAATACGGGCGAACTTGAGTTTGACACCTGCGGAGCTCGTAAAGTTTTCCGTAAAGAAGCCATCGACGCATATCTGGAACGGAATAATCTGATTCAAGCTGCGGTGGATCAAGTGTCAACTAAAGACTTCGAGGACAACATCTGCGCTCTCTCATTTTTCAGTGGGGCTGGCGGTCTGGATCTTGGCTTTGAGCGAGCTGGCATATCGGCGGCACTATATTGTGAGAACAATCGTGAATGCCGTATGACCTTGCATCGAAACCGTCCAGATGTCGCCCTGCTCGGAGATATCACCAAAATCAGTGCCGACGAGGTTCGTCGAATGGCCCGTATCCCTCAGGGGCGTGAAATCGATGTGATGTTCGGCGGTCCGCCATGCCAAGCATTTTCAACAGCAGGCGCGCGCCGTGCATTCGAGGATCCCCGCGGCAATGTATTTCTCAGATACTTGGACTTGGCCTCCGAATTGAAGCCGCGATACCTAGTCATAGAAAACGTACGCGGACTGCTCTCCACCCCTTTTCCCGTTGAATCTGGCGGGAAGCCAATCCGGGGCGGAGTGATGCGCTACATACTCAATAAGTTGGAAGAGATGGGCTACGGTGTTTCGTTCAATCTCTACAACGCGGCTAACTTTGGAGCGGCCCAGATTCGTGAGCGTGTGGTCATTATTGCCAAACGTGATGGCACGAAGTGTGACTGGCTCATACCTACGCATACTGATCCTGATGGCAAATATGTCCAAAACTGGAATCTTCCCTCTTGGGTAACGTTCCGAGACGTTGTCTACGATATTGAAGATTCTCGGCAAACCCACACTGATTTCCCTGAGAAGCGGTTGCTTTACTTCAGCATGCTGAAAGAGGGGCAGTGCTGGAACAAACTCCCCATCGAAATTCAAGAGGAGGCTATGGGTAAGGCCTATAAGCTTGGAGGCGGCAAGACCGGATTCTACCGACGCATCGCTTGGGATAGACCATCCCCCACTCTGGTCACCAGCCCAACGATGCCAGCCACCGACCTTTGCCATCCCAAGGAGCTGCGACCGCTGAGCGTGGAAGAATATAAACGGGTGCAGGGTTTCCCTGATGATTGGTGGATTGCTGGCAGCATTCACGACCAGTACCGCCAAATCGGCAACGCCGTTCCGGTCAGCTTGGGCGAAGCAATTGGCCGAGCAATTCTCGATGACATGAGGGGAGAGGCTCATGATGAGCGTTGGCGCAATTTCCCCTATTCAAGATATGCCCATACCAGCGATCAAAACTGGAATCTGGCCTGAATAGTAGGATTTAGTGATCTTAAATTATCAATTATGGAGGCGCGCAAATCAAATCAATGATTTGCACGCCTCCATTGGAATCTGCGAAAGTCCTTTATCTGCCAGTATTCCTGGCGTTCCTCTTGGCTTCGCGTTCACGGCGTTTCGCCTCTTTTTCGGCCTTGTATCTGTCAGAGAGCTCGGCAACACCGTCGAGTGTATGTGGAAGACCATTCTTATCGAGCTCCTCCAGCAGTTGCGTTGTTACTCGCTCGAGTGATGATTCACGAGCCAGAAGCACGGCTTCAGAGTTGATACTTGAGAATGGGCGAATAAGGCCATACGGTGAGTCAATGCCGCACAGCCACTGCCACATTGCAGTGCCCGACAGATAGCGGTAACGAAAATTCTTGAGATCGGCGTTCTCCTGAGTCACTCCGCTCACCTCGAACGTACGCCATTCGTCTTTACTGATAGTCGAACGCGTGATGCAGATTGCTGCCTCCACTCTCTGATTCGAAGCACGTTTACGGCCCGTAATCTCCTTCATGCGTTGACGTAAACTCCTCAATTCATTGGGGAACGACGATGAATTGGTCGTGTTCTCTTGTGACTTGAGTTCAATCACATAGACCGCTCCATCTCTGGTCGCGGTCAAATCACCCGTATCAATAGCGTTTTCGGCAATGCTGGCAATCAACTCCTGCCAACGGGTACCCATTGCCGTCTCTTCGCTTGAAGATTCGACTGCGTGGAAAGCCTCACGCGCATAGTCTTCAGCGGTTTCAATACCACGCAGAGCATAAATTGCAAAATCCTTGCCCAGCAAACGCTCATAGGTCATTGAGGAGCTTCCCGTGCCATCGTAAAAAGCGATTCGACTCTGAATGTAGGCATTTAGAATGGAGCGGGCGCTTTCTCTACGTGCTTCTTCCTCGGCTGCGCTGTCGTAAATTCTCACTTGATCTTCCATATGGATTAACCGTAGTGTGCGTATCCTGCATATGCAAATCTTTATGAGACTGTGTAATGTCTGTCGCAGGATTTCAGGCTGAAATGCGTATTTCATGTGTTTGTGCCGAATTGTTGACTAAGATTTTGAAGCGGTGTAAAAATCCTGGTTTCTTGTGCCATGAGACACCCTGATTACGTTTCAAATGTTGGTGTCAGCGTCGTAGCCGGCATCGGTTGTTTTTGAGTATATGCTCATGCTGTGGACTCGAGCGCGATCATGATGATTTGGTCGGCCCGACATTGCATCTCGGAAGTGATCTCGACGCGGTGCGTATGTCCTTGGCGTTCATGAACCGGCGGATCGTCCAGCCCCCGTTCATGTCGACGAGGACGGCACCCACTAGGCACAGAAGGGTGTATGTGTTCAATTAGGAATTGAGGTTATGAGGTGATGCAAGAAAGTTGGATTCTGTAGCGGGAAAGGAATCTAACTTCCCCGCAACTGCTTCTTCTCTACCTCAATGTGAGCCATACGCTAAAATGCAACGTATGTCTCAAAGGTGAGGAGAATCGCATGGGCAGTGGAGAATTGCAGACGTGGAATGGACACTTCGATAGGGGAGTGTACATCGATTACACTCTCGAGCCTTTGCAATCCGAGCGTCACATAGAAGGCACCAAAGATGAAGCCTCGCAGTCCGGAAGCCGAATTGATGAAGATACAACGATCGAAATAGAGGATATCGAGGAAGAAAACAATAGCGATCAGGATGAATCTCATCGTGTGGATTACATGCTTGCTGCCGGCTGTGGAATCATCTCTGGCGCTATTGACTCATTGTGGGTGGGGAAGTTTGATTTCGATCGCGCTCGCGAATGGGGAAGCGAGCGTGTCAATGAGTTTGTGATGGCAGTCGCGAAGATGGATCCAGAGTATAAAGGCGATGACGTAAAGTCGGCAATTCGTTTTCTAGAGAAGAAGTATCCATTTGTGGGAGATCGTGCAACAAGTGAGTTCGGTGGTGGTCGTCAGCATCATCTCAGGGATTTCTCGCATCACATGAGCTTGGGTGGTCTTGCGTTTTCATTGCTGACGCAGTTCACCGGAAAGGTGTATGGCACCGATCAGCACGGTGTCTTTATGGTCGTGCCTGTTGCAGATGAGGAGCTCATCGGGAAAACTATAGAAGAGAAGCTCATGCTCGGTGCTGTGCGTTGGTTCTTCCATATGGTGAGCGATATGGCGGGTTCGAGTGGATCAGCGGGGAAGGGGACCGGTATTCCAGGGCCGATACTTTCGTTGATGAAGCAGCTATCCGCGCTTCCTCTGTTCAAGGATGCGATGACTGATGAGGCGTTATTCAGGAAGATGCTGTCCAAACTGTTCAACGGAACGTTGCTCAAGACCGTCGACGAAGAAGGAAAGAAAATCTACCGACGCTTCGATTTGCGAGCGGAATTGGGAATCGCGCATGAACTTGCTAGGCAGTCGGTGCCGGTGCTGGTCAACGAATGCCTTGTCTGCGTATGCTATGCAGCCCGGCGACTGTATACAATGTGCTCGAACGGGGAAGTGCATGATTTCAAGTCATTGCTGAGCGTTGGGCTTGACGCATTGTTGCCACACGGTTCGCCATTGGGTACGCGGATGGTCACCATAGCGACTGGGGTGTTCTCTGTTGTCGATATGACGGATGGGGCGATTCGCACGCTGATGCGTAGCGGAGGGAAGCTCAATCCGGGAATGGTGTCGGATTTCCTGCTACATGTAAATGTGGTGGGCGTCGTGCGATTCGTCTTCGCCGTGCATACGGATTACAAGGTACATGCGAAAGCGAAGAGAGAGACTCGTTTGCAGGCAAAGTTTCACGGGCGAGGAAACGGCTATGGCGATGATGCCTCGGTCATGCGATTCTTCGAGCTGGATATGGCGCAGGCGAATATGGTGGTTTCCATTGAGTATCAGGCAGCTCGCCTCGACATTGAACAGACGAAGAACAAGAAGACAAGAGAGGAGAAGGAACGGGAGTTCAGCGATTGGGAGAACGATAATTGCTCTGAATTCATATTGCGCGACAAAGAAGCACTCGTAAATGAAATTCATCGAATTCAGAGGTATGCTACTCCAGTCTGGCAGAAACTCGTGGCATTGGAAGCTTCTCAGTTCATGCCGTATCAGAGCAAGAAATTGAAATACGATGCGGCGACGCTGGATATGGTGTGCAGTGATCTGCCGGGGTTTGAAGATAAGGAATGCACCAAATACAGAAAAGCTGTGATTAAGGAGACGTCGGCAATCAAAGGTGTGAAGAAAGCGGTTCTAGCCGGTTGTGTCGGAATCGGGGTTGTAGCTGTTGCGACGGGAGGGGCTGCTTATGTGTTCGCACCGGCGATTGCGCCAATCCTAGCTGGACCTTCTGTGGCCGGATTGTCGGGAGCTGCTTTGACGAGCGCAAGTCTTGCTGCGGTGGGAGGCGGCTCGCTGGCGGCAGGTGGTCTTGGAATGTCGGGAGGCGTAGCCCTCATTGCAGGAGGTGGCGCATTGCTGGGGGCTGTTACTGGCGGTGGCGCGGCAACGTTGGGCACTTGGGTGCTTGCAAATCAAGACGCATACGTGCTGAACACCTGCGCAAAACTGATAGTGTTCTGCAGGGATGTACTGATGGAAATCGACGGTGGTGTGGAACTCGTGCGTCAGGTGCGGCAGAGTGTGTGCGAGCAGCTACGGGAAACTGAGCCTCAGCTTGACTTCTTGGGGCAGCTCAAGCAGTTCATAAAGCAAAGCGGTAGCAGAGATGCGGATTCGGATCCTAGCGCTAAACGCGAACGTTCTGAGGCGCTGAAGGGAATCGACAAAAGTGAAAAGAATATGAAGAGAAGCGTGAAATACATGCGGAAATGCGTGAAAGAGCTCGGAAAGGTCACAGGAATCACAGATGAGAATAGGGGTGCATCTGGGGCTCAATGGAAGCCGGTAGCTCAGATTGAGAAAGGCTGATGAGCTGAGTCAGGTGGCAGCCCTGTCTCAACGCAATGCGTTACTGGCTTCTTGCCATTTTGCCAGGAACAGCAGCTCGTCACGGTAAGGGAGCTCCCAGCCAATCATATCCGGATCAAACCCGACGATGCCGTTGTGTTTGCTTACTCCGGCAAATACAACGGCATCGGAAAGAACGCAACCTTCCCAATCCTGTACCGTCAGATCACGTAATCCCAGCTGCGCGATCACAAACGTGCCGCCGCTGTACGGAATCCTAAGGTCATGTGGCTTGGTGCACCGCAACATGCCCTCGCTGGTTTCCGCCAGATCTCCAATAGCTGTCAAAGCTGAGCAGTATTGGTGAATCAGGGCTGGCGTAAACTTGCTTCGCAGCTGCGGATACAGGGCGCTCATCTGCTTGATCCATGCCAAGGATTTCTGCTCCACCGCGGTCTGCGCGATGCCAGCTGCCCCTCCATAGCCGTCATCAATGCAATACGCCTGCATCCAGAACCGCAACGCTGTGAATGTGCAACGACATGCCAACGCTTCCCCGTCAGGGTCATCGGACGCCCGTCGTGGCACTCCCAAGTCATGTGCCATCACATCAACGAGCCTGCGAACCATGGTCAATCCTGTCGATGAGTGCGGCGAGTTGAGCCGCAATGGTTTTATTGGTCGGTTCCTGGCTCAATTCGTGGGCTTTTTCCGCTCCTTGGTATTCATATGTTTCAATGCATAGGTGCGGCATGATCCATTGACGTGCTGATGCAGTGTCCTGTGCAATCGCCGTGATGGCGGATGGCGTCACCAATGCGTTCTGCGGAATGGAAGTCATTCTTCGGAGGATGTCCATTTGCGCCAGTATCGATCTTGAAGTTATGTCGATTCGCTTGAGCGCTTCCTGCGCATGATGCAGCGGCTTATCTGAAGCCGAAAGCTCCACCATCCCAGTCGTTGGCACATAGAACACCTTGTTCCACACTTCAGGTGCCAAAAGACGTATATTCGCAAAACTGCCGATCGGTAGAATCACTACTGATTTCGCAGGACTATATCGGTTCAATGCGAACAGCAGACTTTCATTGACGGTGTCGAACACGTTATCCAGCACAATCACCGGCGACTCAGAGTGCTCAAGAAACTCTTCCAGCATCGTGAAATCACTGAAATCGATTGGAATTCCAGTATGCTGTGCTGGTGTGCCGGCGAGCGCGAAGGCTAGCGTATTGGCGATGGTCGGCACATGGACGGTATCGACCGCTAGCAATCGCGTTGTGCGCAGTGTACGGCAGAGATGAGCGGCGAAATGCGTGATTCGTTCATTGTTCCTGTTGCTCTGTCCGGTGAAGGTGCAGCCTAGTATCTGCATATTCTGCGCCACTGCCTGTTGCATATCTGTTGCTGCTTGTGTTTTCGCTGGTCCCATCATGGGGGCCATGCGAAGTTGTCTGGAGGAATCTGGCGCAGTCGAGTGCCGTATAGTCAATTCCTCCATCATGGAATGATTCTGCTGGGCAATCTGCTGCAAGCCGAGCTTGAGTGCCACATTATTCTCCAGATCCTGCAGCGCTTTATGTTGTTCCTCTTTCTGCAACTCCAACTCTGCCTGTGCATCGCGTATCTCACCACGTTTGCGCTGCAATTGTTGATTGAGCTCCGCCAACTGTGCAGTTGCTTGTTCCGCCTTTTCTGATTCCTCATCCCGCTGGGCCCGCAGTTCATCCAGCTGCTTGCATAATACTTGCTTGTGCTTCTCGAATTCGTCATCGAGCTGCGCAGTGGCTTGCTTCCGGAATTCTGCCATTACGTCGTCGTCGTTTTTCAGCACATCGTAGATGATCTCAGACACATCGTCGGTATTGCTGCGAATGGTTGCTTTGATTGCCGTTTGAAGTGCCCGGACATCGTTATGTGAGGGTTTGGCACCGAGGTACTCTTCAAGATTCGCCGGTTTCTCGAATGCCTGTTCCAGAACATCTCCGGCTGTGCGCATGAGCTCGTCACCATTCATCGCATGCTCTTTGCGGATGTACCAGTTCACGTACAACTGCGCCAGATCTCGCATAGGCTTGATCACTACTTGAGAGTGAGACTTCAGTTGTGTCGGCAGATTGTATACCAGACGGTCACCTCTATTGAAACCCTGATTGATGATTCGCACATGACGGCGATCCAGGATGACGCGTGGGACGCTGTTCGGTGCTGTGTTGCTCAGTGTGAGCAAGCCATTATGAATCGTTGTCATACTGCGGTCGAGGACGGCCGGTCCAACATATTGTTATTCTCTGCGAACAATAGCAGGATTTTCGCGGTGGGACGGCCGGAATACTGTATGCCTTGCGAAAGCACGTCAGGTGCTCTTCCGCACTGATTCGGCCGGGCAATCAATCACCTCATACAGCGGAGGCTCGGTGGTTTCGTAGGGCCACCTTGAAAGATCTCAACAAACGGATGATCTGGACGATTGTAATTCGGTGTCCACTGGAGAAACTTGAAATCCGAGTCACTCTTGACCATGATTTGCGTGAGTTTTGGGTTGTATAGGGTCTTCGGGTCAAGAGGGTCATCTGAAGACGGGTTCCTGGACCGTTCCCACCAGCGCGGATAAGCCAGCCCAATCATAACATCCGTTCCCCGCGGAATCGGTCACGTAATCGATGATGCGTATGAATTGTCCGTCACCATTGTCGTTCCAGACAAAGAGACCCCAGGACTGCCGAGATTCGTTGAATTGCTGTGACATCTGCTTCTCCCAAAGTGATGAGTGTGTTAACGGTACGTGGAACGTATGCGGGCAAGTGAGACACTGAGTGGTATGCCATGGTGTTGAGGCTGTTCGAGTCTCCTCTGCTCTATGTCGAGATGTTTATTGAGTGTCTGACACTGTGTCTGCTTTATTGCCAATTCGGGCATCAGAGCAGTGGAGGAGGCGTGTGGCTGCTCATCAGATGAAGGCAGATGAGGGGCATCTGCCAACATGAGTCCTTCAGGGTATGTGTGTGAGAGCACGTAAGCACTCCATGGTAAATACCGATTCGCACGCAGGAAACAGCATTCGCCCTCTATCTGTGAGCGGACTCGGCCATGTGGGGCAAAACCAAGCAAACCAACACGTCGTGGATTGAGATGATCACAGTTGAGACGCGGAAAATCAATGTCATCGTGTACGGGATTTTCGTTGCGGGATGCAAATGGTGTCTGGTATATCTGCTGACTATTCGAGAACAAGGGTTCGTCTATGCCGTTAGAACGCAGTTGGGGAGGCCAAACGGGAACGGGGTCGAGATCAAGACTGGTGAGTCGGAAACCGTGATCTGCAAGCCAGAAATCAGCTTGTGTACGATTCAGCGAATTCCACAGCGTGACGATGCGCACCACGAGAAGATTGCCGTGCGACGAGTTGATTTCGCCGATGGGAACGGCTATGTCGAAACAGCTCTGAAGAGCACGTAGAATGCTGGGGCGTGCAACCACATAGTAATCAAACCCGGCGTGGAGAGAAGCCCCATAGGAAAGTCTACGGCCTCCATTCGGGCCGAATTCCGAGGTGAAGATGAACGCCTGTTCGCCGTCTTCGGGACTGCCCACATTCCTCTGCCACTGTTCCGGGACGGAAATGCGTGCACGTAATCCGAAGGAGGGATTCTCCAGGTGAATGGTGTATTTGCGGTCGGACACAAGATCGGCAAGATTGTGGGAGATCCCGTCTACAGTGAGTGTAGCGCGATCTTTGCGCAGTTCGGAGATGAGATCATGCCCGAGTGATCGACGACGAACCGATATCTCCAAATGAAAAGTGGGCGTGCTTTGTGCGTGGTGGCCGCTCCCTGCTCGGTTGCGGTCTTTGCGCAGAACATCGGTAGAGAGGGGGACGATAATACGTGGGTCAGCCCCTAAACCCGCTTGATACCGTTCGCAGAATCTGGCGACTGGGTCGTTCTTCGCATGCCGGAAGTGCGGCCGTACAGTTCGGTGAACAGAACGAGATGAGTGGCTCCGTGGATTTCTGCGAACTGCGGGAGCTTGGTCCCCAGATGCGTCCGCAGATGTTGTAGACGCTCGACTGCCGCGGTGGAATTGCACTGGTCGGTCGCACGATGGGCAGCGGAATTTCACTCCTGCAGGTATATCTCCTTGGAAGTCATGTACTACTTGATCTGCGGTAACCGTGCATACGGGCGCCATGGGAATGAACTGCCGTGCGGTATCCATTGATGCCCCCTCTCGTCCTCCTCGCCGATTGATTCCAGTGTACGCGGAAAATGCAGTGGCGGGCCACTATTTTTTACAATGTCGTTCTGTGGATTTTCGCGTAGTGTCTGTGAGCGCTGGCGGGTGAGTCGTATATGCTACGCTGACTCAGCTCGATGTCAGATTCTCTGTCGCATTGCGCAATCTCGACGAGGTTATCGCCGCTCAGGGCGAGGATTACGCGCAGTTCGACCAGCAAGCCAAGCAGTCGGTCGCCGCGTGCGCATCGCTTGCCATGTCCATCAAATCCGTGCTCGATACGCCCATTCTTGACGAATCGGGCGCTCTCACCGATGAGTCCGGTACGCTGATGCGCGGGTTTGACGGCAATCCTGAGTGATTCACCGCTAATGCCGCCGACTACTTCGCGCAGCCCGACATGATGGTGCTCCGGTTTTGCCAGTGAGATATCTGTAGCCAGAATCTCCCATAACTATAGATATCCGATTATCGGCAGCCTTTCCTGCGTAAAAAGGGACATCTGAGGGCGTCTATTTGACTCTTTTTACGCAGAAAGGCAGAAAGAAGGCGGAGCGAGGGCAAAGTAAAGAGAGGGAAAGTGGGTATTGTCATCTGCTTCGACGGTGATGCCGCCATGACCGATTATGTACCGAACAGTTCGTCGTGGGAACCGGTGTGCTCAAAGAAGGCGACTTTGCCGTTGCAAGACCAAATGACCGGCCCATCGCCGGCGTTCGCCACATGGCATTCGTTTCGTCCCTGCCACTTTCCGGCGAGTGTATGCATATTATGCCTTTGTTTGAGCACCGCAATGGATGCAGGGGAGTTCTCGATCACCAGTTCGATGACCTCCTTGAGCTTGGAAGGTCCCACTGTCGTTTCTGTGCCTTCTTCTTGAGATCTCGGCTGAATGCCGTTGAGAAGTCCGCGCTGAGTCGTGCCATCAGTTAAGGGCTGCCTTGATCAGCGATTCGGCGTTGCTGAAGCGCCCCTCTTGACCGCTGGCAAGGAAGGCGTCTCCTTCTGCAATGGCCTGCATGCTTTCGGTATTCGGTTCCTCGTGGGCATTGTGCGCGTTGCAGCTGGCGAACATGAAGTATATACTTGTATCTACTGAAAGGAGTGGCCATGACAATGCTGACACTGAGCAAGTGGGGCAATGCGCAGGCGGTTCGCTTGCCCAAGGCGATGCGCGAGCAGGTCGGGATGCCCGATGATTCGCAGATTGAGGCAACCGTCGAAAACGGTGCGATTGTGCTCAAGCCCGCGCGGTCGGCAAAGCGCGCGATTCGTGTCGCGAATCTTGCTTCGGTTTTCAAGGATCGCAAGGAGCCCTACCGGGCCTGCGAAGATGATTTCGGTGCTCCAGCGGGGAATGAGGGTCTGTGATATGTGCCATTACGGCGATGTGTTGATGGTTGACCTCGACCCATCCAAGGGGCATGAGCAGCGCAAGCGCAGACCTGTGGTTGTGGTGAGCAATGATGCCTTCAACCGGAACTGCACCCTCACTGTTGTTGCGGCTATTTCCCATGGCCGGGGCGATTTTGAGCTGCACATACCCTTTTCCCCTGTTCCGGCGTCCGATGTGTCAAATGGTGGGAGCGGTGTGGCGGATGGATTCGTGCAGTTGGAGCAGATCCGGGCGCTCGATCTCTCTGCCAGGAACGCTGTGAAGATCGGATCGCTCAGGCAGAAGGATATGGATACGGTCACATCCATGCTGCTAGGGTGCTTCATCCAGCCTGACATGATGGTGCTTCCGTCATACTGACAACAGTCCTCTTTACGTAAAAAAGGACATCTGAGTGCGTCTATTTGACTCTTTTTACGCAAAGGAAGGGAAGAGAGGGGGGAAAGACTGCTTGCTGTCCGCGTGCTGGTCAAAGCGGCATATCTCACGGTGATTTCCGCGAACTATGCCGCGCAAGAAACACCACCGCGCACATTCACGCCTCCGCTCACTGCTCCCGCGGCCGATGCTGGGCCAGGTACTGCTGGATTGGCAGGGCGAGCCGCCGGTTGTCGCCCAGGAACGTGGCGTAGAAGTCGATGCGATTGGCGGGGTCGGCAATGCTCACCGCCGTGCGCGTGTGCGGCATGAACCGTTCGTCGGTCATGCGCAGCGATCTCGTGAGATTGGAGTAGAAGAACGGGAACGCCGAGTATTTGCTGATCTGTTCGAGCGCGCTCAGGTCCTGCTGGTACAGGAAGTGCGCGCCGGGAATCTGCTCCTCTATGACCGCTCGCCACGGGCCTATGTCGTGCGCGACCACGAAATCCATGCCGGCGAGGTCGGCGAAGGTGACGCTCGTGCGCTGGGCGAGCGGATTGAAATTGTCAATCGCCACGCCAAGGTATTCCTCGCCCAAGTACAGTGATTCCACGCGCGGGTCGTCCACTTCGCGGTCGGTGATGATCATCGTCTCCTTGCGCAGCAGCAGGTCGTCGAGCACCGCGTCGGGCTCAATGAGACTGTGCCGCACGGTGATGGACGATTCCCATTTGGCATTGCGCTCGCCGGCTTGCTCGAGAAAATGCAGGGGACCCGGTGCCACGGATCCGACGACGATCTCGTTGTGCAGATTCGCGTCGTTCCGCACGGTCTCGACGAACCGGTCGTAGGCGTCGAGCAGTTGCTCGGCTTCCTGTGCGGCGAGCTCGCCGGTGTGGGTGAGTGAAAGCCGGTTCTTGGCGCGCCGGTCGAACAGCGGGACGCCGAGCTCGCGTTCCAGTTTGCGCATCGTGCGCGTCATGGTCGGCTGAGTGATGCGCAGTTCGTCTGCGGCCGCGCTCAATGTGCCGTATTCGCGGAAGGCGACGAGTTCGCGCAGTGCTTCCAATTCGGTCATATCGCTCCGTTCGTCTTCGAGACCGAGCCCACTATGCAGATTGCGCATAGCAAGATAAATGATAGGCATTGTACTTCGCCGAACAACGGCTTTACGATTCTGGGTGAACACGGAAAACGTGAATAGACATGATAGGAGAACTCATGCAGTACGTCACTTTGAACGATGGAAACAAGATGCCGCAGCTCGGATTCGGTGTGTTTCAGGTGCCGGATCTGGCCGTGTGCGAGCAGGCCGTCTCCGATGCCCTGGAGACCGGCTACCGACTGATCGATACGGCCGCCGCATATGCGAACGAGGAGGCGGTCGGTGCGGCGATCGCGAAGAGCTCGGTCCCGCGCGAAGACATTTTTCGTGACCTCCAAGCTGTGGGTCGACCACTTCACGTATGAGAAGGCGAAGCAGGGCATCGATGATTCGCTGCGCAAGCTCGGGCTGGATTATCTCGATCTCTACCTGCTCCACCAGCCGTACGGCGACGTCGCCGGCGCATGGCGCGCGCTCGAGGAGGCTCAGCAGGCGGGTAAGATTCGCTCGATTGGCGTTTCTAACTTCGCGCCGGACCAGCTGATCAATCTGGAGCTCATGAGCAATGTGAAGCCCGCCGTCAACCAGATCGAGGTCTCCCCGTGGTATCAGGAGAAGGATGAAGTGCGCTTCGCCCAGGAGCAGGACGTGCAGGTCGAGGCCTGGGCGCCGTTCGCGGAGGGCAAGCATCACATCTTCACCGACCCGACCATCGCGGCGATCGGCGAGAAGTACGGCAAGACGAACGGCCAGGTGATTCTGCGCTGGCTGCTGCAGCGCGGCATCGTCGCCATTCCGAAGTCGGTGCACAAGGAGCGCATGGCCGAGAACTTCGACGTCTTCGACTTCGAGCTCAGCGACGAGGACATGGCCACGATGGCCAGCCTCGACAAGCACGAGAGCCAGTTCTTCGATCACCGCGATCCGACGGCCATCGTGAGCATCTTCGGCCAGAGCCTGCGCGCGCTGCGCTCCTGAACGGTATATATCCGCGACTTTGCCAAGTGAGGAACGTGGTGGTGCGGGACGTTGCCATGCTGACGCCCAACGCCACCACGTTTCACGTGAATCATTGGTTGCTGGCGTTGTAGAGACCCATGATGCGTTCGCAGAGACGGCCGGCTGCAGACCCCAGCAGAACGTTGGTGGCGTTCATTGGCATACTGCCGAGCAGCATACGGAGCATGTCGCTTTCGGGAATGATGGGATGCCCCTCCTGCTGCGACAGCCGGTTGATCGCGGCCTGCAGTATCGGGCCGCCTATCGGGTCGTCGCTCCATTCGTCGAAGGTGGAGGAGAGCGTCAACGGCAGGCGTATGCCGTCACCGGGCAGTTCGACCTGCACTCGTTCGGCGATGTCACGTGATGACGAACCGATCTCAATGGTGTAGGTGCCCCGTTCCACATGCCAGTCGTTCCTCGGCTCGGACCAGTAGGCGAACGACCTGCTGTCGAGCTCGAATGTGACGATGCTGGCCTCGCCCGGGTCGAGTGTGATCTTCTCGAATCCTTTGAGCTCGTGGGCGGGCCGGGCGGCATCACAGGCGCATGGCGCAACATACAGCTGCACGACTTCCGAGGCGCGCACCTGACCGGTGTTCGTGACGATGGCGCTCACCTGCACGGTATTGTCATGCGGGATTGCACTGAGGTTGCGAATCTCGAAGGTGGAGTAGGTCATGCCGTATCCGAACGGGTATGCCACCTGCCTGCCGAAGGTGTCGTAGTATCGGTAGCCCACGAACACGCCTTCGCCGTAATCCACATGCCCTGCCTCCCCGGGCCAGTTGGGCATGCTCGGATCGTCGAGCACGCTCATCGGGATGGTCTGCGCGAGTTTGCTAGAGGGGCTCACATCGCCGAAGATGACATCGGCGAGCGCATTGCCGCCCTCCTGCCCGAGCAGCCACCCCTCCAACAGGCCCCTGACCGAATCTCGCCACGGTGTGACTGAGACGGCCGATCCGTTTGACAGCACGACCACCACGTTGGGGTTGACTTTCACAATGTCGGCAAGCAGTCGCAGCTGTTTTTGGGGCAGTC
>ENA-OQDT01000230-OQDT01000230.1-human-gut-metagenome-genome-assembly--contig:-NODE-230-length-36657-cov-4.629948_pt1 | contig 36657 bp, 42 predicted proteins | sample MGYA00242786_ERZ504617 | MGnify/ENA primary metagenome ERZ504617 (study PRJEB26092, sample SAMD00036337) | human gut metagenome | host: Homo sapiens | study: EMG produced TPA metagenomics assembly of...
TGCGTGCTGGTGCGCCGCGACACCCGCGAGAAGTCTTTGTAAGCTTGGACGAGCTGGAGACCGCCATTCCCGCCCAGCTGGAGGCTCTGCGCAAGGACCTGTACCAGCGTGCGCTGGAAAACCGCGAAAGCGCACCTGGGCTGCCACCACTATGGACGAGGTGAAGGAGCTGGCCAAGGCCAACACCGGCTACATCAAGACCATGTGGTGCGGCGATCTGGCCTGCGAGATGAAGATGAAGGAAGAGGCTGGACTTTCCAGCCGTTGCATGCCCTTTGAGCAGGAACACTCAGCGATGTGTGCCCCTGCTGCGGCAAGCCCGCCAAGGCCATGGTCTACTGGGGCGTTGCTTACTAAGCAATCGCTTCTCTGAGCCTTTGCGCGGAACGATCTGAAATGGCCGCCGCGTGCGCTTTGGCCATCTTCAGCGGAAAGAATATTTTATAGTTCGGGACAGCGGAACGCCTGCGGGCGTTCCGCTGTCCCCTTTTTACAGGAGGGGTCACAGAGGGAAACAGCTGCCCTATTGCTGACAAACTGCACATTCTCTGCTGTGGCACTCTCAGCAAAAAAGAACCGCCACCCTAGCCGGTGACGGTTCTTAGTCTTTAAGAGCTTACATCAAAAGGGCTGACCGCTTGTCGCAGTGCCTTTTCTATTTACAGTATACCCGCTTTTGAGGTTTCTGTCAAGAGCACGCCGTTTCGTTTCTGCGTGCTTTTTTCTTACCGGTCAAAGGTGGTGCTGAGGGTGGTCTGCCAGCTTTCGCCGGGGGCAAGGCAGGCGGCTGCGGCGCGCTGCTCCCAGTCCTGCGGGTCGGTGGCAGCGGCGGGCAGGCTGTGCCACGGCTCAATGCACACAAAGCGCACCGGCTTTGCGGGAGCTGACCAGATGAGCGAATAGGGGTAGCCCTCCACCCGGCAGGTGATATTGCGTCCGGTGTCCTTCTCGCAGATGCCGATGGTGCCAGTGCGCAGGCCTGCCATGCAGAAGCTGTCGTTGGCAAACAGGTCATCGGTCAGCGGGATGGCCTGCTGGTTCTTCCACTGGTAATAGCTCTTGCCGCTCAGCAAGCCGTTGGGGCGGGCATCGAGGATGACCGGGCTTTCCGGCCGGTCAAAGCGGAACTCGTAGTCGGTGGTGGTATGCTTGGCATCGAACGGCACATTGAACGCCGGGTGGAAGCCGATGCCGAAGCGCAACTCCTCGGTGCCGGGGTTCGTCACCTGCAGGGTATGGTGCACGGTCTTGCCCTCCAGTCGGAAGATGCTGGTGAGTACAAAATCATAGGGGAAGCGCTCTGCTTTGATGGCATCGTCTGCGCGCAGCTCCAGCTGGATGGTATCCCCTTCTGCCCGCAGCAGGATGTGCTCCAGATCCCGGGCAAAGCCGTGCTGACCGCCCTTCCATGTTTTGCCCTTGGCGGTAAAGGTGCCGTCCACCAGCTTGCCCGTCCACGGGAACAGGATGGGTGCATGGCGCTTCCAGATGGCGGGGTCGGCCTGCCAGAGCATCTCTTCGCCTGCGGCATTCTTCAGGCTGACGGCCTCTGCACCGTGGGTGTCCACGGTCAGGGTCAGAAATTCATTGTGAATGGTTGCCTGCATTTTCAGTATCTCCTTTGTCCTTCTTATTTTCCGGGGGCCTGCTGTTTCCAGTATACTCCCCCGTGTGCCAAAAATAAAGCCCCTTCCCATGCTTACACAAATCGTCACTGGGCAAAAGGCTTCCCCGACCGGGGGAAGCCTTTATTCGGAAGCACGATTTCCATGCTCTGCTTGCTTCAGCAGGGCTGTGCCAGCGGCAGGGTAACGGCAAAGGTGGTGCCGTTTTCGCTGCTGCTCTCCACGGTCACGCTGCCCGCCGTGCAGTACGGCGATCTCCCGCACAAGGGCAAGCCCAAGCCCCACGCCGCCCATCTCCCGGCTGCGGGACTTATCCACCCGGAAAAAGGGCTGGAAAATGCTCTCCCGGCAGTCTGCGGGGATGCCCGGGCCGGTATCTGCAACGCGCAGCACAGCGGCCTGCTTTTCCTGCCGCAGGGTGACGCGCACTGCCCCGCCGGGGCGGTTATACTTGATGCCGTTTTCCACCAGATTGAACACCAGCCGGTAAATCAGCGCATCACTGCCCACCATGCCCAGCTCCGCGCAGTCCTGCTGCAAGGAGATGTTGTTTTTCTGGGCAAGGGAGGTCAGGTCGGTCAAGATTTCCTCCACCAGCGGTGCAAGAGCGATCTGGTCGGTGCGGGAGACCGATTGCAGATTGCTCATTTCCAGCAAAGTGCGCACAAGGGCGGTCAGGCGGTCCAGCTGCTCCCGCAGGGAGCTGACCAGCCCGGCGGTCTCGGCATCCATAGCCGGGTGCTCCTCTGCAAACAGTTCCAGTTTTGTCTGCAAAATAGCCAGCGGAGTGCGCAACTCGTGGGCGGCGTTGCCCGCAAACTGCCGCTGCAATTCAAAGGACTGCGCCAGACCATCCAGCATCCGGTTCACCGACCGGCTCAGCTGCCCGAATTCCTGCACGGTATCTTCGTCCAGACGGACGGTGGCGATGCTGTCCTGATCGACCCGCTGCGCCTGCTGCGCAAGCTGCTGCAAAGGTTTCAGCGCTCTGCCGCTGACAAAATAAGCGATGGCTGCGCTGAGGATGGTGACCACGGCAGTGATACACCAGCCCTTGCGGCCAAAAACCACCTTTGCATCGTAGACTTCCTGTGAAAAATGCGCCAGCAGGCTGGACATTTCCTCCTGCGGGATCTCGATGGTCAACGAATCCGCACTGCCGGGCTGATACTGCATCATAAAGCCGTTGAGGGCATCCATGCCGGTAACGCCGGTGCGATACAAAAGCAGATTCATGCACACGCAGGCGCAGGCGATGAGCAGCGCCGTCAGCAGGGTGATGCGCCATTGCAGGGATAAATGCTTCATTGCGCCTCGCCTCCGATCTCGTAGCCTTCCCCGATGCGGTTGCGGATGGGGTCGTAACCCAGCGCCGCCCGCAGCTTTTTGCGCAGGGCAGAGATATGTACCCGGATGGAGTTGCTGAAGCTGTCCACGCTGCCGTCCCAGACGTGCTCAATCAGCTCTTCCTGACTGACCGGGCGTCCCTGATGCAGCAGCAGATATTCCAGTACGCCGCTCTCCTTCCGCGTCAGCGCAAGGGTCTGACCATCCACCGTAGCAACGCGGCTGCGGGTGTTGAAGCTCAGCCTCCCGCAACACAAACATACATCCTGCTGGATGAACTTGCGCCGGGTCAGGCTGCGCACCCGGGCCTCCAGCTCTGCAAGGTGGAACGGCTTGGAAAGATAATCGTTCGCACCGGCATCCAGCCCCTCCACCTTATCCGCGATCTCGCTGCGCGCTGATAAGATCAGCACACAGGTCTCAAGGTCGTGCTGCCGTAAGTTGCGCAGTACCTGCATCCCGTCCACCTTGGGCAGGTTGAGGTCCAGCAGCACAAGGTCGTACCGCTCTGCCGCCAGTGCTTCCAGCGCGGCTTCGCCATCTGCACAAGCGTCCACCTCGTACCCGGACAGCCGCAGCTTCCGGGCAATGTCCTCCCGCAGGGAGTGCTCGTCCTCTACCACCAAAAGACGCATCTTGTGTTCCACCTTCCCGTATTATTGCGTTTTTTCTTCATTATAACAGATTATAGCAGACGGTGTTAAGATTCGTGTTAAGATTTTCTTAGCAGAAATTTTATCTCCCATGGTGTATACTGGTGCCATCAAACAACAGGAGGCTATGATGTTCATGACAAAAAAACAGGCGCAGCTGCTTTTGCTTGCCGCCGGGGTGCTGATGCTGCTGTTCGGCGTGTGGCGGGGCGAGGCAGACACCGTATTTTCAAAGGCCATCCGGCTGTGTATGGAGTGTGTAGGCATTGGATAAGAAAAAATTAAATCCCCTTGCTCGCTTCCGGGGCTTTATACAGGCCGGGGGCGACCCTTTTGACCAACCTCCACCTGCCCAACTTTGCCAAAGGGACACTGTATCAGGGCAGTGGCAAATACGTCTGCGTACCGGGGCTGAACTGCTATTCCTGCCCGGGCGCTGCCGGTGCCTGCCCGGTGGGAGCGTTTCAAGCGGTGATAGGCTCCTCCAAATTCCGCTTTTCCTACTACATCACCGGCATCCTGATTCTCTTCGGGGTGCTGCTGGGGCGGTTCATCTGCGGTTTCCTCTGCCCGTTCGGGTGGTTTCAAGAGCTTTTGCACAAGATTCCCTCCCCCAAGCTTTCCACCAAGAAGCTGAAGCCGCTGCGCTATTTAAAGTATGCTGTGCTCCTGGTCATGGTGGTGCTGCTGCCATTGCTGGCGGTCAACGAGCTGGGCATGGGCGACCCGTTCTTCTGCAAGTATCTCTGCCCGCAGGGCGTGCTGGAAGGTGCCATTCCCCTCTCCCTGACCAATGCGGGCATCCGCGCCGCGCTGGGCAAGCTGTTCACATGGAAAGCCTGCATTCTGCTGGCAGTCATTGTGGGCAGCGTGGTGTTCTACCGCCCCTTCTGCAAGTGGCTGTGCCCTCTGGGCGCGTTCTATGCGCTGCTGAATAAGGTTTCGCTGTTCCAGATGCGTGTAGACACCCACAAATGCGTCTCCTGCGGCGCCTGTGCAAAGGCCTGCAAGATGGACGTAGACATTACCAAGACCCCCAACCACGCCGAATGTATCCGCTGCGGGATGTGCATGAAAGCCTGCCCCACAGATGCCATCCAGTACAAATTCGGGCTGGGAGACCAATCAAACACTGAAACAACAAAGGAGTAAAACCATGAAGCTTAACCGTGTGACCGCACTTTTGCTCAGCCTTACGCTGGCCTTCAGCCTTGCCGCCTGCGGGCAGGGCGCATCCTCTGCCTCTACTGCATCCTCTTCTGCCGCTTCCTCTGCGGCTGCGGAAACCAAGACCGAGGAGCAGCTGCTGGCCGAGGAAAACGAGATCCTTTCCGCAAACGATGCCCTGTGGGAGAAGGTGTTCTCCTCCATGGACAAAAACGTGAGCGAGACCACCCTCAGCACGAACTACGGCGATTTTCTGCTGAGTGCCGTGGAAAAGGCAAAGGACCAGTTCTCGGACGAGGAGTACAAGACCCTGACCGCCGATGCGGAAAAGATTCGGGATATCGAAAATCAGATCGCTGCCCTTGCCCCCGCAGAGGATGCCGCTTCCGGTGCTGCCGCACAGGGCACCGCCTTCCCCCAGTTTGAGGGCAACGATTTAGAGGGCAACCCGGTGGACAACAGCCTGTTTGCGGGCAACGCCTTTACGGTGGTGAACTTCTGGTTCAACGGCTGCAAGCCCTGCGTGGAGGAACTGGACGACCTGAACGCCCTGAACGAGAAGGTCAAGGCACAGGGCGGCGAGGTGATCGGCATCAACACCGAGACGCTAGACGGCAACCAGCAGGGCATTGATGCCGCCAAAAAGCTGCTGGCTACAAAGGGCGCAAGCTACCGCAACATCTACTTTGCCTCCGGCAGCGAGGCCGGCAAGTTTGCACTGAACATCATGGCTTTCCCCACCACCTACGTTTTTGACCGGGACGGCAACGTTGTGGGCCAGCCCCTGCTGGGCGGCATTGACAAGGAAGAAAACCTTGCCGCCCTGCAAAAAAATTATTGACGCCGCCCTTGCCAAGGACAGCGCCAAATAAACCTTTCTCCCCTGCCGCCTTCGGGCGGCTTTTTTGTTTGCTGTGTGCATTGCCATGCACGCCCGGGCACCGGACGGAATACGCTGGGGCAGAAGCATACTTTTACCAGCAAAGGAGCGTATCTCCATGAAAAACACCGGAACTCTCCGCATCCAGACCTTTGCGGCACGCCAGTCCGCCCCCGTGGAGGGGGTGACCGTTGCGGTGCAGGGGGACGGCTTTACCCTGCACTGCATCACCGATGCCACCGGCAGCGCCGCCGATATTCCCGTTGAAGCCCCAGCCTGCACCCTCTCGCTGGACGAGGACAACACCACTCGCCCCTACGCCATTGTCAGCCTGACCGCCGCAAAGCCCGGCTACCGCACTGTGCGCATTGAGGGCATCCAGATCTTTGCCGGACAGGTAACGCTGGCACAGCCCCAGATGCTGCCCGACACCGAGGAAGGCAAGGACATCCCGAACGCGCCCATCGTCATCCCGCCGCACGCTTTGTTCGCGGGCAGCGGCGGCAGCGGCCCGCAGCCGCGGGAAAACTGCACGCCCCGGGTACTGGATCAGGTCGTCATTCCCAAAAATATCACGGTGCATCTGGGCAAACCGGCAGCTTCCGCCCGCAACGTGACGATCTCCTTCCGGGATTATATCGCAAATGTTGCTTCCAGCGAGGTGTATCCCACCTGGCCGGAGCAGGCACTGCGGGCGAATATCCACTGCCAGATCTCGCTGGCGCTGAACCGCATCTATACCGAGTGGTACCCCAGCAAGGGCTACACCTTCAACATTACCAACTCCACCAGCTACGACCAGTACTACGTCCACGGGCGCACGGTGTTCGAGGTGATGGTGCGCATCACGGATGATATCTTCAACACCTATCTGCGCAAGCGCGGCACGGTGAACCCCTATTATTCCGAGTACTGCGACGGCAAATCGGTCACCTGCCCGGGGCTCAAGCAGTGGGGCACGGTGACGCTGGCCAACAACGGGCGCAGTGCTTTGCAGATCCTGCGCTACTACTACGGCAGCAGCATCGAGATCGTGCGCACCAAAAAGCATCCGCTCCATCCCGCAGAGCTACCCCGGCACGCCGCTGCGGCAGGGCAGCCGCGGCGCAGCGGTGTTCACCCTGCAAAGGCAGCTGAACCGCATCGCCAAGGACTACCCCTTCCTTGGCAAACTGACGGTGGACGGCGTATTCGGCAGCCGGATGGCTGCCACAGTGCGGGCGTTCCAGAAGCAGTTCAACCTGACCGCCGACGGCGTGGTGGGGCGGCAGACATGGTACAAGATCAGCTACATCTATGTATCGGTAAAGGACCTCGCGGAGCTGACCAGCGAGGGCGAAACTGCCACCGGCACCCTGTCCAACGGCACATGGAACGGCACGGTGCTGAGCACCGGCGCCTCTGGCAGTGCGGTGGAGCAGATGCAGTTCTGGCTGAACACACTGGCACAGTACGACCAGCCTCCCATCCCTGCCGCTAAACGGTGGACCGGCGCTCATGATGGCAACTGGCCGACCGGCCAATGCGGGTGCGCGCCGTTCCAGCGCAAATGACGGCCTTACGGTTGGACGGCATAGTGGGGCAGGCCACATGGAAGGAGCTGTACGACGAGTTTTGAGACATCCAGTCCGACAACGGCACCCCAATGCTACCCCGGCACGCCGCTGCGAGAGGGTTCCTCCGGGCAGAATGTACGGCTGGTGCAGTTCTGGCTGAAGATCGCCCGCACCGTGTACACCAGCCTTGAAAACGTGACCGTGGACGGAAAATTCGGCGCGGATACGGCGGCAGCTGTGCGGCGGTTCCAGCGGTACTTCGGGCTGACGGCAGACGGCGTGGTGGGGCGCACCACATGGCAAAAGCTGTACGAGGTGTACAACGATATCGCCAACCGGCTGCTTTCCTCTTCCCTGCGCCCCGGCGAGTACCCGGGCGTGCTGCGCAGCGGCTCCACCGGCACATCGGTGCGGGAACTTCAGTTTTACCTCTACCTCATGAGCGCCTACGAGAGCAGCATCCCACCGGTAAGCATTGACGGCAAGTTCGGCGCAGATACCGAGCGGGCGGTGCGGGCGTACCAGCGGTTTGCGGGGCTTACCGTGGACGGCGTAGTGGGGCGCACCACATGGAACTCCCTTTATGGCCGCGCCAGCCAGCTGCGCTCTTCCGGCCCGGTGGTCACCTTAAAGCGTCTGCCCTACCCCGGCACGCCGCTGACAGTGGGCAGCAGCGGTGAGACCGTATTGTATTACAATCTGCTTTTGCAGCGCATCGCCTATTATTTTCCAGCGTGGAAGCTCCGCCCCTTGCCGACCGCTATACCGAAGAAACTGCCACCGCCACCCGCAGCGCCCAGCAGCTGCTGGGGCTGGAGCAGACTGGCATTGCAGATGCCGACACATGGACGGCGGTGGAGGCGCTGAGTTTGCAGCTGGCCGCTCACGCCCCGAATCCCGATGGAGACACCCCTCCCGGCACCGCTTACCCGGGACGCGCCATCGCCGAGGGCAGCGCCGGGCAGGAGGTGGGACAGGTGGAGCGCTGGCTCAACCGCCGGGCACAGCTTTCCTGCGGCGAGGGCTATGTAGCCGACAACAACCGCTTTGGCGCGTCAGACGCCGCTGCTGTGCGGGCTGTCCAGCAGCAGGCGGGGCTGCAGCCGGTAAACGGCATCGTGTACCGCGAAACATGGCACGCCTTGCAAGCCCAGTGTACCGACCCCTGCGGCTGCGATAAGGAGGAATGAGGGATGGCACGCCTTTTGATCTATGACGCCTACGAAAACAAGGTGTACACCTACGCAAACCTGAACGAGAACGACCCCATGCCTTACAGCACCCTGACCACCCTGCGGCTGCGGGAGTTCCGGGGCAAATCGGCCAGCCCTACCCTGTGGACCACCATTGCCGCCATGGAAGCGTGGAACCTGACCCGCCGCAAATACGGCAGGGGCATCCCGGTGGGGTACGCCTTCCGCCGCATCTGGGAGGGCGGTCACGGCACCCGCAGCCAGCACTACGCAGGGGTAGCGTTCGATGTGGGGCAAAGCCTTGACCAGCGCCAGCGCACCGCCATTTACAACGCCGCCCGCGCTAGCGGCGCGTGGGGCTATGTGGAGCCGCTGAGCCAGACCCCCACATGGGTGCACTTTGACCGCCGCTACGGCACCCCGGCCTGCAGCGGCACCACCGCCGGTTACCCTACCCTGCGCCGGGGCAGCCGGGGCTGCTATGTCATGGTTTTGCAGGATGCACTTTCCACCCTTGGCTACCAGACCGGCACCCGCATCGACGGCATCTTTGGTGCCCGCACCGAGCAAGCTCTGCGCGGCTACCAGAAGCGCACCAGCCTGCGGGTGGACGGCGTATGCGGCTGCGACAGCTGGAAAAAGATCTCCACCGCCGTCATTGGCATCGGGCGCACCAAAACCACCATTGACTAGCGTTTGTCCTATATAGCTTATACAGAAAGAGCGGCCGCACAAAACAATGTGCGGTCGCTCTTTTTCACTCACTTTACGGCCTGCTTCAGCTGTTCCAGATCTGCGCGTCCGGGTGGGAGAGCGCCTTATCGAAGTTTTCGATCAGGGCATCCAGATTGGGGATGTGCGCAGGCTGCGCCTTCATCGCCTCGTACCGCTGCCGGACGGACATGGGCATTTTGCCCTGACACATAAAGCTGCCGATAACGGTGTTGCTGCCATCCAGCGCCTTCCGGGTGGCGGCAAGGATCTTTTCAAAGTAGGGCGCACTGCCGCCAAAGCCTGCGGTGCCGAACAGGAATACCCGCTTGTCGCGCAGCTGCTGCAAAAAATCCAGCGTGTCGGTATCGGCCTTGCCCTTGTCTGTCCAGAAGCCCACATACAGGGTGTCTGCTGCCAGCGCGGCAGCATCCGGTGCGCCGAAATAGCAGCAATCTGTCTGCGGCAGCTGCTCCTGCAGGGTCTGTGCCAGCAGTGCGGTGTTGCCGGTTTTGCTGCTGAATACGATGGCGTAACTCATCACTTTTACCTCCCTCAGAGCAGCGGCAAAGCTGCCGGATGCTCTTGTGCATACGTTATTTTTACGGCAGTTCCTTTGCCGGGAGAGCCTGAAATCATGGAACAGTATAGTACAGTGCCCTGCCAAAATCAAGGGTTGACGATATTTTCGCCTTTCCCGGCCAGAAAGCTGCGCAGATTGCCGGTGGTGATATCCATCAGCCGCTGCAATGCTTCCTTGGTAGTCCATGCAATGTGCGGGGTGAGCACCGCGCCCGGCAGACTGCGCAACCGGCTTTGGGGCGGCAGTGGCTCGGTGGCAAAGGCATCGGCGCCGTAAAAGGCAAGCTTGCCGCTTTCCAGTGCATCGGCTACGGCTTCCTCGTCCACCAGTGCGCCCCGGGCAGTGTTCAGCAAAATAGCGCCTGGCTTCATTTTTGCAAGGGCTTCCCGGCTGACCAACCCGCGGGTTTCCGGGGTGGCCGGGCAGTGCAGGCTGAGCACATCGCTGCGGGCAAGCAGGGTGTCAAAGTCCACGAATTCCACCCCATCGGCGGCGTACTCCGGGCGCACCGTGCGGGTGCACACCAGCACCTCCATGCCAAAGGCCTTTGCAATGCGGGCGGTTTGGCGGCCGATGCTGCCGTAGCCGTAGATGCCAAAGGTCTTGCCCAGCAACTCCACCTGCGGCAGCAGACCGTACTCTGCCGGGATGCCCAGCTGCCAGTATCCGGCCTTTACTGCCCGGTCGTACCGCTGGGCGCACTGGCAGATGGCCAGCAGCAGGCTGAAGGTCATCTGCGCCACGCTATAAGTAGAGTATCCCGGCACGTTGGCTACTGCCACCCCATGGCGGCGGCAGGCTTCAAGATCGATATTATCCGTACCGGTGGCGATGATGCCCACCCACTTGAGGTTCGGGCACTGCGCCAGCACTGCTTCGTCAATGCGGCACTTGTTGATGAGCACCAGTTCTGCATCCCCGATGCGGGGCGCGATGTCGGCGTAGTCGGTGCGCACATAGCTGGTGGTGTCCGGCACCAGTGCCTTTACCCCGGACCAGTCCAAGTCCCCTTCTTCCATCACATAGCTTTCCAGAATCACTGCCTTCATAATTTCCCATTCCCTCTCTGGTTTACGTTATTCCGTTTCTTTCAGCGGATAGAGCGCCAGTGCAAGACTGCCGCCGTAGGGGCGGCTGTCCAGCGCGGCATAGCCCTTTGCCAGCAGCAGCGCCAGCTGCACCCTGTCCTCCAGCGGCACCCACACCGGTGCAGTGCGGACGGGCGCGCAGCCGGTGCACAGCAAAAAGCAGGGCGCAAGGCTTTCCAGCGGGCGCAGCGCCCGCAGCCCGAAGCCCTGCCGAAAATACAGCGGCAACAGCGCTGCCGCCGTTTCGGTGCACTCTACCACCGCCCATGCCGTGCCCTTGCGGCGCAGCCGGTCTGCCCGGGCTGCGGCAATTTCCACCAGCCGGGCGGGCAGCTCCTCGCCGGTATTTACCGGCGGGGTGAGCAGGCAGCCGCCCTCCAGCTGCCGACGTCCCAGCCAGTTGCGCAGTGCCGCTGCGGCGGCGGTATCGGCGGTAAGGGGTAGCACCAGCAGCGCTGCCCCGGCTGTGCCCCACGCCTCGCCTGCGGTCAGCATCCGCAGCACCTCGGAGCGGGGACGGTAAAACCCCGCCCCGCCGCAGCGCACCAATGTAAAAAATTCCTCGGCGGAAAGCCGCCGTACCTGCCGCTGACGCGGTGGGTCGCATACCTGAATCATTTGCAGTTCCTCCGTTCTGATGTTCTTTCCATCAGCATACGGAAAACTGCGTGCGAATCGGCGCGAAACAGCGCGCCTTACAGTGCAAAAATCAGTCCAGCGAGATGTCCTCGCTCAGCACCTGCCCGATGGGCTTTGCGATGCACAGGTCGGCAGAAGCATCCGCTCCGGTGGGCTGCATGTTGATGACCACCAAATTATCGCCCCGGAAATACCGGATGAGCCCGGCGGCGGGGTACACCACCAGACTGGTGCCGCCGATGATGAGGGTATCGGCATGACGGATGGCATCCACCGCGCCGGACAGCACCTCCTCGTCCAAGCCCTCTTCGTAAAGCACCACGTCCGGCTTTACGATGCCGCCGCACTCGGTGCAGCGGGGCACACCGGTGCTGTTTGCGATAAAATCCACATCGTAGAACTTGCCGCAGCGGGTGCAGTAGTTGCGCAGGGTGCTGCCGTGCAGCTCGTACACCGTTTTGCTGCCCGCCGCCTGATGCAGGCCGTCAATGTTCTGGGTGACCACGGCCCGCAGCTTGCCCTGCTGCTCCAGCTTTGCCAGCCGCAGATGGGCGGCGTTGGGCTTTGCGCCCTTTACGATCAGCTTGTCGCGGTAAAAACGGTAAAACTCCTCCGGGTTTTCCTCCCAGAAGGTATGGCTGAGGATGGTTTCGGGCGGGTAGTCGTATTTCTGGTGGTACAGCCCGTCCACGCTGCGGAAATCCGGGATGCCGCTTTCCGTAGAAACGCCCGCGCCGCCGAAAAAGACGATGCTGCTGCTTTTTGCAATAATGTCTTCCAGTGCCTTGACCATAGTTGAAACGCCCCTTTCCTCACGGAAATTTTTGTGTTAAGATAATACCAGTATAGCACATTCTTACAGGAAAGGAAGAGGCCGATTTTGAACGTCTGGTACATCAACAGCATCCTTGGTGCCATCTGCTTAGAGGAGGAGAATGACGCGCTGTGCGGGGTACATTTTTGCCCGGACGGTGCGCCGGAGCTGGAACCTCTGCCCCGCAGGGTGGTGGAAACGCCCCTGCTGCAGGAAGCCGAGGAGCAGCTGAACGAATATTTTGCCGGGGTGCGCCGGGAGTTCGACCTGCCGCTGGCGGCAAAGGGCACGGCCTTTCAGCAGGCAGTATGGGCGCAGCTGCGCAAGATTCCCTACGGGGAGGTGCGCACCTACGGACAACTGGCGGCGGCGCTGGGCAAACCCAAGGCAAGCCGCGCCGTGGGCAGCGCCTGTCACCGCAACCCGCTGTGCATCGTGGTGCCATGCCACCGGGTCATCGGCGCAGACGGCAGCCTGACCGGCTACGCCGAGGGACTGGAGATCAAGGAATATCTACTGGAACTGGAACAATTTTAAGAGAATGATAAAGGCTGCTGCGCATCGTTTGCGCAGCAGCCTTTGGCGTTTTATGCAGTTTTAAAAGCCCGTAGGCGGGACGTAATAGCTTGGGATAGACCCGCTTTTGGGCGTAGCTGCGGCCTGCTGGCGCAGCGCCGAGCGGGTAACCTCTGCCCAGGAATACTGGGTCATATACTCGCCCCGGTAGGAGTTGAAGGCCGAGCGGTCTCCCCGCAGGAAGTTATAATAATCGCAGTCCACCTTGCTGGTATCCAGCGCCAAGGTGCTGCGGCCGCGTACCAGCAGCCCGTTGACCCCTGCATCCTCCAGCGTATGGCTGAGGTCAAAGATCAAATTGCGCAGGTGGCTGTGCAGCGAGGCGGTGTCGGGCTTATCCTCCCACAGGACAGCCAGCATCTCGCCGTTGGTACAGGTGGCACCGTTGCGGTCCACAAGGTAGGCCAGCAGCTCCTTGCTCTTGCTGCGCTTGAAGGAGAGCGGACGTCCGCCCACAAAGATCTCGAAGTTGCCGAAGCACTGGATCTTGATGCCCACAGGTGCCGTTTCCGGCGGGTAACGCAGGTTTTCCAGCACATTGCGCACGTCCGCCTCGTTGGCGGGCTTGAGCAGAAAACCGCTGACGAAGATCTGCAATGCTTCCAACGCATACTCCGGATGCTCGGTGACTACGATGATATTGCAGCGGGGCTGCAATTTCTGGATCATGCGGGCAAGGGCAAGGCCATTCATGCCCGGCATTTCCAAGTTCAAAAAGGCAGCATCCATTGGGCCCTGCCGCATCCACGTCAGGGCATCGTCAGTTGTCATGGCACTGATATAGTCACAGTCCGGTGCCACCCGGCACAGGATGCGGATCAGCGAATTGATCGCAAGCTGACCGTCATCCACAACCAGTATTTTCATAGCTTCACCCCCTATCTGCTTACGCAAAACAATTCCCCGCTGTTAGTTTAGCACGCCGCAAACTTTTAGGCAAGTTTTTTTCCGGAAAAAGCCAAAAAAGAAACGTTTTCGCCCAGATATATGTCCATCTTCTCCTGTCTCTTCAAGACATTTCCGCAGCTTCGGTCGCCTTTTTCGACGAAATACCGGAGCATTGCGCGCTCAATTGATATATCAAATCAGCGCTCATTTGTCCCCGCTTCCCGCCGGAAGGCACGGCTTTTCCCCGACAAACACAAGGCCGCTGCACCGGTCTTGTGCAGCGGCCTTGTGAATAATTTGCGTTTGGCGTGCTCTGCGGCGCGCTCCAAACGTTTTTTCACGGGTTCTTCAATGGAGATCCAGCTCCGGCGGGACATCCAGCTGGTCGGAGACATATTTCCCATTCTTTTTGCGCTGACGCACACACTCGGTAAGCAGATATTCGATCTGCCCGTTCACCGAGCGGAAGTCATCCTCTGCCCAAGCGGCAAGGGCATCGTAGAGTTTAGCGTTCAGGCGCAGGGGCACCTGTTTTTTCGGCTCTGCCATATCAGTACAGGCTACCGCTGTTCACGATGGGCTGGGCATCCCGGTTGCCGCACAGCACCACCAGCAGATTGGATACCATTGCCGCCTTGCGCTCATCGTCCAGTTCCACTACCTTGTTCTCGTTCAGACGATCCAGCGCCATTTCCACCATGCCCACAGCGCCGTCCACGATCATCTTGCGGGCATCAATGATGGCGCTGGCCTGCTGGCGCTGCAGCATGACCGCTGCAATTTCCGGTGCATAGGCCAGATAGGTGATGCGGGCCTCCACCACCTCGATACCTGCCTCGGCCACGTTCTTCTGGATCTCGTCCCGGATGCGGGCTGCCACCACCTCGGAGGAGCCGCGCAGGCTGCCCTCATCGGCTACGCCGTCGCCGGTGGTGTCCACGTTGGGAGAAACATCATAGGGGTACACCCGCACCACGTTGCGCAGGGCGCTGTCGCACTGCAGGGAGAGGTATTCCTTGTAGTTATCCACGTTGAACACAGCCTTGGCGGTATCGGTCACGCGCCAGATGACCGCAATGCCGATCTCCACCGGATTACCCAGACAATCGTTGATCTTCTGGCGGGAGTTGTTCAGGGTCATCATCTTGAGCGAGATCTTTTTGCTCATGGACTCGACGCTCATCTGAGCATTCTGGCCGTTATTGCCAAACAGCGCAGCCACGCTGTTTTCCTTGCTGTTCACGTCTCCGCTCTGGCTCAGGCGGGTGCCGGCAGCGGGGTTGACGGCGGTACAGAAGGGGTTTACCCAGTAAAAGCCCTGTCCTTTCAGGGTGCCGATGTAATCACCAAACAGGGTGAGCACCAGCGCCTCCTGCGGCTTTAACACCTTAAGACCGCAGAACAGGAAAATGCCTGCGATCCAATACGCAATGGACAAAATCAGCAGCGGCACGCCCAGAAGCATCCGGTCTGCATTCAGCAGGGTGATGCTGTAAATGAACAGGGCGATGGCCACCACATAGCCCAGCAACGTGAGCAGCAACATAGCCATGCCGTTTTTGCGGGTGTTCAAAATTTTCTCTTCCATAACAAGTCCCTCCTTATCAGGGTCGGAAGCGTTTCTTTCTGATATCAAAATCATATCACTTTGCAGAAGAGCTGTCAAGTATTTTCAACAAAAACCCCGCCTGCCCGGGTAAAGCGGGCAAAGCGGGGTCAAGCATTATGGGTGCCAGGCAGACAGAGTTTCAGGCGTCTGCCTGCTCTTCTCCCCCGATCAGCACCACGGCAACATCATTGACGTTGGTACCAGTAGCGCCTGTGATGATAAGCCCATCCACCGCCTGCAAGGCGTGGTAGGCATCGTTGTTTTGCAGGGTATCGAACACGTTCCGGCCCGCTGCTGCCAGTGCGGCGGCGGTATCGCCATCCGCATAGCCGCCGGCGGCATCGGTGGGGCCATCCGTACCGTCACTGCCCACCGAGAACACCGCCGTGTTTTGTCCGGCCAGTGCCGGGGCTGCGGCCAGCGCCAGCTCCTGATTGCGTCCGCCCAGCCCTTTGCCGGTCAGGTGCACCACGGTTTCCCCGCCCGCGATAAAGGCCAGCTTTTTTCCTTGTCCCGCATGGGTGCGGGCGATGGCACCCAGAAAGCTGCCTGCCTCCCGCGCCTCGCAGCAGAGCCGGTCGGTGAGGAGGATAGGCTCATAGCCCAGCTCCCGGCAGGCTTTAGCGGCAGCGGTGCACAGCTCTCGGACGCTGCCGGTGATCTGCGTGGTCACGTTGTCAAGGGCTTTCGGCGTTTCCTGCGCCAGCAGCGCCTTCGCCTGTTCCGACAGGTTCAGGTGGTATTTTTCCGCAATGGCAAAAGCCTGCGCACAGGTGGAGGAATCCGGCACCGCCGGGCCGCTGGCGATCATATCCAGCGGATCGCCCAGAATATCGCTGAGCACGATGCTGAATACCTTTGCCGGAGCACAGGCCTGTGCGAACCGACCGCCCTTGACAGCGGACAACCGCTTGCGGATGGTATTCATCTCCACGATATCGGCTCCGCTGGCAAGGAGCTGATTTGTGATGTCCTGCAATTCCCCGCCGGGGACAAGCGGCTTTTCAAACAGGGCGCTGCCGCCGCCGGAAAGCAAAAACAGCACCGTGTCCTCTGCGGTCAGCCTCTGCACCAGCGCCAAAGCTTTTTCGGTGGCTGCAAAGCCGTTGGCATCCGGCACGGGATGACCCGCCTCATAACAATTTACACCGGGAATTCTGCCTTTTACATGGCCGTACTTGGTCACCACCACGCCGCCGTCCACGCGCCCTAGTGCCTGCACGGCGGCATGCGCCATCTGCCATGCGGCCTTGCCTGCCGCCACCAGCAGCACTCTGCCGCCTCCGGGCTGAAAGTCCTCCAGCGCGCGGCACACGGCTTTATCCGGCAGAACCGCCTGAATGCCAGAACAGATGATCTCATCCGCATCCCGCCGCAATGTGGTATTCATAATACAGTCCTCCTAACAGAGTTTGCCCATCCTCGATCCGAATGACCTGCTGCGCAATTTAGTGCAGCCCTAAAGTTATGCTTCAAACATTTTCCAGCTGACACAGCCGTCCAGCCAGAATTTTCCGTTTCCAGAGGTCATGCGCACCTTATTCTGTGCATCCAGATCGTTAAAGTGCCACCACTCCGAGGCCAGCGGTGTCATGCCTGCATTGGTACAGTACCCCTGCAGCCGCCGCGCACCGTCTGTCATGGATGCCGATGCAGTGGCCCGCTTCCATGCGGTGGCCGAATTAGAAGTTACCGGGCCGGTAAAGCAGGCCGCCGCACTGCTCAGCTCGTGCATGGCAGAGGGCATGGCGTATTCCTCACCGGTCACCTGTACAAAGGGACACCCCGCCATGCTGTGCTCTGTCTGCTCAGTGATGCGCAGCAGGGTCGTGTCCATTGCCACACCGCGCTGATGGTTGGAAAAGAGACGTTGCAATAAACCAGCCGATATTCCACGCGCCTGTTCAGCGCCGTCATCAGTTCCTGTCCGTCCTTGCCTTGGCGTACACTGCATCCTTACCAGCATCTGCACCTCATAGGGCCGGAATGTCTCTATGATCTTCAGGCAATCGCCCGCCTTCAAAGCAGTTTTCTGCGCTGCACCAACCCTTTTTTGCCATAGCGTAATTGATAGGCATTAGATACTCATCCCGCCCAAGGCGCTGGTTGTAGAACAGGCCGTCATACAGTTTCTGTCCCGTAATGCCTTCAATATCCTTTCCGCAGGTTTTAAAGATCGATGCCTTGGCATTGGGGTTTTCGTATACGATGGAAGGCAGAACATCGGGCAGATTGATCATACACAGTTCATTTTCCAACCAGCCCACGGTGCCGTCCAGCAGGCAGACCTGCCAATATGCGCCAGACTCCTGCCGGATATAAAACATATCTCCCGCTGCAAGTCTGCGCAGTACCGTACTGGCCCCATCCGGTCTCTCGTACAGCAGCATCACAGCCGCCCCTGCAAAGCCTGTTGAACCTTCCAACGGCAGTTCGAAGTTCTGGGGAACGCGGATGCCATCCCGCAGAACCGCATTGTCGTCCAGTGCTGCATTCCACATCGGTCCGGTTTCAGAGACCGGATCACTGACTTCCTGCTGCTGCCAGCTGACAGCCCGCTCTTCCACTGTGGGGTTCTGGCAGCCCGTCAGAAGCCATGCGCATGCCATGGCCGAAAGGCACAGAAAATCACGTCTTGTTGTTTTCATGTATTTTCCGTTCCTTCTTCCTGCTGTTCCTGTGCCGGAGTTTCCGGCGCTGTCGGTGCCTTCAATGCGGTCTCCTGCTCTGCCGCCGATCCCTCCGGCGACTGCGTCGGCTGTTGTGCCGCCGGGGCAGTCTGCCCCGCTTCCGTTGTTTCGGTCTGTGTCGGCTGCGCTTCCAGCAGTTCTTCCTCCGGCGGTTCGCCCTCTGCATCCTTTGCAAGATCGTCCTCCGGTGCCTGATCCCCAACCGGCTGAACACTGCCGCTGCCGTTCAGGTTGCTGCTAAGTGCGCCCTCCCCGAATGTGCCCGACTGACTGACGCCGTTGATAAAATAGTAGCTTTTTTCATGGGAATGATCCCATCCCTGCTTCGGTTCTCCATTTGTCCCAAAAGCATAGGGCTGGCCGTCGATCACACACCACCCGGTCATCTGATTTCCGTTGCCGTCCAAATAGCGCGTGCCCGCATCCGTTTCAACCCAGCCGGCCTGACTGACACCGTCCACAAAGAAATAATCCTTTCCATCGATCTCTGTCCAGCCCTGTGCCGGTGCGCCGCTGTTGTTGTAGTATTTCAGGACGCCGTCCGTTTTTTTCCAACCGTTCAGTCGGTTTTTGACCCGTCCATCGCTATCCAGTTCCCAGACCTTTCCGTCCTCCTGATAAGTACCGGTGCGCGGATGTCCGGTTTCGTCAAAGCAGTACTGCACTCCGTCCAGCATGATCCAGCCGGTGTACAACTGGCCGGTCTCCGGTTGGAAATAGTAGTATTTTCCGTCTATCTTCGCTTCGCCTTGGGTGAGCTCTCCATCTGCGTTGGCATAGCCGACATAGCCGTTCTCTTCGATCCAGCCGGTCTTCAAAAAGTTGTTGCTGCCAAAATAGTAGAGCTTATAGTTGATCTCATACAGCCCCTGCGCACGGGTGCCGGTAGTCGGCGAGATATAGTAGCGATGCAGTCCTTCGCCGTGCCACCCCGTAGTCTTACTCTGGATCGCTTTGTAAGCTCCAAAAGCGACCCCTGTGAGCAGACATAGGCACACCAGTACTACACCGACGGCTTTCAGCGGCCTTGCCGCCCTTCTTCTGCGCGTATTCTGCGTCACGCTAAACCGATATCGTTTGATCTTCTGGCGTTTCATTCTCATCTTCCCATATAAAGATTCAGCCCCCGGTGGAATGCCAGAGGCCGAATTTCATGTTTAATAGGCGTCCTGTACCGTCTCTTTACCGTTTTCACGGTAGGTCGTCACAGTAAAGCCGTTGTAATACAGCAGGCCATCCTCGCCATCACCGATGCAGCTGGAAGCATACTCCGAACTGTTCGGCTTGCCAATAGCGGCATACAACTTGGAAACGTCTTTGCCCACATACTTCAGGGCAGTTTCCAAGCTGGCAGTTTCTGCCGGAGCAGTCTCTGTAACGGGCTTGCTTTCCACAGGCTCCGTCTTTTCTTCTTTGGAGGAAGCAGCCGTCTCCTGCTTTGCAGGCTTAGATTTTGCCGCAGTCTCGGCCTTGGATTCTGCCTTGGATTCGGCCTTCGACTCTGCCTTGGATTCGGCCGGTTTCTCCGATGCCGCCTCGCTTACCGCAGAAGAAGCTTCAGAAACTGCCTCCGAGACAGCCTCGCTTTCCGGCACTGCCTCCGACGAAGCAGCCTCCAATGCCACAACGGAAACCGATTCGGATTCCACAGCCGAGGAAGCGGTCGTTTCTGCTTTTGCCCCACATCCCGATGCCAGAAGCATCGCACCGCAGAGCACTACACCCATCATCTTATAGTTTACATTCATTTTTTCGTTCCTTCTTTCTATTCTTTCAGTCAGTCGGCCAGGGCGCAAAAGACCCATTCACCGTCCGACAGAAATGCTGCTTTTAGTTGTTGCTCCCGCACATTCTGCGGAAGATACGCCGTAAACGGCTGTGTTCCCTCTCCGCAGGGGGAAGCTTCGTAGATTCCGGTCTCTGCCAGAATGTAGATCGGAGAGTCGTCATCCACACGCTGCCCGCTCAGATCGCCTGTCAGGCAGAAAGTCCCCTCCATTCGGCTGTCCTTCCGTTGTGCTTTCGCACTTGTACCGGTATCTGCTGCCGGGACTGCCGTGCGTTCCGGAGCAGGCATTTCCGGGGCGCGTTCCAGCAGCCAGTTCAGGTTGCGTTCCACCAGTTCCACCAGCAGCACATCGGGCTGCTCTTCTGTAACAGCCGTCAAAAGGTAGGGCATATTCCGGGAGAAACAGGCGTTGCCGTAGCTCTGTGCCAGGAAAGGATGCAGATTGATGCCAAAGGAATCGCGGTATACAAAAATGCTTCCGTCTGCCGCCGAATTTTCCGTGTGGATCGTGATATCATCTGCCGAGTGGAATTTTTCGTCATACTGATAGGTAAAGTCGTATGCCGTATCCTGTTCTGTCTCGTTTCCGGCAGGGTACACCATCTCATACAGGTCGCCGGTATGCGGGGATGTTTTTCCATTGATGCGGGAATCAAACTCCGCTTCAGAGCCTTTCAGTTCTTTCAGCAAAGTTTGTGCTGCCAGCTGTGCGCCCCGCATATTCCAGTGGCTGTCCCGACGGTAATACAGCTGCTCTTCGTGGTCAGACAGGGTTTTGAACAGATCCACATACCGGACATTCTGCTGTTCCATCTGCTGCTGAAGCAGTTGGGCGTTCCGTACGGAGGCTGCCGTATACCGTGCCGGCATCTGACCGCCATACAGGGAATTTTTATTGGGTGCGATGGTAAAGCAGAACCCAATGCCGTTCTCTTCGCAGTATTCCTGCATCAGACCCAGTACATGAGCGGCCGCGTAACTCTGCCGGGCTGTAAAGAGTTCTGCGCCGGTATAGTCCGCAAGGGTGCTTTTATAGAACAGCCAATCGTCTTTCCCCAACAGCACACTGCTGCTGTCCAGCGTTTTGAGCACGGTTCCGGTAAGCTGATCGTTCAAGGTGATCATCTCATGACGGAGCCCGAAATGATCCGCAAAATAATCCGAAAACTCATTCAGGATACCGGTATTGAAGCTGCCATCCTCTTTCCGTAATTCAGGAAAGGATGCAAGCTGCTCATTGCCCACCGCTTTTTCCGTCTGCCAAGGCATCACAGCCACAGGCAAAATGCAAATTGTGGCAATGACCCCCACAAACAGGATATATCCTAATTTTTTCACTTGCATTTTTCCACCTCAGAACTGGAAATAGATAAAAGGCACATAGGATGCAGCCGACAGATGCAGGATATCCACCAGCACCCCTGCATAACTCAGTGCCTGAAGGCATGCATACACGCTTCCGGTCTGCTGCTCTGCTTTACGGCAGACCAGCGGCAAAACCGGCGTACTGCCCACAAGGCCAACCGCCAGTGCAAACAGGGTCAGTCTGCGCAGAGGCAGAGCCCCCGGAAAACATGGCTCCTATCATTGAGAAGGCCTGCCCCATGTTGTCTGCACGGAAGATCACAAAGCCAACCAGCACCACAAGCAGGGTGTACAAATGTTTCAGCACCGCACACGCAGGGTTCCGCCCGCCTTTTCCATGTTTTTCCAGCCCGAACAGCTTTTTAACGGCGTTCTCTGCCACGATAAAGAAGCCATGCCACAGGCCCCAGACGATAAAGGTCCAGTTTGCACCATGCCACAGCCCCGTGCAGAAAAACACGATCAGCTTGTTCCAGTAAGTCTTTGCCTTGCCCTTCCGGTTGCCGCCCAATGGGATATACAGGTATTCCCGGAACCAAGTGGAAAGGGAGATATGCCATCTGCGCCAGAATTCCTGAATACTGGCCGAGATGTACGGATAGTTAAAGTTTTCCTTGAAGTGGAACCCAAAGCACAAGCCCAGGCCGATGGCCATATCGCTGTATCCGCTGAAGTCGAAATAGATCTGCATCAGATAGCACACCGCGGCCAGCCAAGCCGTCCGGCTGTCCAGCACAGAGCGGTCGGCGTTGTAGATCAGTGCTACAACATTGCCGCAGATATCGGCGATCTGCAGCTTCTTGCTCAGGCCCACAATAAACCGGCGCAGGCCTTTTGCCAGCTGCTCCAGCGTATTTCGGCGGCTATGTATCTCATCTGCCACGTCCTCATAGCGGATGATCGGTCCTGCCACCAACTGTGGAAACAGAGCAATGTACAGCAGTACATCCTGGAAATGAGTGCTCTTCAGGCGTTCATTCCGGTATACATCGATCACATAACTCAGCCCTTGAAAGGTGAAGAACGAGATACCCACCGGCAGAACGATGGAAGGCACCGGGATCGTCACGCCCGGCAGCCGGTCTACTGTCTGTACCAGAAAAGTCAGATACTTAAAAATACCCAAGATTCCCAGATTAACGGCCACAGCGGCATAGAGCACGCTCTTTCGCCCGGAGACGAACAGACCGGCCAGATAATTGCAGAACACAGAGAACAACAGCAGCAGAACATACCACAGCCCGCTGAAGGCATAGAACAGCAGACTGGCTGCGACGAGCCAGAGATTTTTTGCTTCCCGCCCGGGCAAAAGATAATAGCATCCCAGCACGATGGGCAAAAACAGAAACAAGAAAATTACGGAAAAAAAAGCCATTTTTCGGCTACCTCAGCAATCACGGAAACTGGTAGCTGAACACCGTTTTATTCAGCGGCATTTTATACATATTATATTCTGCATGGCCGTATCTGCCGGCACGATAGCCCCACTCCAGTTCCACATCATAGATATAGGGAACTCCGTTCTCGCAGATCATGACCCATGCATGGTCCGAGTCCTTGCGGCCCACACCGCCAGACACTACATAGGCATTGTAGCCCAGCCGCCGGGCCATATAAAGGAACTGGCCTGCAAAGCAGTAGCAGTTGCCCTTTTTGTGTTCAAACATGAACAAAGCGCTCTCTTCTGCCCAAGCCGTTGTGCCTCTTGCCTGATGCGGACGGGCAAGGTATGCGCCGTGATCCCGGACATACAAATAGGCGGCGCGCAGCTTTTGCGCCTTCGTCATGCCAGAGTTTGTGCACGCAGCCAGTGCCTGATCCACATAGCTGTCCAGCGTTGCATTGCCAGAGGTATAGCGGCCATTCGCATCAAAAGTAAGGTATTCTACCGCGCTGTTCGTCAGGAACGAGCCATCCTCTTTGACATAGTACATTCCTCCGTCGATCTCGTGCAAACCCTTGGCGTACCGATCGATGGCATAGCCATTCTTCGAAACATGATACAGCTTGCCGTCAATCGTCACAAAGCCACCTGTGCCGGTGCGTCTACTGACTGCACCGCGTATGCAGTCGGCACCAGAAGCATGGCCGACATTGCAAGAATAACAGCCGTTACACTAAGTTTTTTCAGCATTTTTTCATACCTCTTAATCGATTGATTTTTATTGATACTCGTTCCAGATCTGTTCCTTCAGCTTTTTTTCCTGCCTGCGCAGGATCCATGCTGAAACGACTGCCGCAACAGCCGAAACGATCATGTCAACGATTCCAACCACACAAAAGATTTGTCCGGTAGACGCAGGTATTCCCTCCTTATTTGAGCCATCCGCTGGTGCGGAGCTGGTCGATCAGAAGATAGGCCATCTGCATATCAAAACGATAATCCGATGGATACTGCTCCTGCAGATCTTTCAAAACCTTTTCAGCTTCACTGTACTGATCCAATGCCTGCAGTACAGTTGCCAGATTCAACCGGGTGGCAATAGTATCGTAGCCGCTGTCCACCAGTTCCTCCAGCAGCTGCTGTGCTTCAGCATAGCATTCTTCTGCATTTTCTTTGTCAGATGCTGCCTGCTGCATCATAAGATCCGCAAGCATCTCCTTTTGAAGCACAGCCTGACCTTCCGGAAGGTTCTGGCATCCCTGTTTCAGAATGCGCACAGCCTTTTCCATATCGTCCTGATTCAGCGCTGCATTTGCGACTGACAGGTAAGCATGGCTCAGGAGCTGCGGGTCCTCCACCTCATTGAACACTTTTGTGTAAAGTGCAAGTGCCTGATCATAGTTCTTTTGCAAGGACAGGATCTCTGCCGCAACCAGATCACGGTCACCGGAGGAAGCGCCTTTTTTCTGCAATGTATCCAGCTCCTGTTGTGCTTCTTCCAGCTTTCCATCATTGGCAAGTGCAATAGCAAGACCCCCGATAGCTTTCAGTACCTGCTCCCTGTAACCGGACGGCCGCCTGCAGTTCCAGCACCGCATTGGCGTAATCCTTATCATAATACTTAAAGATCGAGCAGATCGTAGAGTACCCCACTCTACAGCCACTATTCTTTTTTAGATTTTACAGCTAATTCCGCAATCGGTCAATGAAAAACACTCCAAAATCCAATTTTTTTGGGGGGAAAAATTGTTTGACGCAATCGACAGTATTGCCCAAAACCCGACAATTTGATTGTATGCTCCGTCAAACAGGCCCATTAAACAAAAGGAATTGTATCGCCGATGCAGGCGTTGGGCGTGGATATTCAGACCATCCAGAGCATCGTAGGCCATGCCGATACCGAGATGACTGAGCATGATCTCCATGTTCAGGAATCCATTCGGCAGAGTGCGGTCCAGTTGTTCAGCGAGGCGTTTTCGGCCTGAAAATTGGACGGAACGGCACGAATTATCGCGAGCCAGCTTTTCAAATCGTTGGCATCAACGCTGGCTCGCATATCGCAGCAGATAATGTTGCGTCAAAAAAGCCCACTTGCCCCTGCGATTGACCAGATAAAATCTTTGGCATTGTGGTCAAAATTGTGGTTAAAGCCAAATGAGGCCAGCCTATAAACAAAAAAGTCCAACGATTTCTAACGTGAAATCGTTGGACTTATGGTCCAGCAGAGCTGGACAAATCCGAACTTTTTTCCTCCGCCGAATCAGCGGTCAAAGTGTCCTCAAACCGGACAGTTTGGGTGCCATCCTTGTAGTTGAACGTAATCAGCATCCGGTCATCGTACAGAAAAATGGCATTTACAAAAATTTCGATCAGCGCTTTTCTCTGCTTTTTCTGCGAAATATCGAACTTTCTAAATTTCATCAGCCAGAATCGGATGAAATCCTCATTGAAGCTGGGCTTCTTCAATTTTTCATCTGCAATTTTTGCAGTCAGCTCATCTTTCTGGTTCTCCAGTGCTTCCAGATGCTCTTTCGTTGTCCGGGTATACAAGCCGTCCTCGATCGCCTTCATCAGGTTGTCCAGCTTTTTGTTGACCTCTCGCAGTTGCTTTTCCAGCAGCGGGATCGTGGTGTTCTCCTGATTCTGGACATCCATGACCAATTGAACGATCTTGTCGATCACCGCATCGTCCTGAATCAGCTTCATGGTCTCCCGAACAACCAGATCTTCCAACCAATCCTTCTGCACGGTCTTTTTGTTGCAGCCCTTGCGCCGCTTGACATTGGCGCATTTATAATAATAGTAGGTGCGTCCGGTTGCACTGGTTCCGCTTTCACCGAACATCAGCGCACCACACTTGCCGCAGAACAGCTTGGTGGTCAGCAGATATTCCTCATCCGCCTTGCCACAGGCAGGGGCACGCTTGTTCTTATCCAAACGCTTCTGCACCCGGTCAAACAGGTCTTTCGGAACAATAACCGGAATTGCATCCGGCACAACGATATCCCGGAAAGACAGTTCGCCAATGTACCGACGGTTCTTCAGCATAGTATTCACGCTACTGTGGGTCATTTTGCCGCCTAGCATATTGCGGACACCCTTGTCGTTGAGAAAGTTTACGATCTCCACCATCTTATCGCCGTTGTCATACCGCTGAAATGCTTCCAACACCAGCGGAGCGGTCAGCGGGTCAAGATGATAAAACTTGTCATCGTCAATTTTATAGCCGATGGTTCCCGTACCGCCAGTGCACTTACCCTTCAAGGCGTTCTCGGTCTGACCACGAATCACTTTTTCGGACAGCTCTGCCGAATAGTATTCTGCCATACCCTCCAGCAGCGTTTCCACCAGAATGCCCTGTGAGCCCTCGGCAATGGGTTCCATAACGGAGATCAGATGGACACCGTTCTTTTTCAGGATCATCTTGTAGTTTGCACTATCAAAACGATTCCGGGCAAAGCGGTCAAATTTCCAGACGAGAACAACATCAAACAGCTTCTTGCCGCTGTCTTTGATCATCTGCTGGAACTCCGGGCGATTGTCCGTTTTTGCAGAGAATGCACGGTCAATGTAGTGCTTGATGACCGTAATGCCGTTCTTTTCCGCATAGGCCGTGCATTCCCGAATCTGCCCCTCGATAGATTCTTCGCGCTGGTTATCCGATGAATAGCGGGCATAGATTACGGCGGTCATAGACTCACTTCCTTTTTCTTATCGAACAGACGGGTAGCTTTTTGCATACTTGTAGATCTGCCGTGCACAGTCAAGGCTCATTTTGCTGGAATCGTTGTGCTTGAGCCACGCATTCACGTTGCCGGGATTCAGTTTCAGGTCTGCATAAATACGATAATTCGTCAGATGTTTCTTTTGCTGAATCTCTACCACTCTGCGGTGAATCAGTTCTTTTGTATCATTGTCGGCAAGAGCAGCATCCCGGATGGAGCAATAACTGCGCCAGACTTTCAGATAGCCCTCCGACAGCTCTGCCGACTGGTTCTGTAAAAGCGCAAGTACCTGCTCCCTCGAATAGCGATTTGAAAGTCGTTCATACTCTGCAAGACACACAGGGTCTTTTGCATAGTGGAGCAGCAGATTTACTTTATCAAACACCAGTGCATAGAGGTACAGCGGCTCTTTCAGCCGTGGATTTTCATGTAAGCAGTTCGCCAGCTTGTGAATGCTGGCAGTCTGAACACCGGAAAGTTCTGTCACATACTGCTTCAAAAAGCCTTCAAATGTCAGCTTTCGCATGGTCTCCACCTCTCCACATACTCCTGATAACGGATATAAAAATCTCGATACCGCCAGTCGTTCAAAATGCTGGCTCTCAGCTCATCCTCATCGGTTGCAAGATGCTCCAGCAAATCCCAATCCAGCGAGTTTCGTACTGCTTCACTCTCCACGTCTGCCTTGTCGGTGTCACGGAAAGAGCAGAGCTTTGCAATCACCAAATCTTCCAGACTAGGTGTGTAGAACTGCACCTTTGTGCCGCCAAAGGGCAATGGCTGAAGCCGATCTTGGAAATTGTATGGAAAATTGTCGATATAGGCTTCCACATCGGTGTTGATGTCGTACTTGCCAAGCAAACTGTACAGTTCTTTCGGAACACTCAAGGCATCAATGTCATGAGTAGCGCGGGTCAGCTTGCCCAACAAAATAAACGCACTGCCACCTACAATCACCATCTGATAGTGGTCGTTATTGTCGATCATCAGGTCTGCGTCTTCGTCCAGACGTTCCAGACGCTTGCGGAGGTCATCTAAGATCATCTTTCCCATAAAACAGCCTTTCTTGTTTTCAATAATAGTATTTTCTAAAATTATTTTACAGGAAGGAAATCTGATTGTCAAGCACAAATCAACGACATTTCATACAATTCATACTACCATGTTGTCAGTCCACATCTCACACTGGCTAATGACCGTGCTGATTGCCGTATCATAATCTTCCGGTGGATACTTATATTTTTTCAGCAAGTGCTTCACCATCTTACGCATACTCGCACGGGCAGTTTCTTTTTTCTGCCAGTCTATCGTCCGATTTTTGCGCAGCATTTCCGTAAGTTCTCTGGTCAAGTCAATCAATTCATTATTTTGGTAGAAATCCTTGATGTTTTCCGGCTTTGTCAGAGCATCGTAAAAAGCCAGTTCTTCCTGCGTCAAGCCCAGCTTTTTACCGTTGTTATGCACTATAACCCCTTTGCCTATGTCCACAGCGAAAAGGACATTCTGAAACTGGTCACGACCCTGATGACCAACACCAAGGGAGAAGGCAGCGGCGGGGACCCTTTCTGGGAAAAAAGTGAACGTCTTTTGCTGACTGCGCTTATCGCCTATCTGCATGACTATATTCTGTTGGACTGCACTCCCTCCCTTGGGATGCTGACCATTAACGCGCTGGCGGCGGCAGACACTGCTCTGATACCCGTACAGGCACAGTACCTTTCCGCGAAAGGTCTGGAACAGCTTTTGCAGACCATCAACAAGGTGCATCGGCAGATCAATCCAAAGCTGAAAATCGAAGGTATCCTGCTGACGATGACAGATAACCGCACCAACTATGGCCGACAAATCGACACGCTAATCCGGCAGGCATACGGAAAGCACATCAAAGTGTTCGGTCAGACGATTCCCCACTCCGTCCGTGCAGCGGAAATCAGCGCGGCGGGTAAGAGCATCTTTGTCCATGACCCGAAAGGCAAAGTGGCAGAAGCCTATAAATCTCTGACGAAGGAGGTGCTGGCCGATGCCAAAAAGCAGCGTAAACGCCAGTCTGAGCAGCTACGATGATATTTTTTCCACCGAAGAATCCCGGCAGGAAGAACAGCGCGAGCAGGTGCAGCAGATTCCGATTGGAGAGCTGTATCCATTCAAGAACCATCCCTTCAAGGTTCTGGACGATGATTCTATGAGCGATACCGTGGAAAGTGTCAAGCAGTACGGTGTGCTTTCGCCGTTGATTGCCCGCCCCAGACCGAAGGGCGGCTATGAAATTATCTCCGGGCACCGCCGTCAACACGCTGCGGAGCTGGCCGGACTGGAAACCCTGCCGGTCATTGTGCGCCAGATGGACGATGATGCTGCCATAATCCTCATGGTAGATAGCAATTTGCAGCGTGAGCATATTCTGCCCAGCGAGAGAGCGTTTGCGTACAAAATGAAGTTGGATGCCATGAAAAATCAAGGTACAAGGTCAGATTTAACTTCGACACAAGTTGTGTCGAAGTTGCGGAGCAATGAAAAGCTGGGCGCAGAGAATAATCAAAGTCGTGAGACTGTTCGACGTTTCATCCGTCTGACCAACCTTACTCCAGAACTGCTGGACATGGTGGATAACAAAACCGTGTCCTTCAATCCTGCTGTGGAGCTTTCCTATCTTTCTCCTGAACAACAGCAGGAAGTGATCCGGGCAATGGATGATACCCAGAACTTTCCTTCTGTCTCACAAGCAAAGCGTATCAAGAAGCTGGCTCAGGATGGAACTTTTACAACGGAGACGGTCGTTGCCATTATGGGCGAGGAGAAAAAGAGCGAGCTTGATACGGTGACCATCAAAAATGACACCCTGAGAAAATACTTTCCCCGCAGCTATACGCCCAAACAGATGGAAGATACCATCATCAAGCTGCTGGAGCAGTGGCAGAAAAAGCGTCAGCACAGTGAAGAACGCTGACAGGATATGAATTGGAAAGACCCGGTTGGGTCTTTTTCTTTAGAAAAAAGGAGAAAATGCCTATGAAAAATGATTCTAATCCCATTATTCGTTCCGAGGAAGTCACCATTGATATGCACATCTGTGCGGCACTGTCGGAGAGCAGGAGCAGTGGCGAGATCTATTTTGCTGCCATCGCCCCGGATATGGAACTGACAGTCATCACGCTGGACGAAGCACCCGACATCCTGCCCTGCTTTGACGAGGATGATGCATATCTGAACATCCCCGACAGCTCACTGCTGCTCAGTTACAACCCGGCACAGGTGCTGAAACTGGCAGGCAAGCACTATCTGACCGGCCCGGTCATTTTGGTGCGCACCAACATCCTCATCCTCCGCATCCAGCGGAAAGGACACTTCATGTTTCTTTTTGCCCTCTTTTCGTGGCTGGAGCTGGCCGCAAAGTATCCCTAGAATCTCCAAATTTTCAATTTTTTACGCCTTATCGAAAATTTGGAGGTCAACAATGGAATTTAATAACGGCAACGAACGTCGAAAACTGAACAAAAAGTGGGAACGGCTGCGTGTGCAGTACCAACAGGCGGGAATGAGTGAAGATGCAATCCAAGCCATGTATGATTTTGATTTGGGCGTTCTCAATAGTGAGCGTTCCTACGTTGCAAACACACTGGCAATCGTTGACGATGGTGATGACAGCACGGGAAGGAAATCTTCTGACTTTAAGCAGTATGAAAAGGCAATTGCTGTAACCGATACTTACCACGAGACCCGGACTCGGTTTGCATGGGTAGGCGAAATCAAAGACAAGCGTTTGCAAGAAGGGTTAGAAAAACTCTCCGATGAAGAACTTCGGCTTATCACGCTGTATTTCCGCGACGAATATAGTACCGTAGAATTATCTAAAGTTTATGGCATTGCACAGCAAAATATTAGCAAGCGAATCTTGAAAATCACTAAATTTTTGAAGAAGTTTGGATTTTTGGGTGTAGATTGAGGCTTCTCGATGGCTCGTAAGTGAGGGGACAATTCACCAGACGGCTCTCGCCGCTGGTGATATGTCCACACTCACGGACCTTGAAAGCTGAATAGTTCAGTCGTCTGGTACTCAGAACAATGATACTTCCGTAATTCGCGGCCCGGTCAGAAAGTAGACGGGGTGGTTGAGATGCCAATGGAGCGGTACAAGCCCGCCGCCAGATGATTCCCCACTCTCAGGGAGCCGAGGGCGAATATGAGAGACCTAAACATATTTTATCAGGAGCAGCCGGATGCTGTTTTCGGTCTTCGGCTGTTCCTGTTCTTTACATAACTACCCGCCCATTTTAATAACACATAGGAGGTAAGCCTATGGATGAACTGAATCCTACCATCAAAGAGCGTCAGATCTACCATTCGCTATACCTGTTACGGAAAGCTCCGCAAGCAGACCAACTGCACCGGGCAGACGGGATATACCGTCCACATTCTGGATGAGATCATTGATAAAGCTGTCCGCCAGATTTTCTCCAAGATGAGGGGTATCCCAAAAGAGCAGATTGTTACAAAACGCTATGAAAAAGAAAACACGGAACGTAAGAATCATCTGCAAGACCTGCAAACGCAGCGAGACAAGGCCGAGAAAGACCTGCTTTCTCTGAAAGCCGAAATTTTAGCCTGCATCAAAGGCGAAAGTGTGTTGCCGAGAGAAACCCTTGCCGAAATGATTACAGAGCAAGAAGAGAAACTCAAGGAACTGGAAGACCTTTGTGAATCTGCCAGTGAGGAACTGGAGAGAACAGCAGAGCTGATGGATAAAGTGTCGAGGCTCTATGATGAGCTGATTTCCTATGCTGACCTGTACGACAGTGCCAACTTTGAAGCGAAGAAGATGGTTGTCAACCAGCTGATCCGCAGGGTAGACGTTTATCGTGGCTATCAGATCAACATCTCGTTTAACTTCGATCTCACTCCTTACATTGAGGGGGAGTGATACGTCCGCCTGCAAAACAGTCGGGCATCGAACAAGCATTTTCAGAAACAACGAAACAGCAAGAATTGGGGGTTGCCGTCCATGTGCCTGCAAAATCAGGCATTTGGATGATTTTCAGTGCGACCTCCAAGAAAGCAAAAAGAAAAGCACCGTACTTCAAACGAAGTACAGTGCTTTTTTGGTGGAGAATAGCGGGATCGAACCGCTGACCTCTTGCATGCCATGCAAGCGCTCTCCCAGCTGAGCTAATCCCCCATAAAATCCAAGAAGCGAACCTCTTGGATGGAGTTTTTTGTTGGGAATTTGATTGTCGCAGGACTATCTGACTGGGGGTGTGTTTTGATACCAACCGGGCTCCCAGCTGAGCTAATCCCCCATAATTTTCCAGAAGTAGAAGCTTCTGGAAAAAGAGACGCTCAAATAAGAAATGCTTTGTGAAGTTCAGCTGTGGGGGTGCGTGAGCGCACTGCTTGGGCTCCCGAACCACCTTGAAACGCACCCCCAGAAAAGCGTGTGTGAATGGGTATGATTTGGCGTTAATACGCCAAATTCGGTTGAAAAGTGTTTTCCTATCCAACAATCAGCATAGCTGCATGAGAACAATTTAGGCACAGAATTCATTTGGCTGTATTTTACAGTCGGATTTACCTGCTGTCAAGATGTTTCATATCATTCATGCCGCTAAAGTGAGTCAATACTCTTCTATTTCAAATTACATAGCGCAATTTCGACCGCCAAAATCGAAGTTGCGCCTTTTTTCATTCCTCAATAAATTTTTTCACCGGAGGCTTTTTTACAATGTTATATCTCATTGTTGCTTTCAGCCCTTGACACAACCGTATGACCCTTGACTACTTTTACGGACAGGCCGGAGGATTCTTTTCGTCTTCCGCATTCCAAAGGCTCTTTTTCAGGAGCAGCGGTTTCAAGATCTGTCAACCGATGCCAAAAATTCTGTACGGCATCCTGCTTGACCGCATGAGCCTTTCTGTTAAAAATGAATGCCCGACAAAAGGGACTGAGAAATATCCGCCATTTCTATGACGATGGCTACTCAGGCACGAATTTCAACCGCCCCGGCTTTACCGCCCTGCTGGAAGAAATCGAAGCCGGACGGGTGGACACTCTGGTAGTAAAAGACCTTTCAAGGTTTGGCAGAAATTACCTGCAAGTCGGCTATTACACAGAGATTGTATTCCCGAAAAAGGGTGTTCGCTTTATCGCTATCAACAACAATGTGGATAGTGCCAATCCAACCGAAAATGACTTCACACCGTTTTTGAATATCATGAACGAGTGGTACGCCAAAGACACCAGCAACAAAATCAAGGCTGTCTTTAAGTCCAGAATGAAAGAGGGACTAAGGTGCAGCGGTGCTATCCCCTATGGCTACAAGCGTATCAACGGAGATAAGCAGACCCTTGTTGTGGATGAACCGGCTGCTGAAATCGTCAGAAAGGTGTTCCGTCTTGCCTGTCAAGGTATGGGCGTGACGGCGATTGCGGAACAACTGACCGAAGAAAAGGTGCTGATGCAGGCGTTAGGCGTGGATATTCAGACCATCCAGAGCATCGTAGGCCACGCCGACACCGAAATGACTGAGCATTATCTCCATGTTCAGGAATCCATTCGGCAGAGTGCGATCCAGTTGTTCAGCGAGGCGTTTTCGGCCTGAAAATTGGACGGAACGGCACTAATTAGACCAGATAAAATCTTTGGCATTGTGGTCAAAATTGTGGTCAAAACCAAATGAGGTCAGCCCACAAACAAAAAAATCCAACGATTTCTAACGTGAAATCGTTGGATTTATGGTCCGAGTGGCGAGAATCGAACTCACGGCCTCTTGAACCCCATTCAAGCGCGCTACCAAAACTGCGCTACACCCGGATATCTGTTTGCGTTTGCCGCTCACAGCTTGATTAGTATACCCGACTTTTCCCGTTTTGTCAAGCGCTTTTTCCAAATTTCTGATGCAGTTTTTACATTTTACTGTCCCGGCTTTTGCCCGCCAAAAGGATGCGCGAAAGAGCGTTATTTTCAAAAATCGCGATACACATCTTCCTCATCGTCCTCATGGATGGGGGTGGTGTCGTCCGGCGGTGCGCCAAACTCCACCGTGGCAAAGGCCAGCGCGAATACGCTGTCTGCCCCGGCGTGAAGCAGTGCCTGCGCGCAGGCAGCAGCCGTTGTGCCGGTGGTGATGACGTCATCCACCAGCAGGATGCGCTTGCCCTCCAGCTGCTGCGGCTGTGCCGCCCGGAAAGCACCTGCCACGTTGGCTATGCGCTGCTCCAGCGGCAGACCGGCCTGATGCCGTTTGGCGCGGGTGCGCTCCAGTGCCTGCGGTGCCAGCGGCACCTCCATAGCCTTGGCCAGCGGCAGCGCCATCAGTTCCGGCACATTGTAGCCGCGCCTTTTACCGGAGGCCGGCACCGGTACGATCAGGTCGTACCCGATGGCCGCCCACGGCACCGGCTGCGGGAGCAGCTCGCCGTACTGCACGGTCAGTTCACCGCCAAAGGCCAGCTGTACCAGACGGTTGCCCATCTCCACAGCCCGCCACGGCTTGCCCTGATACTTTGCGTTCAGGATGCCGCGCCGCACACAGCCGCTGTAACGGTAGGGCGCAGCCGCACCGGCCAGATTGCTGATATAGTGCTGCGCCGGGTCCAGCCGGATGCCCGGCTTGCGACGCAGCGTTTCCAGCTGCACTGCACAGTCCGGGCAATCTCGTACATCCCCCAGCACCCGGCCGCAGAAGGGGCACTCGCGCGGGTAGAGCAGCTGCCGTACCGCCCGCAGCGCCCTGCGCCGGGGGTCATAGTAGTCCATCAGTCCTTTTTGACCGCCACGATCACCCGCACGCGCTTGCCTGCTGCGCAGCCAAAGTTATCGTACCAGCCGGTCAAGTAGTAGCCCTCAGAGTTCACCTCAGAGAGCTTGGTGGCGTAATACTGCCCCTTGTACCATAGGTACACCTGCATATCGTCAGCCGTCTCGTAGCGGGTGCCGTTGCTCATCACCGAGGCTGCACCCACCTGATCGATCTTCATGGGCATCAGCTGGATCATGGCCTTTACAGTGCCGTTCACGTTTTGCCGCACTGCCAAACCGCCCGCCAGCACCGGATACTTGATGGAGGTGGAAAAGCTGGCCTGACTGCCGTTGACGTAGCAGATGTAGGTAGCGCCGCCGCCCACAAAATTGAGGATGGTGCTCATAGGCTGGCCGGTAATGTTGGCCAGCTGCTTGAGACCGATGCTCAGCAGCGAGCCGGAACTGCTGGTGATGCGGTTCCAGACCGTGCTCAGCAGCGAGCCGTCGATCACGCTCCACAGGATCTCGCTGGTGGTGGGCACCAGCACACTGCGCAGATCGTCCACCACGGTGGTGGTGTTGGTGGTGCCGCCGGTAGAGCCGGAACCGGAGGAGCCGTCCCCGGTGGAACCACTGCCGGAGCCGGAAGAACCGTTCCCGGAAGAGCTATCCCCCGAGCCGGAGGAGCCACTGCCGGTCAGGGTGCCCAGAATGGAACTGGCGTTGAATGCCAGATTCTTCACATCGTCCAGCACGCCGTATTTCCACAGATCGCCGGTGACATCGTTCAGGATCAGGCGGTCGATCTGTCCCTGCTCATTCAGCGTATAGTAGCGCACGGCCAGTGCGTTCAGCTTTGTCCCCGCTATTCGGCTGGGACGAACCGTCCCAGCCAACCCCTCCGATGTCGTATCCAGAATTTGTACGTCATCGGCCAGAGTATAGTCCCCCAGCGCGGTGGCGGTGTCGTTGATGGTGCCGCTGACCGATTTGGACTCGATGGCGGTCACCTGTTCCCCTTCGGGGGTCACGCTGATCTCCACCAGCCAGCCGGTGGGGTAGTTCAGGCTTTTGTCGATATTCACAGTGCGGGTAATGCCGTCGGTGCACATCACCGAGATCTTTTGCAGCACGTCTGCGCCGTTATCCTCTACAAGGCTGCGGGTAGCGGTCTGCACCACGCCATAGAACACGCTGTCGGCTTCCTCGCCGGTGATCACATCGGCTACCTCGTTGTCCATGCCCAGCAGCAGGGTGACCACTTCGCCCACGCCGCCGCCGTTCAGGGACGAGATCTTGGACGCCACCGCCGAGCTGCCCAGCTGGTAGCTGGTACCGGCCACGGTCACCGCCGTGGGAGCGCTGGCGCTGGGCGAAACTGCTGTGATGCGGCCTGCGGCGCGGCGGGTATAGATCCACACCGTCTGTAGACTCTCGCTGTAATAATACACATCGTATTTGTTCAGTTCGCCGGACTCCGACACCTTGTCGTTGCGGTACACGCTCACCGGTGCAAAGGGCAGCTGGGTGCCCTCCGACGCCACAAAGGGTCCCTTCAGGCTGCTGAGCAGCACCGTGGAGGTGTCCACCTGACCATTTGCCACGGTAAAGCCCAGGGTGCTGCCATAGGCTCCGCCGGAGGCCGTGTTGGCCGTGAGGGCGTTGTACAGCAGCACAGCGCAGTCCTCGTAGGTCATGGTCTGGCCCTGTGCCCTGTTCAGCTGGCTGCGCAGGCCCAGTTCCTGAGCCTTGTTCAGCTGCGCCGCCGGGAAGGCACCGTTCAGATCTGTCATCTTGTAGCCCAGCAGCTTGAGCACGGCCGTGCAGGCTTCTTCCAGCGTGACGGCGTTGTCCGGGCGGAAGGTGCCGTCCGTGTTAGCCGTTCATCCAGCCCTGCTGCACCGCAATGCGGATATAGGGTGCCCACTGCGAAGAGCCGGGCACGTCCTTATACAGGGTGCCCACAGCCCCCTGGGAGGCTGCGCTCTCCCGGTACGCCGAGAACGCCACCAGCATGCGGGCAAAGGCCCCCGCGGGTGACGGCGGCGTCCAAGGCCTGCCGGTCTGTCCGGCGTCCATACCGCCCAGCGTGATGGCCGTCTGCACGGCCGTGTTGCTGGCACTGCCCAGCGCAGCCGCCGGCATGGCCAGCATGGACACCGCCATGCTCACCGCCAGCAAAAGTGCGAGAAAACGTTTTTTCATAGGTATTCCCCTTTCTTCGGGCTCAGTCGTAACGCAGCGCCTCGATGGGATTGAGACGTGCCGCGCGCCGGGCCGGCAGATAGCCGAACAGCACACCGATGCCCACCGAGATGCCAAAAGCCACCACGATGGAGTTGAACGACGGACTCACCGTGATGGTGGTATCGCTCATGAACATGGGCAGCACCTTGTTGGCCGCCATGCTCACCGCATAGCCCAGTGCAATGCCTAAAACGCCGCCCAGCGCGGAGGTGGTGGCTGCTTCCACCACGAACTGCGCCAGAATGGTGCGCTCCTTGGCGCCCAGCCGCCTTGCGGATACCGATCTCACGGGTGCGCTCGGTCACCGACACCAGCATGATGTTCATGATGCCGATGCCGCCCACCAGCAGCGAGATGCTGGCAATGCCGGTGAGCACCACGATGACCATGTTG